>JGI24158J21664_10014340_pt1 | contig 10407 bp, 6 predicted proteins | sample Ectturendosymbi3_FD_21664 | JGI IMG/M metagenome (IMG submission 21664) | reverse complement strand
GGGCTCAGGGTCAGGTAAATGTATCCAAAAACAAACACCCCCACTTGTGATGTTCCCCCCCGAAAACAAAAATTTTTTTTTTTCGATTTCGACTACAAGACTTGCTGAATCCGTAGAGGATTTGAACAGCTCTCTAGCTCAATCGCCTGGCGAGTTATAGGATTGCACAGCTCTGCAAGAAATGTGGTTTTCGCGGGACTTAAAGGTGATAGATCAGTTTCTGCCTGCCCGTTGACAGAACTGAACGTACCAAATTTGGAAAGGTAGTCACTACTGTTCATGACTCTATACTTCCAAATGTCCGTTTGTGGATTCTTGATGCTTTAACTGTCTCGCTAGGGCGACAGAAAAAACGTGCCGTCAATAGTTTAAGTTCTGTTCTCTGTAGACAACATCACTAGCTCAGCAGATTAACAGCAACTGTCTTACCGACAACCACTGGAATCCCCCGATTGAATTTAAACATAGTCACGCTATTGCACTCTTATTATCAACGGTACGCAACGATATACATGTTTACTATAAAATTATAATGAAATACAGCGATCATTAATTAACCCTTACTTACACAACGCAGCCTTCTGTTACTTGGCATTGATGTTCACACAAGTTATATCAGCGTAATTAATGATACAAGTGTACTTACAATTTCATCTAAGAAAATAGCAATCTCATTTAATGTTTTAGGTTTTGTTCCCCATTTAAACTATCTGTCACATCATTCATAGTAATTTTGGCAGGACTTTGTTCGCATAATATTCTTGCCTAAACTGGCAGCATGTTGCTTTCATATTAAGCCACCGAGATCTACTGTGTCAGTCAGGTCGCGTGAACCGTAATTCATAGTGTGACCTGCTTTGTTTCTTTTATTCAAACCTTCTCGATAATTTCAGTCTGGTCAAAACCAGTTTTCTTGTTCATCACCCAATCTAGTGTTTGTTTTAACTTGCATCCCTGCCATTCGTGACTTGCGTCCCTGCATCCGTACTTCCAGACAGCGAGAGTTGAAGGTTGTTTTTCACGCTTCTCTCAATTTAACACGTGATTTCAGCCCCTCACGTGTTTTAATACGTCATCAACCTGCCCCTTTTTTACATGCATTCCTCCTTGCGCACTCCGTCACGTGACTTTAACCTGCACCTTTTTCACGCGTTTTGATTGCGCAACTTTTGACCTGCACCTTTTTCGTGCAGTTTGCTTACGTAGCTTTACCTCGCAACTTTTTTTCTTTGTCCAAGCCATTGTTAACGCATGAGTGATTAAGGTAACGCCTGTTTACAGCTTTGCCAGAAAAAGTTCGTGACAGCAACTCATTAAAGTCTTTTTGCCCCGCTTAGATCTACTCATTCTTGAGATTGCCATTTTCTCGACGGTATACAACACACATGCATGACATTTACACTAACGAAACATAATATTGCACATAGTTCAGCATTGGTTAATTCTTGATTGTTCAGCTTTTTCAATAACTTGCGGCACAAGCTGTTGTTCGTTACTGCATTCTATCACCGCTTGCTTAACAATGCACAGCACATATACATTTATGACACAATAATGATACACAACAATATTACACCTGAAATCTGATGTTACACATAAAATGTACTTAAAGAAACATAATCATACCGCATTTCAACCTTATCTTAGCACGAACTTAATTATACACTATTAACTTAACAAATAATGTTCAGTCTTCCTATGTGTCCATTGACGACATTCTCGTTTCTTGTTCTTCGTTTATCTTGGTTTCTATAGTATTCATGTTATGGATAAAATATTCCATAACAAAGGTTAAGAAAATTAAAATGCGAGCTGTAAATATTCGCACTAAACTGGTTCGTGGAAAAAAGTGATAGAAGAAGTTTAATTAACAAGACAATATATTTCATATTTGTTGGGCTACTTTGTCGTGATCAGTTGGTCAATAGGTTTTCTTGCACGCACGAATGACCTCGTCACAGATCATTGCGATTGTCCATGTTAACCAGATAAGTAGCAGGTCTGCGTATTTTAGTCTGTTCTCTGGTTAGCTACAATGTTTCACAATCTAGAGCAGGGTCTCAAACTGAATGCTGCCAGGGCCAAATGAGGATTTACTAACCCGAGGGTCGCATTATGGCGCTGACGGAAAACTGGCGGCAACTGCATCTACTATAAAAACCTTTCAGATCTTATTTCTTGCGAAGGTTTCGCGTATTATGGGCAAATCATTCTAGCCGTCTCTACGTTCGTTTGAAAGGAACTTGTCCAGTCGCTGGCCGAATACTTTCAAACACCGGTGAATAAACTAAATAACGTATATCTTAATTATTTCAAGGTTCTCAAAAAGCATTACGGGCCGCACAAAATGCCCTCGCGGGCCGCGTGTTTGAGACACCTGATCTAGAGAACATACCACACCCGTGATGCAACTGATTGCACAGCGTTTCTTTTGACTTAATTACAAAAACTGCAAGGCGTCCATCTTACCAAGTTTCTGGTGTCAAGGTAAGAGTTCAGCTGGATTTCATTCTTCAATCAACTCAAGATAGCATTAAATGCAGCGAGCACATACATTGACCACAAAGTGACACATCCGTGCATCAAAGCTTGACTGTTTTGAAGACAGCACCACTTGAAAATAATACCGTATATTCAATTACCTGCACCACTTGTGTGGCCCATTCGATAACCGATGTGGCGCGTGCCTGAGGACTTTCGGGGAAAGGAATTGTTTGAAAAGACAAATCATTTTGAACAGGACACACTGACATAAAATGTTTGCAGCCGTGGTCTGGTTGCCAGCAGGCCCGTAGTCAGGTTTTAAATGTAAGGGGGGCAAAAACAATTTTTAAGAGGGAAATAATTTTTTAAAATTTGTATTCAAAACAAACATTTTGAGAACCCAACGCAATTCGCGGGGCTCAAAAACGGAGCAACTGTCCCCGAATGACCCCTTTGGCTACGGGCCTGCATGCCAGTATTTTGGGAGAATCCAGCAGGCAAGCTTAAAACTCACCACGCACATTTCTTTTTAAGAAAATCAACGTAGCAGAGTGTGTTTGTGTTGTTCTCAAGCAGCTAGCACTATTTTTGGAAGCCCAGGTCTTGTGTGGTCTGAGCGTTACAAAAAATATCAGAAAACTTTGGAGAGTTTTTTTCCAGCAACATTTCAATTATCATAGCCTTTTCCATTTTTGTGCAGGCTTTGTGCTAAATAAAAGCGAACAATACAGAAAATTTCCATTACTGGGGCACAAAGCATCAGACAAGGCGTTAAATCAAATGATCCCTACATTCTTTCCTCAATTGATTTTATGTATTTTCACCATAATTTTTTTCACCACTCGAATTCTCTTCTCCGAATAATCCACCAGCTTTCATTTTGATTGATCGATGTTTCATAACACACTGGTGACCACCTTCCTGATCGCGTCAAGACGCATGGTCACATAGGAGCGAACTCGACACACAGTTCATCACACGCAAGTGAAAACATTGCGCTGGGGCCTCAGGGGCAGAAAAAGTGCAAGGTCAACTTTTTGGTTTAAGACCATACAAACATGGAAAACAACATTGCATAACGTTCTTTAATCAACGCGTTCGTCCGTGAATTGCCGCCAAGACCATGATGCAAAACAGGGGTCGGGAACCTATGGCTCGCGAGCCAGATGTGGCTCTTTCGATGACGGCGTTTGGCTCGCTTGATCTTTTCTTAACACGATTTTCACGAATGAAACATTCCGTAATTTTCCACCTACCAGACAACGAAGCCATCAGCAACACCATGCAGCATCAGAAGTCCCATTAACAGTAAGAAGCATGTTATTAAATAGAAATTCAGACATTTACCATTGTTTAAAATTGTTGGTTTTGCTTAATAACGCACACGTTAGTTCGTAAGTTAGTTGCATTAAGTGCTTGAAAATATTATATGGCTCTCACGGAAATACCACTAAAAATATGTAGGTTTCATGGCTCCCTTAGCCAGGTTCCCGACCCCTGATGTAAAATAATCTGCACAAGTGTAGAAGACAAGGCTGTGAACTTAACTGGAGCTCTAGTCAATGCCCATCAGCTAAGTGTTAGCAAAGGGGATTTTCATTACCAGACAGCAAAGAAGAGATATAAATGTAAGCAATAAAGCTCCAATTTCGTGCAAATTTCTTCAAAACAGCAAGGTTTTCTTGTAACTTGCTTTTCATTATTGGAATGAACAAAAATGATAGACATATCTTCATAAAGCTGACAGATTTACAAACAACATCCTGCCCCTCGAAAAATCATTTGCACAGAACAGAAATTTTTCGGTAAAAAGTATCGAAAAAAGTAAAATGTATCGAAAAATATGGAAGTTGTTGATTTTAACTTTACAGTTAAGGCGTGTTGTTTCTCCTACCTAGTTTACCTGAGTGGCCCGCACAAGGTGCGGTGACAAGTTTTTATCACCATTTGTAGCAAAACAGTCGGCTTTGCTGTCACGTGATGTAGCACTTACTTTAGAAGCACCATTTCAAATTTCTGCCATGATGAAATCTACTATAATTGACATCGCATGCGACAGAGTTTTTGAGAATTCTTACCAAAAATGGGTTTGTCAGAAACTTAACAAGTTTGCAGAAATCTCTGCAAAAAGTTCCTGTTCAAATGGTAGATATTTTTCTGATGAAAAAACACTTGAAACAGTGAAACCCTCTCATCACACTTCTTGTTTCTGAAAACAATGTTACATGTGAGTATTTATGAGTTTCCAAAAAAAATTCAAATGGAAAATGCAAACCGATTTGTATCTTATAGACATAAAGGCTACTACAAAACATTTCAAAAAATTACGTTCGCGTTGATGAAAGACTTGAAGCTAATTTTTATTTCTGGGATGTATACGAAGCCACAAGTATTGTGGCAATTAACTCTCAAATACAAATCCCACCCTCAGAGGGGAGCAACGAATTTTGAAGAAAATATAACAACATTCAACGCGACTTTTAGAAACTTGCAAGTATTGTTTTCCATCTGCAGCCTTCAATTCTTCACCGCACGAAGAAGAGGTTCCTGTAAAATCAGCTTTCAAGAAATCTTAGAAATTTTATGAAGCAGGTTAAAAACTTAAACTGGTTGAGAAAAAGAAACGTTTAAACGTAAATCCGGCTACTAAATTTACGATCCAATAACGGTGGTCAGTCGTTATTAGCTTAGCAAGCTACAGGCGCCGAAAAAATGTTTATTTGACTCATCACTGCATTGCTTGAAACTACTCGTGCAATAATTGGCGTCCGTTTTGCTTTATGGGTTCGGTGATAACAGCAATATGATCATGTCGTTTGGTTGAAAATACAACTCGCGTTCTTTCTCTAAGACTTGCTTTAGTTTTTCATCATTTCAACCGCGATCTTTTCCTCGCAACTAAAGATGCGTAAATTACGTGAAATCGATTTCCTAGTAAAACACCTGGCGATTTATTTCGACTCCGTCGACCTTGTGGAGTATTGCTGTTGAACTGAGGAAATCATTTACTATTTTGCAAATTGCGAAGTATTCGGTTAATATGCAATGGCACTAGCGGGGTTGAATTCCAGGAACAAGGCTAAGAAACATTGAATTACAAGTTTCAAAGCACAAAGTAGCCTCTCTCCACGTGCATTGCACTAAAGTTGCCGATCTGTTCCATTCTCATGGTCAACTGTTGTCAATTCTCAAACCGGTATGTTTAGGTTCATCCCGATTATTTTTAGCGAGAAATCAAGCATTCCTAGTTATGTTTCGTTTGCTGTGGTTTTTAAAATGGAAAACAGAATCCACGAAGGTATTGCACTTCCGTAAAGTTACTTTCATTTTGAAACACCTAGGCTTCTCGGAGCAATTAGCTGAATAAAGGCATATTTGTTCTCGATTGGCGGTGGATGCTTTGGAACAATTCATTATTGTAGGGAAATGATGCACAGTAGTTTGGATTATTAATACAAAAATGTCTGCTTTTTGCAGTACATGCACAGATATTAACATTCGATGGTTTTTCATTCTTTGCTTATATCCCTGAACTACTAACGTATACAATGCGATTATTTATATAATTTCCTGCCATTGATACATTACTGCAATGAGTTTTTCTACAATTTTTGACAAATTCGATTTCTAAAGATCTTCCTCGCATATCGGTATGGAGTGCTTGAACCATACCTCGATCATAAGAAACTCTATCGATATGGTATTGTGCTCAAGAGTTGTGCAGAATGTTTGAGGATGTGACCTGGTGGCCTCATTAGTACATTTTCAACAAAAAGAAGAAACAATTACTGGCAAAAGTTTTAAAAATTCCTGATCATTGAGAAATATAAAGTTGAGCAAAAACAGTTGACTAACCGCTAGGGTGCATCAGGAGCCCTCACCTTTTTTCAAACAACTTCTACTTAGTGTTAAAGTGTTGCATTTTGGTAAAAAATGAGACCCCTAAAATGTTTCGCAATTGGTTGATGTTTAGGGGTGCATCGGGACTCCTAAAGTTTGACCCGGGGGACGAAACTTGCAAATATTGACATTTTGCCATAACTTAGTAACTACTTGAAGTAGGAACATGATTTTGGTGTTTAACCCTACTAAAATGCATACCAGCTAATCATTAAAGCTGTCAGAAAGACCTGAAAGGTTAAGCAATTTCCATTTGCAGTGATTTTTGCTAAAATAAATCAAAAATATGTGTTTTTCACAAGAATGTTCAAAAGTTTGTCATGTATTCTTCTTATTGGACAAGTCCTAATCCCTGGTGGTTTTGCCTGTGGTGTGTTCCAATCATATTTGTCGAGTCACAAGCCCTACGAGTCGGTAGTGCCCAATCTTGTTTCAGCACGTTTGTTGTCAGGTTACTTAGATCTAAGTATATATTTGGTGAAAACAGTTTTTTAGCTTTCATTTTAGTTTTCTTCTTCACTCCCAGTCAATTCACACAACTCTAGCCTAACCCTGCTGCAACAAATATAGCCTATCTCTTTCTAAGGCACATGCTACAACAAAAGACTCAAAGTAAAAGTATGAGGCGACTGCCATGATCGTGATATGTAAATACTTCATTAAACCACGATCTATTGTACAGTACAATGTGTTGTGTGCTGCTGGTCCCTCAGTGAAAAGCTGAGACTCAGCTCTAACCAGAGGTGATCACGGAGCCGGAGTGGACTCTGGAAGGAGTCTACGATTTTTGCTGCAACCGGAGCAGGACCCGGAGTCGGATTTTTGAATGAAAACCGGACCTGGAGCTGGAGCAGGAGTGATAATTTCAGTTTTTACAGGAGTCGGATAATGATATTTATTAAATTTAATTTTTTTCTGAACGGCTTATTGTTACATTAATATATTCGCTTTATTCTCTTGGATAAATTAGTCGGTCATTAGTTCACGCTGTTGAGGGTGAGGGAGGGTGGCTGACTGGCGGTCTGTGTTCTGATATGATTGGTGCGTGGCTTATGCTCAACTGCTATATCGCAGGACGTCAGTTGCTGGAAGTTTCACCTCGTTGCTGGGTCGTGTTTTGAATAGTATTCACAATTTTTTAGTTTCAGTTAAATGTAGAAGACAACAATACATGTAATATGTATCTCTACTATGCAGTAACGTCAACAGCAGTGCAGCTTCCGTCAAGCTAGCAGAAATGCAGTTCAGGGTATTCCCAAACATCATGCCGTTATCATCTTGCAAGTTAAAATACAATAAAAGAAATAAATAATTGTGTGAATAAAGTGGTATGAAGTGTTTTCAGTGTAGACAACGTGGCTTTATTTGTAGAGGCTAAAGTGAAAAAATAGAGCAGTAATTGTCTGGTTCGTTTTTCATTGTGCTTGTGCCTAAATCGCAAAGAGTTAAATAAAAAAGTAATACATGAACTAGTTCGGGTCAGAGCTGAAAGAGTCAAATGAGATTTGTTTTGTAGGCATCTGATTGGCTAGGTCAATGCTACAAAAGATTTAGAAAAGTTATAGTTTTTCATACTACACCGTTTTTCCAAATATCCAGATGCGAGTTCCTATAAAATATGCCATCATTTCCTGACACCTTTTCACAGACAACAGCCGAGGCATAACAGCAATTTATAATACCTGCGTTACTGCAAGCATTAGAATCCCTGTCATCATTTATAAACAGAGCGATTTTATTTCTTAATTTTCCAACGGTTTTATACACACAGAATAGCAACGTTCACAACTTCAAACTACGCTGCTGTGCAATAACTTCACTGCATTTACTAGTCTCACTATGCAGCTGTACTTCAAATTTAATCACAAAGTTAACAAATGTCAACTTTTGTCCAAGTTGGAATTTTTAAAAGCATTACGGAAAGACCTCTTTCTTCCCAACATTTTGCCCACGTTTTCAAATTGTCAAATTTTGATTGGTTAGCATTTGCTTTCTTTGCTGCACAACGAGTGACGTAAAATCAAATTTCGCAAGTCCGACTGTGGTTTCCTACTGCACAAATATGGTTAACACTTAGGTGTTTGCGCAAGTTGTTATTGCTCCTATTTCCAGCATTGGTGCCCTGTTTGCCATGGTACAATTGATTTCCTATTTCGACCCTTGGTGCCAAACTTCAACTTTCTCAACGATTTAGTTTACCCGAAATGTTGTTTTGCACAAAAGCACTTGCTCCACTAGCAAGCATAAGTCTTAACGCGAAAAGTTTCGTTCTAACAAACATTAAATTAACAGCGTTCGTTTTGTTTTGGTTTTGGTGCTCCGCATACCAACCCCTCCCTTATCACATAGTCAAAGGACAAGGATCAGTTAACCGATAAGCACACACACTTACAATTTTCACGGTTTATATACTAGTACACAATTTCCTATTACAACTGGTTTCTACTGGTTCAAGCAACATGTGTCATCATAAAACAAACACCTTTTTGAAGACATTGCGTTCTTTAAATGTATTGCGTTCTTTAAATGCATTGCGTTCTTTAAAAGTATTGTGTTCTTTAAATGCATTGCGTTCTTTGCATGTATTGCGTTCTTTGAATGCATTGCGTTCTTTGAATGTATTGCGTTCTTTTGCAACTGTCAATCACAGCGTCATGCAACAATAACATTCATCACATATTACCTTAGTACACATAAGTCCAGCAATGCAATAGTTTAATAACAATGTCTATTCTTGACAACGCAACATTGTGGGGAAAGTCATTTTGTTTTGTTTTTACAATTCCAGTACGTCTTGTAATAATACTTTTACTTCTTGCCTTTCATTTATAATATCGGCCGTTTGTACACTTTTCACTAGTGTGCCCACGGTCAATGTGTCATAGTTAACCTGATCATCCCATTGATGCAGCATCTTGCCGATTAATTGGGGTGCCTTTTTGACTTTTCGAATCCTTATGTTTCCTCTTTGAAGATATATTTTTGCTTTATATACCATCTTTTCTTCTTCCGCATTTATTCTCAATTCCAGGTTTCCCTGACGGTAAAAGTGTAAGGTTAACCAATTTAGTATTAAACAGATTACCTTTCCTGGTTCCATTTTTGCAAATGGTTGTGTTGCTTCGGCTTCGCTTGTAAGACCATATCTTCTTAAATATTGCCGCGCCATTGTTTTTAATTCATGGCCTTTTTGTAACGCTCGTACCCATTCCATTTCAGATTTTAAAACTATTTCTTCTGTAAAGCACAAGTGTAAAATATTATTTACTTATTTTACACTGGTTAAATTCATTGTTTTAATGTGGCAATTTTTATTTTCTATTTTGGCAATGACCATTAGCTTTTGGTTTTCCGTTTTGATGGTTAATTCAGCCGTAACCTCGCTTTCATCATTTTGGTTGCTCAATTTTATTTTAGCTTTTAGCCATTTCATTATTCCTTTGAAATTTGATGAATGACAGTCTTTTTCTTGAAATTTCATAACTTCCTCGTATACTGTATGTTGCGTTCTCCTTCATGTGTCAAATATACGTCAAACAAGTTATTCATTTTACACTCCTATACAATTCTTTAACACAATATTACATGACTTTAGCATATTACAATATCTTCACACATTTTAATCTACTTCTTCCATTTCGTCATTATTGTCCAATGATTCCGCGAACCCTACTGATTTTCCCGTTACCGTTGATTCAGCACTGTTTTCACTACTTTCTGTGTCACTCATGTTATGGTTATAGGTAACCAAAACATTTGGTTCACATGAGAACAATTTATGATTCTGTTTCTTGGTTTCAAGCTTGGTAGTATGGTGTATATTTGCTTCATGAGGCAAAATGAGATGTACGATACACAAATACAAAATGAGTTAGGATTTAAAGTTAGGGAAAACCTGAAGTTGACCAACACAGGCAAGAAACCACTACTTGCTTGCCATCACTAAAAGCATGACAATACTCATCCATATTGGCCAAAGGCAAAATAGTTCAAGCAGTTATTTTACCTCATGTGGCAAAATAG
>JGI24158J21664_10014339_pt1 | contig 10407 bp, 8 predicted proteins | sample Ectturendosymbi3_FD_21664 | JGI IMG/M metagenome (IMG submission 21664) | reverse complement strand
TGCCTCAACTATAAATATCTTTTGCTCAGTAGTCCATGGCATCTCGAAGGTCAAATTTGGTAGACTCTTAGAACATCAATTCTACTTGGTAAATCTGAAAAATAAAAAGAAGTGGTTAATTATTTCAAAAGTTATTCAAGTTTAGGTGATGACCGTTTTTTTTGTGTCACCCTGTATCAAGGGTTCTTTACCTTCGTGAAATGTGATTTAAAGGGTTAATACGCTTTGCTCTGGCATTTCGATTACTACTATGATTATCAAGACCTAATTTCAAGTATTTATTGCAACGTTTCTTTGTAGAGGGGACCATAACTTAATTGGATGAACTAGGTGTCAGTGACCTACAAATGTTTAAGAAAGGTTGCTTTAATTCCTTCCGTTACCGGAGATGAGTATTCTTGTTTCAGATGAAGAGCATGGGTGTTGCATCGATTCGATCGTTCGGTTTTATCGAACCCCCTCCAGACGCAGCTTTGAATGACGCGATCCGAAGTTTAATTGATCACGGAGCAATAGACTCGAACGAAAACCTAACCCCGCTCGGAGAGATGCTTGCGCAACTTCCCGTTGAAGTTACAGTTGGTACGTCGCGACATACAGGCTGTACTCACGAAGCATTCTTCTATGTGTTTTTTTCGTGTTTTTGTGGCTTTAAAGCATTCGTCAGCTCGCAGTGCCACTTGCACTTCATTTTTGCCACCTCCACCCCCTTTTTTGTGGGTTTTGTGCATTCGCCCGCTTTATCCAGCAGGAAGTCCGGAACGGGCATGAAAGAGCTCGAAGCTCGGTACAGGTGGTGCTGACTGAGGTTTCGTTCGTATGCAGCTTTTCTATCGAGGATACGCAGCTTCCGCGTGATAGTACAAGCTTTAAGTTCGGTTTCAGTGTACTCGCCTTTGCACTCCCTTTCGGGTTTCATGAGTGGTCTGCGGTTTCGTATGACGGTACCGCGCGCGAACCGTTTCCTTGCAGCCATCAACGCTGAGAAAAAGCCTGGACAAATCGCAAGGAGCGTTTTTCAGGTTTTCGGTATGGTCCGACCGGGAATCGAACCCCTCTTTCAGGTTTAGTGACGCGCGATCAACTTGTCGTACTAAACAGTTGGTACAAGCTCAAGTTTTCAACCAGGAAATTGCAGCGTCCGTCGCAAGCAAATTTGCGTTGCAAACACTCGCTGAAGTTTGGCTTTCACGAATGGCGCTTAAAGCAGTGTTCTTTTTCTGTCACAACAGTCCTCGATGTGCATGAAAGATAAAGGATGCGATGAAGGGAAAGACAAGGTTCAATGTCAACCTGCGTAGCGTTAAAATGTTCAAAAAGCGCTGACATATCACGTCAACCGTGACGATGTTTCACGGTGCGTGATTATAGGGCACATCTTTCTATGCTTTTAAAACGCCCGTTCAGCTTATCGAATATTTTCTACCCGGGCAGGCAAGATGTTGATCATGGGGAGTCTTTTCGACGTCACTGAACCAGTGCTCGCCATTGCGTCGGTCCTCAGCGTGCAGTCACCCTACACCAGGTCAGCTTACAACAACGCGGAGGCGTGCACCAGACGCCGGCCACTGGAATCCGACCACGGTGATCCGATCACCCTTCTGAATTTGTTTGATGAGTGGATCCAGGTGAGCTGAGTGGTGCGTTGATTAGTGAGTTGAGTGGTACGTTGAGCAGTGAGTTGAGTGTGCATTGAGAAATGAGTTGAGTGGTTTGTTGATTAGTGAGTTGACCGGTGCGTTGAGTAGTGAGTTGACTGGTGCGTTGTGTCGCAAAACCATCTAGTAACCTTCCAGTTTCGCATCGCAACACCAGCGGAGTGTAACAAGTCGCTTTCAACCGGCTTTTCTCGTCGAAGCGAAGACACTGCTGCACGAACCACGATCACTTTCACGCACGCATGTCGGAATAGATCTAAGGAACTAAAATCCTTGCTGGAAAACCGTTGAACTGCCCCCATCCACACGTCTTGCAATTATAGTTCACTGGTTTTGCACTATTTTGCTTATCAAAGAAACAACTTGTCCATACTTGACCGAGCTCAGACGTGTAGCTTTGGCTTCAGGTGAAACGCGAAGGCAAAACGCCCAGTCGCAAGTGGTGCAAGCGTCGGTGCTTGGAGGAGCAACGATTTTATGAGATGGCGAATGTCAAACGTCAGTTCGAGCAGCTGTTGCAGGTGAGTCCGGCACTTGACGTGGGAGGGAGGGGGTTTATTCATGCAGTTTTGTCACTCAAACCACAAAATAACAGGAAGAAATGTAATAGAAAGAGCAAAATAGCAAAGGGCAGAATAATTAATTCTATGTTAATAAAAATCATCAGTAGAAAAAGCGATTGAAAACTCAAGGAATCTTGCAAATTGGTGCGAATTACATATTTGAGACTCAAAGGGACGATGGAAGTCCTAGGTTAATTACTCAAGCAATCCTCCTACATCTTTCCATGGTTTTGTAGGGCACATTTAACTGTTACAGTTAAGTCATACCCTTGCTTATGCTATCAAAACGCCATTGATGATGGACGGGTTGACACGGGGCACAGTGTAAAAAGCTTTTCGAGATTATTTCAAGGCAGACATTTCAGAGAATCTAACGATCGAGGCTTTCACATCGCAGATTTGTTCATTGTCCCCTTCTGTATAGATCTCAGGTTAGTTTTTATCTGTTCCCGCTTTTTATACGGTTGGGGTAATTCGCTAGAAACGTGGTGTGAAAATGTTTTGTAAAAGTTGCAGTTAAAGTATTTTATTGAATATGAAAGTTATTTAAATCCATGAAACGCAGTTGTTTTTATTCACACGAATGAAAAAACAGTCGCGTAACCAGTGGCGTAGCCAGCCCAGAAATTTGGGGGGTGCCAAAATGTTTGATTTTAGGCGAATAACACTTTTTTGTTTGAAAAAACGCCTCTCAAAGCATAAACATTTTTTGGGGGGCATGGCCCCTTTGCCCCCCCCCGGCTACGCCTATGCGCGTAACTGCGATGCAAATCGAACACAAAATGTTTTTTCTTTAATTGAGTTGGTTTCTCGTTCAGGGTAACGCACTGTTATCCCAAGTCGACAATCAACGCGAGCACGAGACGAGCTACGAACGGAAACGACGTCACGTCGACAAAAAGCGACTTCGCGAGCTTAAAGACGAGCAGAGGTGGGTCGAAGATGTTTGAAATGACGAGCTGGCCGCTCAACCACGAACTTCTAGCTGCAGTGAAGAGTACTGACTAGATAGTGTTATTTTTTTTTCGGTTCTGCTGTATTTTCACAACGGCATTAATATTTTGAAAAGTGTTCCTGTTGCAGCTTTTCACGCGTATTTGCAAGGAGGGCCGCAACCAGCTGATATTTTAGGGGGGGGGAAATAATTGCAGCTTGTACCTAACAGCTCAACATGTTTTTCAAAATTTCGGAGGTTAAATTGCCCCGTTTCCCCCCTGTTTGTGGCCCTGTTTGCTTGACAATGCCACCTGTCGTGTGTTTGTGGAAGCATTGCTTGATGGAAACAAAAATTCACTAACAATGACGATTCATGCTGTGAAACGTCAGGTGTATGGTTAATGCCAGTTTCCCTGAGAACGTCCCGAAATCACGCAATTTTCTATTCGCGCCCTTTCTTCACAGACACGAATCGCGAAAGCGCAAAGTGCTGCGGCTCGAAGAAGGAAAGTACGAGGTCGACAACTCGGACGACGAGACCACCCCCGACCCGGGCTCAAGCTACGCCCTGGCCGCCAACGTCAAAGATCTCGAGTTCAAACTACGACACAACCTGGACAAGCTCTATCGCGCCACGAGCGAGCGGCGCAGCTTCACTCTGCGAGAGATCATAATGCTAAAGATCATCCTGTGTTCGGGTCTCTATCCTCACCTTGCCTTCCCTGACGACTGCAATTCTTATTCCTCTGATTCCGATCAGGTACCGGCATAAGCGAATGTTATATTTTTGCTCTCACGTTGTATATGCGACGAAACCGACTTTTCGGCTCAATTTCGACGTCGCATTATTTTGCTTTCCGGATATTGCTATCATGATAAGCACTGGTTTAATCAGCACCGATACCTCGTCATGTCAGGAAAAGTTTTGATCAAGGAATGAAACCAAGCCCGTAGCGGTGGTACGGCATTCGGGGAAGACCCCTCAATTATTTTGTACCTCCTCAAATTTTGTTGTGCCCAGAAAAATTTGTTTTAAACATATAATACAAACAAAAATCTTTCCCCCCTAAAAATGTATTTCCCCAAAAAAAACTGGCTACGGGCCTGGATGAGATGATGTCTATCGATTGCAAGATTGAAAATAGTGTGCAGTTTTGTTTACTTGTAGTTGTGCCTTAAGGTGTTTCCAATAACAAACCTTCAGTTCCGTCAAGATCATCCTTTGGAAGTTGAAAAATGTATGTCAGAGCATTGCTGGCAATATTTTGATTACTTTACGTTCAGCAAATCAAGATCTTATCAATGGCCATATAAAACCTTTTGCGTTCAGATCTTCCACACAAAAAGCAAGCTTTTCACGGTGCTGCACCCGAACAGCTACTTTGCTCATCACCCCCATGAACTGGAACCGACGGGGAAGGAAGATCCGTCCCTGCTGAGTGTCGGACAATCCGGACACCGCGGACTCCTCAGTCACCGGCATCAGCTGCTCACATATGTATCTCTGCTGGAAACGACCAAGCCTTATCTCGTCAATACCATGCGCGTACGTATCGCTTTGTCGTAAAATCGTTTTTTACAATCTGTTTTCGTAAAAACTTATTGAATAAGTAATCGTCAATTTTGGTAAACTGTTGGATTGGTTTACATTCTTTACTAAGCCAAGGCATACAACTCAGTCCTACTGTGTATATAACTCAGACCCGTAGCCACGGGGTGGCGATCGGGAGAAATGCCTCCAAATTTTTTGTGCACCCCCAACTTTGTTGTGCCCAGAAAAATTTGTTTTGAACATAATAAAAATAAAAACCATTTTCCCTTATCAATGTTTCCCCCTCAAACCTTAAAACCTGGCTACGGGCCTCGCGTAACTCCCAGGTCTATTTGTAGCCAGGAAGGAATTTTTTCTTTTCGAATAGAGGATATCATCTCACCTTAACCAAACAATTACCAGCCATTCTTCGAACTTGTCCGTGTTTCAAGTTTTAAAACAAACTTAAAAGTATGTTCTTCCTTAGCAATGATATCGTATCGCCGGTTTTGTTTTAAAGGGGATATGAAAACCCGCATCATCCCCACCTTTAAATTAATGGCATGTGTAATAAACCCCATCCCCCTTGGGTTTTAACGCGTAAGCTTGAAGTATGTACGCTCGTGTGCCCCAGACTTGACCCCGTGACGTCACGCCGCAGCTGCACACCAAACCACGTGACATACGTGTGTTACGTAGGTTCCATGGCAACATTTTTGAAACTTACCCATACATACATACATATATATATATATATTGTACTTGTATACATTTCATTTATATGTTCAAGGAGAGTCTTGGGCCACTTTCAGTTCTGAACAGAGTATTTGGGGGGGGAGATAAAGAAATGGCTTGATCTGAAAAAGTTTCATGGTTTTGCGAGTTCGCCAGTCAGTGTCTGCTTTACTCAAGTCCAGCGCTTGCAGTCACCGACACCGGTTCCGATTTTCGCCGACCAGGTTCCGGCGCTCCAAACTCTCCTGCTCTTCGCTCAGTCCCTCGATACGGACACCAACTGCCAGCGCATCGTGGCTGACGAATGGATCGAGATCAATTTGACGGAGCCGGAGATGGCGCAATCGCTCGTGACGTCAACTCTGCAACTGCGTAATGCATGGGAGGAGTTGTTGCGCATGCGATTAGCTCTAAGTCGTAAAGACGGAGAAGGTTTGCTTGAAATGATATGTCGTGGCTGCACTACTTTTTTGCCTTTTTTGAAGTGATTTTCGATTAAATTATTTGCTTGTATTCTGCATGATGGCCAAATAACGTTCCATGTGCCAGGTTTGTTGCTCGATGTTAATAGAAAATGTTTCAGACATTACGTGATAAATAATGTTTAATCTGTTCGCTCAAATAGAGAGGTGTTTATTTAGCATTTAAGAAATCGCTGAAACAGTTTTTTATTTATTTTGTTTCGTTCTTTTGTCGGTTAAACACCTGACGTTTTGGCAGAAAGTTGATTTGATGATGAACATTGTGTTGTCTCTGGTTTAAAAATATTATGTCTGTGTAAATTTGTAAATAGTTTTCAAAAATAATGTGCAAACGCCCCATCGATAAAAATAAAATGTTGTTAGGTTGGAGACGCAAACGCAGTTACACTTCATTACTCCATGTAATATAGGCAACGGTTGCTAAAAATAAGTAAATCTGCAAGGACCAGTCCTTGTCTGCGGTGTAGAACATGTATTCCTGGTTGGCGCAGTCTAAACTGAGCCACGTGACATTACGACTGAATCACGTTCAAGGTAACAACACCTTTTAGTTGAATATATTTTGCCAGAAAGACACGACTGTGTCGCGGAAAATCAGTTGAATACTTTTCTTGCATCGAGGTTTTGCTTCTCACTAAACTTCCACACGGGTGCAGATCGCGTCAAAGGTAAAAAGACCTTGAAACTGCAACGATTCCTAAGCGACAAGTTGGCCGAGTTTTTGGACAGCAAGGTGGATTATCGCATGAGACGTTTCACTGCGTTGCAAAAGCAGAACTTGTATGTTGGGCCTGATGCCAGTTACGAGGTTGTCGCGGAAGGTAATGATTGTGTGGCTGCGCAATTAGCCTTGTAACAAGCGGGATCCGTTTGTTTGAAGTGTACGATTAAATCAGAAAAAATGTTGATTTTCTCAGTGGCCAGAATGTTGTGGTATGCTGAATAAGGGTCGAGGTGCCTGATCCGATCACGTTGTCATTGCGTCCTGGTGGTTACTAGAAGATTTTAATTGGTTTTCGTAAGTTACATTTGGATATTATCAATTTCGACATTACTGTGTGATCTATAAGAGGTTCATAAACTTTTTCAGCCTTTTGTCGTTAGTCTTTGACACTCGCGTCCCCCCAACCTCAAAATCAAACACAAAAGAAACAGAACAACGCCCAATGTATTTGCTATTATCCTGCTTTTCAACAATATGTCGCTGTCATGCTCGCGTCCTCCCTTGCGAACATTTCACGCCACCCAATTTAAGAACCCAGGATTTGTAGCATCACTTGGCGAGAAAAGGTTGTTTCTCGCTGCATTGTGTTTGGTTTGCTCACCGGGATTATCGTTTATTTCCAGGCATGCAGCTGCGTGTGTTTTGACCTTTCATCTTTTCCGTAGTCGCGATTCAATCCGTTCAAATCGAAGACAGTTTTGTCAGATCATTAGTTCTTTGATCATGCTTCAATTATCTGCTCATCATTTGCTGCATGTATTGGCGCTTCTAGTCGCTTTTCCGTGTCTTACATGAACTAATTGTCACGACAACAGGAAGTTTCGGCATTCCATTGTCTGAAGCGAAACCGAACCCCGTAAAAGGGGGAACCGCACTCGCATCTTTCCTCACCTACAACTGTCTACGAGAAACGAGTGATTCGACCGCGGGTTCCGATTATCTCCGCACGTTCTGGACTTGCCCGAGCTGCCAGATGAAGCTCCCGCTGACTGTTGCTGAACGGATAAGGCACCAGACTGCATGCGAGGCTGGATCACCTCGTGAGATTGCTGAGGACGCAGTAAGTTCAACACATTTCCGTGTTTATTGAGATAAAAACATGGCCGACGGCCTGCAAACCGTTGGGGTGAATTGTTGGCCACCGGCGTCATTTTGGCGTCATGGTCACTGTCGTAACTAGAGGTTTGAAGGTTTTGGTTATGGGGGTAAAGCTGAAAGGGACCCACTAGCTAACACTCAAAAAATCATGAGAAACAATGGTGGATCCGGATGTGGATGGCTGTGTTGAAACCCTGAATCACCGGAAAATACTCCGAAAAACGCAAAAAAAACAACCTACTGACAACCAAAGGAATATTAAAACCGAAATATAAGCTAAGCGGGGTCCGGTTCTTACATTTAGCTTGCCACAGGGGGAGGGCGACTCGCCCCTATTTTCCCCTCAGTTACGGCACTGGTCACGGTTGAACTCGCTTCATGTGAACTGCAGCGTTAAGCAGTGTTCCAACCAGTTGAATTTACGCAACTTCAGTGGTAAGTACGTTAATATTTTTCTTATGCGCTGCACCATGAAAGTCCGGAGATTGCAGCACGACTTTCACAACAGCGGTCAGTTGCCATCCCGGTACATTTTGCGTACGTCTCTGCTGGCTTGTATTTTTGCGCATGGTTCTTCGGTAAATAAAGCTTTCAGGACAATGGTTTTTGAAACTTTTTGAACATTCAGCGGAGCAGTGCAACCTGCAGCTCAAGTGCTTCCTGCTGACTCAGTCGTGCTAATCTTGTAATTGGATGGTGCATTTTTTGCTCCACATAACTTCTGTCGTTTCTGTTGGTGAGATGTTCGCAATGTCAATGCAACGAAATGGTGGTTTCCTTACTTTCGCAAACGGATACGAAACCTCGATCGTTAGTCCCGCGAATTCTGAACTTTTACAAACTTTGCGTATCGGTGTTGGGGCCCCAAGACCCAATTTTGTGGGTCTCGGTCTCGAGAATTCGAGTGCCTTGAGTCTTTAAATAGCTCCAGCAGTTCAACCTGTTTGCTGTTAATCTGGTCCGTGGTGAAGAAAAAGTAAAAGAAAGTTGGCAGAGACGAAATTGAGGTTTGGAAGTGCGCATAGCTTTTTTTGATAAATTTATGAAAAATTTTATCCAACTCAAATATGTTCGAGTCTCGGCCTAACTAGAACGTGGAGATCGCTGTCCCAGACTTTTTGATAATGTCTCGGAAGTTATGGTCTCGACTACATCCAGTCCCGTCGCCACGGGGGAGTTTTGGTGGGCTTAGTCCCCCCAAACAGAGCTCCAAGCACCCCCAAATTAAAATATGGAACACTATAAATCAGTGGCATTTTTGTCAAATTTGAATGTCAAGCCCCCCTGCACAAACGTAAAGCCCCCTATTGACGACTTTCTAGCGACGGTTCTGACTACATGATCACTTCTGGACGCACAAAATTGTCGTTCGTAGCGAATTTTGAAACGCGCTGCACTTGACGAAAAATTATATTGCAAATGCGATTAATTCGGCTATGAAGCGATTCAGCGTCAAATTTTTGCGAAACAAAGCTGTTATCATCGAGAAGTCACCGATTTCGATTTCCTGGCTTTTCAGGAACAGCCAGACGAACGCAAACCGACCCACCCAAGCGTGACGCAGCTGCAGAAGCCGTTCCACTGTGACGTATGCGACGAAGACTTCATGATGTCTGCTATCGAGATTTTGAAGCACAAGCGAACTCATAGCAGCTGATATTAGTTCTCTTTATTTTGTGCACGTTTTGCCATTACGTTCAGTTTAAGGCTACAGCTATCGCGTTTCTTGCCTACTGGGAAATACAAAGTTTCAAATTTCCCGGGCGTATTTGAAGGATGTTGTGAGCATGCTGGCGTGATCATCTGAGAGAATGAGATCGCAAGGGGAGGGCCAAGGCTTCCCCTGGATTTTGAAATTTGACATGTGCCTATTAAATTTTCAGCAAAAAAAAACTTGTTTTCCTAGTTTCGAGTGGATGAAATGAAATTTCACCACTTTTGGCCCCCATTGAGAAATCCTTTTGGTTACACTGGAAAAATCCACTATTGCCCCCCTCGTGGAAAAATCATTCGGCACCAACATTTCAACCCACTTTTCCTGAAGCATGTTGAAGCAATATTATCGCAACAACCAGAGGTTCTCAAAGCGCTCTGCCGCGAGAAGTCCTTTACGTGCCGCAACGCGATATACCAAACTGAATTTGATGGATTGTATGTGATTCGTAAAACGCAATATCCTAGGTGGCTGTTGTCCGGGTGGCACAGAGTGTGGTGCTGAAAAAAGAAGCGTGGGAACCGTGGGCGTCCGCAGAAATTTTTCCAGGGGGAACAAACTCGACATTTAGCTTATCCTTTCCATGTTGCAGACGATGCAGTGCAAATGCACGTTCACAAAACGCTTTGCCCTTTCTACACCATAACGAAAATGCCCCCTGCTACGGCAAGAGTCACAAAAATCGCGCTTCGTTGGCGGCTAGGCGCAGCAATGCTTCTTTTCACACTGCACAGTACAAAATTGCGAAGCTTACCGCTATCAGCAGTCACTGTCTCGCAGCGTTTTCTGCCCAAGATGTTTGCGTTCTACAGTCACATGCGGCAAAACACCTACGACTGTAACTTGAAGTGAACTTCTGCTGATTTGTTGCCATGTTATTGTTACGCAATAAAGACTAACGATCGAACAATCCGCTCACAAGCTTTGCAACATGCCTCTGCATCTGCAGGCGAAGTAGCGGACATG
>JGI24158J21664_10014338_pt1 | contig 10408 bp, 8 predicted proteins | sample Ectturendosymbi3_FD_21664 | JGI IMG/M metagenome (IMG submission 21664) | reverse complement strand
CACTCACTACAAAACTTCAAGAGAGTGCGCTAACCCCAGGTAAGACATTAGGTCATTGGCAACTAACCATGCTATCGTAAGAGCATATTTCTACTCCACTAACAACAATGCTACTGGAACGCATGAAAGAAAGGGAAAAATCACACATGATTCCACCAGTGTTGGCTGCAACTGACTTTGATCTGGAGTACCAAGTGCTTTCGACAAAAGAACAGCGAAACTCAGCCAAACTTGAGCTCCAAGCCTTCTGCTTATAAAAGACTTCTTCTACTGAAACACCAAGAGGACAGCTTGTGCACTAGAGAAGTGCCTATAGTAGCCTACCAGTGGCAAAGACCATGAACTTACACCTATGCAGCTGATGCTTATGTCCAAAGGAAAGGAGACGAATTTGAGTCAGGTCGCTTGCTCATCTTTTATCCCATTATCACATCCCTAATCAATTTTTTTGACTTGAAGAATTATACAAAAGTAGATTGTGCATTTCATTACTGGGTTGAACAAAATAGCAAGGTGCTTTAACAACTGGCATGGATTGTTTTTGCTGTTACAATGACACAAGTGACAGTTGAAAGACTCTTCAGTGGCGTAAAATTTATATTAAGTGGTTTGCGCAATTCTTTGGCAGAAGACACTTTGCAAGCAACTATCTTGCAACGCACTAATATGTGAGCATATCAATTCAGTGTTCGTATTCAGCATTCACCAGCTGAGTTCTTTTCCGTTCATTAAAGGCGTTTCTTTTTAAGTTATTCTTGCAAAATGTAACGCTTTAGCGTGGATTAGCCCCATTTCGTTTATTATCAGAGGTGTTAGCATAGGGCGTTAGTTTAACACTAGGCATGGAAAAGTATGGAAGATGGAATGGAAGATTTTTAGTATGGTATGGAACGGAATGGAAGATTTCAGGTATGGAATGGAGTTGTATGGAAGATTTTGCCTGCTATGGAAGATTTACATTCCATTCCATAGTATGCCCTGCTTCCCAGCTGCAAGTATAGTTTCACCTTGAGGCAGACTGCAGCCCAAATGGCCGCCGGTTATTCGCAGCCCCCTACTCCGACATCACCTTTATAATTGGTTCTACTTGAATCATATTGGTTCTACTTGGACCTAGTTGGTTCTACTTGGACCCTATATTGCTGTTCCTCCTCAGTGCGATCTGTATGTGTGTTGCATTTAACATGTATTCGTTAATAAACATTAAATCTGTGTGGGTGTGAAGACATCGAATGAACTTTTTCTGCCAATTCCATCCTTCACCAATACGTCGAAGCATCTCAACAGATAATAGTCACCAGCCCAAGTTGGCAACTTTGAACTTTTTTTTTGGTTGTAATCTTTTAATCTGACAGAACCAAACAAGACACAGAAGAGTTTTGCGCCTAAAAAATACTCGCATAAAAATTTCAGCATTTTGTTACAAGCGGAAGTTAAAACTGCAAAAAATAACTTTACTGAAGACAATCCACGTCTTACTTGAAAACTAGCAGATATTTGAAAAACACAAGGCACTGAAATTTAATAAAAACAAACAAATTAAATGCAACAGCATGATTGAGCAATCGGGCAACCATAGGAAGTCATCAAAAACGTCACAAAACTAAAAGTTCATTTTACATTGCTTTAAGATTACACTACTGATCCACATACGACGTTTGTGCAATAATGCTTTGCTCAACGGCTTTTTTTACGAAACGCTAATGGTCAAAAATCGAGTTCTTCGTTGATTTGAATGGATGAATAATTATTAATCGTGAAAACAGCGTATCCACACTCAGGGACCGAGTTTGCTAGATATTTTGGGGGGACAAACTTTGCCTGATATGCATGTTATGCATGATATTGTGCATATCGCATATAACATTATTGTTTGCGTTTCTATGACGTCACCATCACTCAACCCTAGTACGACATTTTTGTAAAATGGCAAAATGGGAGGCAAATTATGGAAATGATGTTTTGGGAACCATGGCTCAAGTGCACCACTGCATACGTCGATGGTGGTATGGCAGTTGCATGGTATTGTGCTGCGGTAGTACTTGACAATGAATACTAGGTATTTGCTATTTTACTAAATACAAAAAAACTATAGTATTAGCACTTGAAGAGGTCTTCATCAAAGCAGTAATATAACCACCGTAACCACGAGTACAAATGCATTACTTTTTATGACAAAATATTGTGGGAGATAAAAGATATTTTGTGCCCCCTTGTCCAAAAGTTGGGGGGAACATGTCTCCCTGTCCCGTCTGAAACTCGGTACCTGTCCACACTTGAATTTCAGTTGAAAAGCCTCCTTATCGAAAATATTTGTAAAGCAGACTGTGGTGCACAACCTAAAACCTGCACTTCCGATACAAACAGTTAGGAAGTTAGCCACAAAGCTTTGTGTGTAACCCCAAATGAAATGCCGCACTTGCAACAATCTTCGGTCAGGCAGCACGTTTATAAACGTTTCCAACAAAGGCTAACTGGTGTACGTCAGATTCAGCTAAAAAGCAAAATCCACGTTCATTTCTTTAACCCGGGGTAGATCTTCTTCTGATCTACAAGTGAGGACTTTCAAACTTGTATAGTCGAGAACAAAACGATTTTTGACCAAAAGTAAAATATGCTTTTATGAACTATTCTGAGAAATGACGACTAAATCAAGAACACTGTTGAACAGTTGCACTGTAAGGCACGACAAGGGACGTGCAGCAGAAAACCAGCAGTTTGCTACAACAAGTAAACACACGATTTTTGTGCACAGTGCGTCGTTACTTGATTGAAAGAACGTGAGAGTGCAAATATTTTTCATGCGAAACAAAGATTGTAAATCGTTTTTGATATTTACCGACAAAGAGACTCTGCAGCAACAGATATAATCGTGATTTAAACAGCAAACAAAAATTCCGAAAAAAAGGGTTTGAAACAGGTGTGGGCGAAGAAATATGTCACAAAATGTGTGTTTAAATTAAGCAGCTACATATATTTGGTACTGAATACATTCAGCCAAGCAATTTAAAACTTATTACTGAAGTACATCCAAACATCCACGTTTCGTTACAATCAGCCACTTTCATTGACAGCGAATTGTTTAGAGAAAACTTTTCTAGCACCATATGCTTGGCTTTTAAAATTACTGTGAGTACAATATGAACTAATAACCTTAGCAGACACTTTCTGCTTACGCATTCTTCTGCCACTTAATGCTGAGTCACCGCGTTGCTCATAGCTGTGGGGTTGTTGCTCAGTAATTGGCGTCATTACATTTTCAATTTTAATGAAACCAATAATTTGAGAACAGCGTACTTTCCATTTTTACTTGCCGCAGCTTTTGTTTTGACTGATTCATCTGTAGCCTTTACTTTGCTTGTTTTCTCTGCCCTTTGCCCTTCAACGTTTCACCCATTGGAGGCTGCAGAGTTCAGGCATTGATTGCAGAGTTCAGGACTGAGGATGTCCAGAGTTACGTGAGATCGATTAACTATTTAAAAATTTCGACGGCCTCACCTTGGTGGAGACTAATTACATGCACAAGACTGATGATGAAATCGAGCTCCGTTTACAAGAACTGCGCTTTGATATTGACGTCAGGAGTGTGGTCAGTGACTGGATCATGAAGCCAGTAGCAAATCCTCATGTGACTAAACATCGACTCTAAAACTCGGTGACCTTCCTATGTTTTTTTTTGTGTTCCCCCGAGAGTTTTTGTGGATAGCTTGCAGGACGGAGCTGTGCATGTCGTCCGTCGCTATTTCATCCGATTTACACCCATCCTTTTCACTCTCATAGCCAGAAACTCCACGTTGTTCCAAGCGTGTTTCCGATTTGCACGGGTGCGCTAGCATCGGACTTGGAGATGATGAGGTTAAGAAAGTAAGTGGTAAGGTGTTACTTCGCCTCTTGCTATTTAATTTTGACCGTGTCTTCCCAACCTGCACTAGATTTAGTTCTTCGTGAGGAGATGCATTTTTAACAAATGGTTTTAAAAGCGTTTTTTTCGCTGGAAGCTCCTTTTTCGATTTGAGCTCACGCGAGAGGCTTTGAAGAAGTGCTCCTGTTTCTTTAAGGATTTTTTTCCTCTGCGACCTGGTGGCGAGAGAGCTCTTTTCCCACTCTCTGTGCCATTTGAAACACACCTTGTTTGGTGGCCCGGTGCATTCCGACTCCGTTGCTGATTCAGAAGGCACCTGGTGAAGGGAAGATCTCACAACTTCAAGATCTTCCGGTCCAGGAGGAGAAGTGCGACAGTACCAAACACTCAGATGGTACACGTCAATATTAACGAATTCTGCATCTTTTTCTTGGATATTTTCGTCAGTTTCGTCCTCCGCCAGTTCTTCGAAGCCTGAGTCACAGCTGTGCGATTTAGGCCGCTTGTCGATGTCCAGAAATGAAGTTTCTTTCGTCGAAACTGCGCGACTATAATTTGATTTCGCGTTACTATTGTTGAAGTTCGTCGGTCGCCCACAAACAAAGTCGCACAGCTCGTTGCAGTAGCAGGTCGCGTCGCAGCGCAGCACATAGTGCGTGTAAAAGGCAGCAGCGCCGTGATGAACTGCCAGCTTGACGCAGCACGTTGGTTCGATGAATGGCAGAGGAGGCTGCGACACGTCCACAATGACATGCACTTTCTTTTTCCGCCTGATTGTCCTTTCACTTCTCGTCTTCCTGTAAGCATGCTCGCCGTTGTAATACCGCACTTGCCCCTTTTTCAGCGAAAGGGCAATCCTTTGTGGCGACCGATCGCTGCCCATGAGCGAAAAGTGCTTTAATCTGTTGAATCTGTACCTTAACTCTAAACCTGCGTAATCATGAAACAGATAGATTATGTTTTGAAATCAAACTTTGATGTATTACCCTCCGATTTTTTTAAATAAAACTTCTTGTAAACTACATCGTTTCTTCCGATTAAGACATAGTTTTCCTGCATGTTCTTACGTAGCCACGAGCAAGATAACCGTGAAAAGCTTGCGCTAATCAATTTGCAGAGTCAGTGTCAACATGCTTATCGAGAGACATTCTTCACAATAAAAGCGAGGGCTGCTGCATTTATTTTGCAATAGTCTATACCATGGGTGTGGAACCGGTGGCCCAGGAGCTGAAGTTTTGTGGTCCGCGGAAAGGTCTAGACTTTAAAGAAAGCGTTACGGTTCATCAGATCGCCCGCAAGGACGATATACATCGCCCGCGGTACAGTTCTAAAAACAACATTAGCATGATCAATACCTTCACATTAACGAATATCAATACTGAAGTAATTGAAGCTAAACTGAGCAAAACGTTGATTTCAGAAGTGTGTATCAAACAAGAGCCCCTCGCATTAATCCGTACACAAGAAGTAGCTCGCAGTTTCAAACAGGTTGGTGACCCCTGTCCTACTTGGTTGGCGGGAACAGGATTATCAACTACCACCGGCAAACCAACCGAAATCGCCACAATTGAAATATTTGGCAAAACATACGGCCTACGTTTTTTATAAGAATCACATCTGCTTTTTCTTCTCTGTGCTCAAAAAAAAAGCAAACACACTGCACCTATATAGCATGCGTGGCGGCATAAAAACGTTAAAGCACAACGTGAGGACCACGTTGCAACTCGCTTACCAAGAGTGTAAAAATCTCACAACACGAGCAAAACACGTCACGTAAAACGCACCCAAATGGTTGTAATTGTTAATTTCACGATTCGCGTGTTTCTTACTTTTCAAGACTAGTAAGAATCGGACGTAACTACAGTAAACTTCCGCGTGAAATGATGTGAGGTTTAAAAACCAGAACCGTCGCCAGAAAGTCTTGAATAGGGGATTTAACTTTGTGCAAGGGGCTTGATTCTGAAAATTTTATAAAATTTTACTGATTTATAGTGTTTCATATTAACATATGGAAGGGCTGAGCTCACCTATGCCCACCGTGGCGACTGGACAGGTTTAACTTTCGCTATTGCTGTCATTATTGAAATACGTATAAAGAAATAAAAAGCTACAATCATCGAATCAAGTAAGGCCGAACATAACACAGTGAACAGTTAAAAAGGTTTTGTCCTGGCCTTCTTCATCACAAAATTATCAAAGAATTCATTACAATTTGTTTGCCTAAGTTTTTCACTCTTAATGCACCGAATGCTTAGTGTGGACGGACAACCTCTCTTGGAACATGGCGACCCTTTAATTCATTTTTGGTTATTTTGAATCTTGAAAAGGACCTTTCGCCTGAGCAGTAAGTGACTATCAAGCTATGAAATAAGGCTTCGCGTGGTTGCATAAACTAAGAACCACTAATCTAAGGCATCAGACCCAAACGTGGTTTTGTCATTTTCTCGGTGTTACCCTTTTCTTTGTCTCCTTGGGGTAAGAGTTTTGTGTTTGCCAGTTGGCAAAGTGGCTTCTGTTTGCTATTCAAGCTCATCAAGATCTTCTCTGAGTTGCTTAGCGTGGGAGCAGTACAAACTTGCGCAAGTACGCAGTAGCAATCTGATTTCTGAATGACTTTACTGAAGAAAATTTAAATAGAAAAAGTCACATCTAAAAATACCAAACGAGCTTTACGCAATAAAAACGCTAACAGAACTACTGTATTGCTTAGTCACCTAAGAAGCAACCGTGCTTTTATTGTAGGGCACTGCTGCTAGCCCTACACATAGCTCTTATCCACAGAACAGCCTTGCTATAATCAAGTGCAGTGACGTAACTAGAGGTTTGAGTCAGGGGGAAACTAAGCTGAAGGGAGCCCACTGGCTAATACTCAGAAAATAGTTGAGAAACAATAGCAAATCCGGTATTGAATGCCTATACAAAAACCCGAAACCATCGGAAAACACTCCGAAAACCGAAAAAAAAACAATAATCAACTGAAATCAAAAGAATAGTAGCCTAAATACCAAAATACAACCTAGGTAGTGGCCCAGATTTTAGTTTGGCAGGGGGGCGATTCACACACCTGCCACCCGTGAGTTATGCCACTGATCACGTGCATTTCAAACATGAACAGCCACAAGTTCTTTTGATAGAGTCACACGTAACGATCGGTACGATTCAGCCAACGCAGGACGCAGCCAGCGTGCTTTGAGTATATCGACACAATATTTGGCATGCGGCTTGACCAACCGTCGTATTGAGATTCATGGAAACTCTTTGGAAGACTGGCGTTATCACCACGAAAGTTGAATGAAACTAGATGTCGTGAATAATAATTAAGACAAATTTTTGACGAACTTTAAACTAAATGATCATATACCGGCCACTGACTCAATGCGTACCACAGTTTGTTGGAGGCCCCCTTGGATCTTGAAGCCCTAGGCTTAAGCCTTTACAGCCTATAGGAAAATCCGGCACTGGGCTTGACTGACGAGAAGGCAGGGTTTAAAAACCGGGCTCCCACATACCTTATATTTCGGTATTTAGTATTCTTTTGGTTTCCAGTAGGTAGCTTTTTTGGGTGTTTTCGGGCGTTTTCCAGTGATTTACGATTTTAGTATAGCCATCCACGTCCGGATTCACCAGCCCTGCTCAGGTAACCATGAAAATTCTAGCCGATGCAGGATACCAAGGTCTAGCGCAGGGGTTCCCAACCTGGGGTACATGTACCCCCAGGGGCACATTTGCCTATCCGAAGGGGTACATTTAAGGCTAGCAGAAGATAAGAAAAATATATTCACATATTATTTAATTCCAAATATTTATACACATATCACTGAGTATTATTTCCAAAAATCATTATATGCTTATTGTTGTCTATGAATGAACATGATAATATATTTTATCATAGTAAATTTTAGGGGTACATTTTCATCTGTCAACATGATGAAGGGGTACATGCTCATTTGTTGAAATGCTGAAGTGGTACATGGTCAGAGAAAGGTTGTGAACTCCTGGTCTAACGCAACCCCAAATTTGCATAGGTCGTCCTGAGACACGTGACATCCGTTATTTCCACACTAAAATAGTTCTTTACTTCCATATGTCGATTGTTAATCACTTTCGCAACAAAATTTTATCTGCGCAGCGAAACGTACTTATCATGCAATTTTTAGGCAGGGTACCACCAAAAAAGTGGCTTTTCAGAAAGGGATTTTTCGTTTGTGCGTAGAAAATGTCGTGCACGTGTTTCACCCGTTTTTTTCATAAAAAGTCATGGCGTAGGAAGGTTCTTTACATATAAGGNATCGGTGGTCATATCTGGCCAAATAGGTTTTGTACTTAAAATTGCATTGGAATGTTAACTTCGTAAGGTGTCCGAAATTNGATACATATCAGGTAACAATGAGTGGTATGGTACCCCTATACCCCTTATATAGGCTTTCAAGGACAATTTTGCAAAATCATTCTGGCACCATTCCATTAGTCTCTGAAAATCAGGAAAAGTCATGGAACCACAGGTTTCTAACATATAAAGTATAAAATAAAATAAACAAAAAAACGAAAAGGGGGGGTCAGCCGAAACCCTGGTTACCTGAGCAGAGCTATATCTCAACTTTTCTCTGAGTGTTGGCCACTGAGACCTCTACGGTGGCCAGTGGGTCTCTTTCAGCTATCTTTTCGCCCCTTATTCAAACCTTTGGTTACGTCACTGTCAACTCGTATAAAACATAACCAACGGAAAAAATCGACTTTGTTTTCATGCAGAAGGCTGTACAACAAAGCTGCCATGCTGCTCAAAAAGAATGTGTCTTGACGTAGTAGGTGAGCATGATTGATTCAGTAAACGAAAATTTTGTATTATCCTTCAAATGAAATTTTTACAATATCAAAGTTCTGTGTTTTACAAGTTAAAATTTAGTTCTGCTGGGACAACAGACTTTGACAGCAAGTTTAAGGCGGAAAGAAAGGCCATTATCCCTTTCGTCTAACCATGGTGGTTAGGTGCCTAATCATTTTAAGGTTTTCTACGGCAACGCAATATAGACCTGCTTCTACATGGAAGGGGCGTTTGCAACCTACAGACTTGTCTGAACCTGAGGTGCCCTTCGGGCTTGTTAAACCTAACTGAGGTTATCACTTTCAACTCTTTTCTAGTACATGTTAGTAACAAACTTCAGAGAGTAGTGAGTCATTCACATTCATCAACGCAAACTGGCTCAAAAGAAGAAGATTATTGCAAAACAATGAACTGCCCTCGAACGTAATGAAACATTAGCTCCTAACAACCTCAAAATTGTTTTCCTTTACCTCTTAGCCCGTATCTTCTGTATTCAATTTAGATCAACCTGCACGTTTGGGATAGGAACACAAGCAACGTGAAACAAAAGTTGCAGCAAAACTGTACGCGGTACCAGGAAGCAGTGCTATCAGTCGTCAGCGCAGGGTTGGAAATTTACGAACAGAAGCGTGAATCTGTGTGGGAAGGGTTGCGCTTCGCTACCAGCGCAGGAAATGAGGAAGATACTACGTAACAAGAGTTAGCTGTATCACGTTTCTGGGGTTTGAGCTAAAAAATATAGTTCTGTGCTGTGTTGCGAAATTAAATTTTAAAACTTACGATAATTTTCTATCTGCAATTGATGCCATACTTATACGTGTTGATTTGCAAAAAGGTGAAGGTCATTTTACAGAAAATTTGCTTCATAAAATCCATAAAACTCATGTCATGTTTTTCAAAATTCAGCAAAGATGTGCTCAAATGAAATTATCTTCGCCATACTTCATTTTTCAGGTTCAAATGAAATACACGGCAAAGAAAAAAACTATGATCAGCGTATGCTTGATCAGACCAAGACTACCTTGCAGTCCGAATTACTCCCTGATTTTTTGCATTTCGGCAATTTTAGATGTGGCAAAGCTGAAGGCACCCACCAAGTGTTTCAACGGCAAGCTCATGAAATAAGCGGCTGATAGCTCACCACCACCAATTAATACAGCAGTGACAGTCTGGAAAACTTCAAGGTTATTGATAAACATTTCTTTGCAAATTGCAATAGATTCTTGGAGCAGCAGATTTGCGCGCAAAGTCAGAAATTTTGTATCTGAAAAGGAACCACTGAAACGTTTCGCAGAAATAAAGCAAACAGTTCAAGTACCTGCAAAGTCAACTGAAAAAAGATCGTTAGGTCGGTATTAAAATCTCTGTTCAGGTAAAGGTCTGTTTAGCAGAGTAAGTTATCTCTTAATCAGTGTTTCTCAACCCCGAGTCCGCGGACTCAATTGAGTCCGCGGAAGGCTCTGGATGAGTCAGCAAACACGAGGGGCAAACACGTTTGCTGTAATACCCTCACACAACAATAACTGTATCAACTTCATACCATCAACGTTTTTGTTCGAACAGCGATTAAAATGCACCTAACCACCGTGAAACAGAAAAATTTGCTGTTCCATGTGGCATTTGTACTTTTGAGGTAGCGTAGTCAGCAGCTTAAGCTCAAAGTTGTTACCTAAACCGCAGTTTTTTTGCCGTCTTAGTTTTTAATTGTTAAACGAAAGCAGGCG
>JGI24158J21664_10014336_pt1 | contig 10409 bp, 8 predicted proteins | sample Ectturendosymbi3_FD_21664 | JGI IMG/M metagenome (IMG submission 21664) | reverse complement strand
TTAGGGTGTTGAAGAGATCGCCCATTTCTCAACCGCACACACGTGGTCTTCGACGAGGTTATTCCGATGGGAAGGTAGTAGGCAACACGACCGGACTCCGAAGAAGATTGCATCCGCATTGGAGAATTTCCCTGCTACAGTCATTATGCCGAGCGCTTGGCCAGACTGGAGCAAGTTCCAAAAGGTCTTGGAACGACCCGGCCGAGATTCGAACCACACGAACAACGACCTACCAGACATGAAGCGAGCGCTCTAACCACTAGGCCACACGCCACACTGCTGCTACCATCATTAGTATATCAGCAGTTGAACTGCCGTGATCTTGCTGCAAGTCACGCGCCCGTTGCAAAAACGCTGTAAAAAAGTGAAAAACGCGAAAGGCTGTTATGGAGGTGACGTAGTGACTAGAGGTGAGCATGGACAGGATCAGGATTGGATATCCTGCAGAATACTTGCGATTTTTTCGGATCGGGATTGGATTTGGATATTGATTTTTGAAAAAAATGGATCAGGACAGGATCAGGATATTTGTTTGATTTCTATAACGAAATTTCCCTGAGTGATTCAAGATGTCACAAATTATGGTGGTCGTGTTTTCTTTGCTATGGTTTTTATATTCACAAAAAATCAGAATGATTTTGACACTGTGCTGCACTCATGACAATCAGTGATAATTCGTGTTACTTTATCGCAAATTTTTTTCTGGCGAAATAAAAGTAGTAAGCTGCTCTTATATTGCTGGTATGCTGCTTTGTTGTGCTCAGAGGCATATGTGTGTGTTGTGTAGGCTAATAATCTATTTCATGGGTGGCCAACTTTGAACTTGCCTTCGACTGGGCTCGACTAGAAAATTTCTTGATAACTCGGGATCGACCGGTCGGTAATAAAGTCACAAATACAATATGACTAAGTTGACTATCACATGTGCAAATATAGTGTACCATCGCTTTATTAAGTGACGCACAGGCAGAAGGCTAAGCGTCTGTTACAGTGTTGCCAGATATGAAAAAGCTTTATAGCCAAATTTCACAAAAAAAAAACTAGCCAAAATTGGCAAAAACCTAAGCCAAAAATCGCCAAGTCTGAAAACTAACGAAAAACATTAAAACTCACTGAAAAGTTCAGTTTGTCAATTTCGTGGACTGAAAAATATACTGTAGACTCTGCAGCATTTAGGAACCATGCAATCTTTGCAAAACCAATTTGAAAAGGCAGTGGCTGTAGATGGTGTACATACTATCGCACCTTACATGACGATTATAACATGTATCCACTGACTCTGCCATTTATAAATCTATTTACAAATGCAAAACGAAACAACTGATTACTGCTGTCAGAGCTTTTTCGAAAACCAAAGTTTAAAAAATCACCATGCTCCCGCTTGGTATAATGGGGAGCGGCATTACGCTGGTATTTATTAGAAGCATAATGAATGGCTATTTAAATCTGATCGATGTGCTCTGGTTTCGCAGCGACGAAACTTGCCATTGGCTTTCTTAGCGTTAAATTTCACTTTTCGAATCCATGGTTTAAAACCATTCGTCCGTTCTCATCCGTTCATATTTGTTTGAAACCTGACGCCACTTTTTCTTTATCAATTAAAACATCAGCACCAGAAGCAACTAAGAACATTTGAGTATTTCATAACAAACAAACTAAGCTGGAGACCTGACATCAACAACGCGACGACTCACTTCCAGTAACTTGTAGAACGCTATCCAAAATTGAACATTTCACAAAACAATCTGTGCAAATAGTGGTTTCCAGCTCATTGATCTGCAGCAGGGGTGGGGAACGTAACCTATTTACTATCACGGGCCGCATGAAATGTGCATTATCGCCGGCAGGCCGCAATATCTATTAATTTGACCCTAAAATTCTACCTTCATCTAACTATGAGGAAGAGTGACTTCTCTTGACTTACTATCTAAGTACTTGCTTATCATGGAGCTTCGTTTTGGCGTTATTTTGTGCTCTAACTTGGTAACGCAAAGTCCGATGCGGGCCATACCAAATGTTCACCGGACCGCATTTCGCCCGAAGGCCGCAGGTTCCCCACCCGTGGTCTACAGTATCCTTATTTTGATTTTCTTATCAAATGCTATATTTTGGCTAAAAAGGTTTAAGCCTAGGGCCCCCGAAATCGGGCGCCCCAAAATTTTGGGAGTAAGAATAATTTCCAGCATTTCTATTTGTATTTTTGTTTTGGTTCGACGCACGTTTTTTAACATGCCGCTAACACAATATCTCTATAGAAGAATGAGCGCGAAAAATTGCAGTGAATGACGATGAGTATTCTCTTTTAATGGCGTTGAGGATTGGTTATTGTTACGTACAGTAAGTGGAACAAACACCTAAATCCATTTTTCAGATTACACGAGGCCAGTGAGGTAATCAATAAATATGTAATGGGAGTGTGGTCAGATAAGTTCATCGCTGCTTTATTCGTTAGTTTCATTGTGACTGTTTTTGTTCCTGATATCGAGGGGATTGAGAATAAAGTAATATGTTTATGAATTGGAACAACTTGTTCAGAGAATGTAACGAGCACGTGCAGCGCTAATGTGTATGACATCAGTCGTCGCAAACCTTCCAGAAAGGCCCCAATTTAAAATAGCCTAGGGCCCCGAAAATGAAAATTCGCCCCTGGGCACAAGCGTTCCAATTAGCTGTTGATCTAATAGGATCGCTTATGACCATGTTCACCAGAAGAACCTTATCAGTATTTTGGCAATTTAGAACTTTCTACAACGTCTCTTCTCTGAGTAAGTAGATTCAATGCAGTCCAGCACGCTTCTACTAAATCTTCCAGTCATAGAACGAGCTGATCACTGAAGCCTAACCAAACACGGGGTTTCCTATGGACTGAAGCAGCCGGCACTGGCACAAACGACCCTACACGTTCAGAAACAATGAATTTGGCGACAGTACACAATATTAAGTGGATATTTACAACTTTTTAATGAATCAAACACGGGTCTAAATCTTGTACAAAAATCAGTGTACAAAAATCAGCCAAATTTTCCGCCAAAATAGCCAAAAAATCCGCTACCCGCCAAAAGCAAATTTTACCCGCCAACCAAATAAAAAAATAGCCAAATTTGGCGGGAAAATAGCACATCTGGCAACACTGGTCTGTTAACATGATTGCCACGCTAAGTGTCTAAATCAGTGGTCTTCAACGTGGGCGAAATCTACCCCCAGGGGCGATTTTGTGATTTACGAGATCTGGGGGGCGATTTCTGCAGGTTAAAACATACTGAAATTTTTTAATTGATTCTAAAAAACAATATTTGCTACTTTAGAAGCACTTTCAACTCCATGGTTAGTAACAAAGGTTATAAACCACCTTTCGGGCTGGTCACGTGACAATGAAACTAACATCGTTCTGTTTAAAGCTTCACTGCAAAAACTATCCAAGACCCTGAGATTGTCACTGGTTGGGAGCCAAGCATTGCGGTTCTCACGAAGAACATGAATGTTCAGGTATTGTGTTGAGTCTAATGTTCAAGATAAGATAAAAGAATAGAGAAACTGTTGTACTGAACAGTTTGTTGTGTCGGTTAGCCCAATCGTTGCATGATCAACGTCACGAAAAGGACATCAAGCAGTAACATTTGCCAGCCTGTCCTGTATGCATCAGCACGCGGGGTTTTGGACGTTTCTCGTATAGTATGCATTTAATTAGTATTATCATACAGATATTGATGGAAAGCGACCAATACTGATGTAACTATCAGAGAATACGCAATCGGTCAAACTCCATTTTTCCAGAGGAAAACTTCAGCTTTTTTGAAGGTAGTAAAAATGACCCAACAATCATAACATTGCTACCACTAACTCATCGCATCGACTTTCGCGGAGATAGCGAATATTAATTGCAAGTTGTCGTCAACTTTAGCCGAGTTAATTTTCGTTGTGAACGGTCACAAATCTCTCCAAACATGTGTATTATCATTAGCAAAATTTTCTTGAAACAAGTCTTCATTGCCTTCGGTAGAGCATTGCTGAGCCATTGCTTCGTAGGCAAAAATATAACAATCCGTTATTATGTGTTTTATAATGTTTGGTTAGTATCTTGAGTAAAACAATGTCGGGCTACTGACATATGTTCTGTTGTAAAAATACTGGAAATATGACTGTTGCGAGACGATTTATGTGCCAGTTAATGGCTATAGTAAAACTAGTAACAGCTAGCCATAAGTTGTAAAACGTGCTAATCGTGTTTTTCAGTCCGTTCGATAGTTTTGCTGTACTGTGGGTATAGCTGTACTGTGTTCATCTGACTTGGCGAGTAAGCCCACTCAATCTTGGCTAAACTGAGGAGTCCAAAACATCCTTTTCGCCACCTTTTCTTTTGAGGCTTGCTATGAAGTCATTCCGTAGTTGAGATCACGCTAAAAGTCACATTGCGTAGAAAGTTACTGGGTGAAATACTTTTTGCCTGCTAGCTAGCATAAGCGAATGCACTTGCACCAATCAGGAGCGTCTCATCGACATCCAAAGCGATGACGAAGCCCGTGCTATATTCCATACATACGGATGATCAAATTTTTGGAATAAGTGCAGGGAGCGTTTTCCAGAACTTTGTGGAAAAGTGAAGCTATTATTACTCACGTTTACCACGATATATTTTGCAGAGCACGTTTTCTGCCAAGTACTGCACACGCGTAATAAATACCGCAATATTTTCAAAACAAAATAATATTTTCAGACAACGCAAAAATTATAGGTAGGAGGGGATTTTCAAGCAAAGTTCCCGTAGGGGGGCGATTGTACAAAAAAGGTTGAAGACCACTGATCTAAATCATGATTGTCACGCAATAATAGAACGTATTACAATACCTTCGCGGAAACTGCCGAGCTAGCCTAGGGTCAGCCATTGCAAAAAGCACCAAAGAATATACGTGACCAACTAATTGATGGATAATTTTTATTTGTATCGTTCTCATTGGCCATAATTTTTATGTACTTCCTGGAATATTGATTGAAAAGTGTTCTTTTTAGGTATCTTGTCAATTCAATGCAAAATCAGGCGCGATTGACCAAGTGACACTCGGCGATCAACCGGTCGATGCGATCGACCTATTGGCCACCCCTGGTCTATTTCAGCGTTTAAGCTACATTTCTTTTGGTTAGAATTTTTACTATTCCACCTCAGGTTTCATACAGTCAACCTTTGCTAAAAGACAGTTTGTAGTTTTTGTAAGCTACATTTTATGCTGTGTTTACTATATTTTATACAGAGATCTGCTCTCAGATTTATAAAATCTATTTTCTTTATTTTACCAATTGGTTGAATGCTGGAGCCCTTAAAGCAACTAGCTGAACCGGGTTGGTTGAAATGGTTTCATGACAAGGACTACATCTTTGGACTTGCCGATCGTCTTTGCCATATAATCTAAAGCCCTAACCCAAATGGGAAACCTGTGTCTGGTTTTTAAAACTTATTAAAAAAGTACTGTAGCTTACATCAAAAGTTTTTCTATATAAAAAGAGTCGTCTCCATTAGCCGAGCCAAAGCAACAATGCTGAGAGCACAAACGACAACAATTCGCACAGCAGGAATTCCTACTCGACCAGGTTCATTGTAACTCCTAGTGCCACGAATTCAGTGTTATAAATGGACAAAGCCAGATACACTGCAGTTCAAATGGAAAAATAACCACAGCAGAGCTATGGGACTATATCTCTGGCGACAAAATACACACTATTTTTCTTTTTTCCAAATGAAAGTGCACAACATGTGATGTTATTTTTATGTTATGGATTGGGTCACAAAATGACAGAATGTTTTTGTTTGGAAGTGGCTATAGGTCCGCTGGCGATGTCACGGTTAGAATAAAATACTGAGTTTGTCACATTAGCAGCACTGTCATGGTAGTCATGTAGACGTGTCTTACTGTGTAAATGGTTTTCGCGTTGACTCTGGCCATGATTGGGCACCTTTCGTTTTGGTAGTAGCGGTTGGACTTTTCATAGTACCGGTTGTTATTTACTTTTTTCAAAAGTTTCCAAACTTTTGTGGTCAGATTCGCGGTTTAGGTTTAAGGGTTAGGTTTAGGTTTACTACGTTTCTACCAAGCGTAGTGCAGTCTGCTGCACACTTGTACTGGATTGGTGTCGTGTTACAGGCGACAGATGAATAGGTTTTCAAAAATGAAGGTCCACTGGCTATAACCACTGCCTGTTTGTTGTGTATTTAGTCAGTGTCGCATTCGGATACGGATGGATATCGGATACTAAATTTCAGAAATTTTCGCATAAGGATTGGATTTGGCTCAGGAGTTAACAATCAATATCCGCTCACCTCTGGTAGTGTCGCGGGGCATTGGTAGCCACGTGACTCAGCGGGACATGCACCGATGGTGATGGCTCGTGACGTCACTTTCTTGCAGCGCTTTTTAGGCTGCAGGTACAGCTTGCGGCACTTATTGAAAATATCCCAGGTGTCAGGTGATGTAATGATGCGCCGTTGGGGCGTTGTTAAGGAAGCTAGTCTTGACTATTTACCGTGATTTCATGCAAGGCCTTTTTATTAGATTTTAAGTGGAGGGGCAATATAAACGTTGATCTACCGGACCAGTAGTGTTTGCTAGTCTGCGGTCAAATGTCATCTTTGTCCTTTGATCAAAGGACTTTTGACTGGGGTGAGGGAAATGGCTTTGGAGAGAAAGGTGTAGGGACTGGGTGACAATTGCCCCCCAAAAAGTATGCTGAAAAAGCTCTGATTCCAAGACAAACACAGGGGTGCTTTAGCACACTGGATTTGACCCAGGCTTTTGAGTAAACATTCAATAAATTTGCTCACTCCACAGCCACATTTTCTAGTTTTTAGGCTAGCCTACCAGTCTAGGGCCTCTAAACACAGAAGAATTGGAACTTCTAAAACTTCTGAAAATGTATTTAGAAATAATAAAGAAGGGTTAGAACTTCTAACTACTTCCAAAATTAATTTGTAATCAACAAATTGCCACCACCAGAAGGCGCCGCCAGAAGACACCAGGGCCCTCCCTTGCTACGCACTGGAACTCGGGTAGAAAACTGACTCGTGTTCTGTTTACCGATATCCTAGAATTCGTAACAATAATGGAGCTCTTTAAGATGTGCTGTAAAAAAAAGTTCGCAGCTTTCAAGGATAGTTTTCCCTCACCTATTGGACTAACAACAGAACAAGAATAACCAAACATAAAAACCGCGTCATATCCGAAAAACAGCGTTTTGCGGTCGTGCGGCGATGACGCGTTGACACTGCGAAGTTAACGACCGTCTAGGAGGAATTAACACACCTCCCGTATTAAGTGCGATATGATCATGGGTGGCGGAACCTTTTTCAAAGTGGGGGGAACAAGTGCACAGATAATTTTTGTTGTTTGAATTGGCAATTGTGACGTCAAAAGCATTGAAATAAATCCACTATACATATAAGCATGTAAAATTACACCATTTTTTGTAACAATTGTGTCGAATTACAACATCTGGCAACACTGTTCAACAACACCAATGCGGTAAGCAAGCCATAGCAGGGTGATAGACTGTGCACAGTGTATTCTGCCAAATATTACGAAATCCTGCCAAATTGCAAGTAATATATTACAAATAATATGACAAAATACTGCCAAAAATCTGCAACATTTTTTTCATCTAACGATTTTCTTTAACACTGGACCCAATAATAATTGTTTTGCTTAGGTAATCTTATGTAGATAAAATTCGCAACTCAAAAGTGGGGGGCCTAGGCCCATGCGGCCTCCCGGTTCCGTCACCTATAGATATGATGGAATACGTTTTGTACAAGCTCGAATTTCTGCTGAGCGGAACATACGATAAATCTAGATATGGTTGTCTGTTGTTACCTAAAAGCATGTTTTATGCAGGCAACGCAGAAGAAACCTGGATCCTTGATCTGAAAAATGGCAGTGGTAGTGTAACTAAAGGAGATGGAGATTCGGACGTCACAATGACGATGAGTGATAATGATTTTGTTCAGATGTTCAAAGGCAAGCTAAACGCCACTGCGGCGTTTATGCAAGGGAAACTTAAAATTGATGGCAACATGATGATGGCAATGAAGCTCGAGAAGTTAATGAAAAGTGTAAATAAATCCAAGCTGTGAGCAGTCATTTATTCCGTACGCGCATTGATTCGTGGTGCAGTGAAGAAAACTCTTCGGACCTATTTCAGTGCCATGGTCACTCAATTCTTTTTTAATTTTTTATCGCTTCCTTGTGCTCGAAATATTGACAATGCACTGGATTAGGTTTTGTTTGTGAAGATATTTGACAGATTTAAAAATATGATCAAGCTTTCAAGACATTTTAGCCGTTTGATACGTGTAGTCAGTGGTTCGCAACCAGGGGTGCGAGACATCATTCCAGGGGGAAAATAATGACAGGAAATCGATCTATTTATTACTCTACTGCGGCATTGTTCGTCCAAACCCATGTCACGATATTAATTACTCGCGTAAACATTAACTGCGATCTATTATTTACGAGCTTTTAGTAGGTTTTGCTCGAATGAACTAAATATCGCCATTGTTTTTTATAACGTGATAATTCCTTCCTGGATAACTCTAAGATAGTTTGGACTTAGTGTATGTACGAGTGGATTCCGCATTTCATCATTCTTAGAAAATAGTTCTACCCTCCATCAGGTCGAAGAAAATGAAATTCACTGCTGAATACGTTCGTTTTGATTTCATTTGCATCGGAAAAACTGGCGATTTGCAAAAGCGTCAGTGCATGCTCTGTAAAACTGTTTTCTCCAACGCAAATTTCAAGCCATCTAAGCTGCAAAAACAATTCCACAATCGACATGGCGGGGCCAATGTTGTGGGCCATGATGAAAGCTCTTTGTGAGCTAAAAGAGCCCGTTATGATTATTATCTTACAACCCTATCTTTTGACAAACCACTGCTGATGGCTTCATGCCAAGCGAGTTTAAGTAGCAAAATCTGAGGAACCTCATACTATTGCCGAAGAGAGTAAGACATTTTACAAGGTTCACCAGTTTCTACAACGCCACACTCTTCCGGTCCTTTTTATGATTTTCCTGCATTCTGCCTGCAGTAGTTCAGACCATGGGCGTTGGAAGGGGGGCCTTAGCCCCACCCCTGGATTTTGAAATTATTAGCAAAAAAGGTTGTTTTTTCAATTGCGAGGCGTAAAAACAAATTTCACCACTTTTGGCCCCACCATGGAAAAAGTTTTGGGAAAATCGCTACTGCCCCCGCCCCTGGAAAAAATCCTTCCGACGCCCATGGTTCAGACCATAGCATATGGCGTGGGGATGCGGTTGCATCCCTAACGCTGGAAAATTGGCCATTATTCGGGCAAAAATTTTAAACATTTGGGCAAATTATACAGCTGCGTTCAAATTTAACTGAGGCAGTGTCTATGTTGCCATAGTTCTTGTTCGTGGAAACAAAATGTATCATCCAACATACCTTTGGGCAAGAAGAACTACCCCAAATACTCTGCAGTTACCCCTAGTGGGGTTCTTGCAAAGGGGTAAAATATTTTTGGTTGCGGGTAAGTACCATGCAATACCTCACCTGATTTGTGCAAAGGCAAAAGTTGCCCTTGATTCTGAGGTACTTTTCCAAGTAAATTACACGAATTCCTAAAAAATAACCCAATTTTTTACAGTACATCAATGGCAAAAGCTTTGTTGAGACTATTTTGCCGTTGTTTTTTCCCTGTAACGGCAAAATAGACATTTCCTTTAAGTAGGCATACCATACGGCCCGTTTTAGCTGGGACAGTCCAGGTTTTGAGGGCTTTGTCCTGGCGTCCCGGTCAGTCAACCAAAATGTCCCGGTTAGGCACTCAGTCAGCCAGGATAGTCCCCTACAGTGGAATAGCGAGGCTAAGTGCCACCCTTTCCACACCTCAAATTTGCTTACAATAATTTAAAATGTATAAAGATCAACGTTAACTCTTCCGACACTTGCACGGGGCCCTCTTAATGTCCGGGAACCATTTAGATAAAATCAGTGAAATAGGCATAATACCGGCTCTTGTTGAGAAGCGCTGGCTTGCAACTGTCATCATGATCTGTAAACTAGGTCTAGTTCAGGGGCGTGCAGAGGTCTTGTGATGCCCAGGCCCTGGGGCAACTGCTTGATTGTATGCAGGGACGGATTTACGCATAGGCAATGGCCTAGGGCCCCGCGCTCTTTCCTATGACGACTCAATATTAACTAAAAATTTGCGAAACTGCGCAGAGGCAGAACTTCACAATTTACCTTGAAACGAGCGGAAATGCAAATGTCTGCTCTAGACTCTTATCAGTACAGTAACAATGCGACAATACTGTGCATCTGGGCGTGAGAGAGATGCAAGCCGTCTTTATGAAAGTGGTTACAAAAAAAGAATGAAAAAAAACGGTACTTAATTGATGTTCAA
>JGI24158J21664_10014334_pt1 | contig 10410 bp, 4 predicted proteins | sample Ectturendosymbi3_FD_21664 | JGI IMG/M metagenome (IMG submission 21664) | reverse complement strand
CAGCAAACCCTGCTGAAATTGTGTAATAGGGGAGGAATGAAAATTTCTAAAATGAGCCAAGGGAGGAATGTGTCAAAAAAGGTTGGGAACCACTGCCCTAAAGTGTCATTTACAATATCCAGGGGTGCCGCGAGATTATTTGTTTTTCAATATATCATTAAAAAATTTGCTTTCAAACTGTCATCAAACCTTAAAGCAAATTACTATGAGTTCACCACTGGGTGCCGCATACTATGTGTTTTTCTCTGTAGGGTGCCGCAAGTCTAAAAAGGTTGGGAACCACTGGTTTATCTGAAAGCTGTGGCCCCTTATGAAACCAGTTAATACCAGTAGGCCGGTATGTACAAGTGTCTCTACTAGAAAATGTTTCATCATCCACTTTATGCACCAAAAATCATTAATGTTTCATGGAATTTACCACATAACAAACTTACATTGTTGTATTACAATCGAAATGTCTAACAAATGGAATTTTGTGTGAAAAACATTGCTAAAGGTGGGATAATGGCAACTTATCAAAAGTGAATCAACATGTGGTGGTTGACATGAGCCAGATCTTGTGCTGCCCTGTAGCCTGGATTCTAGAGTTGTGCTCGATTCGTTGTTTTCTGCAAACTAGACCACCACAGCAGGTAGTTTTTGTATTTCACTATTTTGCTTTCATCTTATACATACAAAGGTCATGGACCCCTAAAAATCTGTCTGTGGACACCTTGTTGGGAACCGTTGGTCCAAGCTGTACTTCCAACTTGAGGTATTATATTAAGCACCACCCATATAAGACCAAGCATACAGCAATAAGATGCACATTTGTATAGTCTCAAGTGGAAAATTATTAAGGGTCAGTATACAACATGCAAAAAGCTGTACGTTTACCTGTGCAAATATGGTTTGGAACTAAACCTATGAATGGAATTGATAAATGCAAGTGTAATGACGTACTGGAAGCTATAAGTAAAACAAGTTTCTTGTTCTGCTGTGTTTGATTGATTCTTTGAATTTAGATGATCTGTTTAGGTTATCAGGAAATTTGTGAAGTTCTAAAATAGTAAGGCGTCATTAACAATATTATAGAAATTTTAGCTTATTGTATGGTTACCAGTTGGGCTAAGTATTGATTGATCTCTTTCCAAATGACTTCGGAGGTATTCTTGCTGAAATGAACCAGCTTGACATTAGGTAATGATGCTTAGCAATCAATTTTTTTAACTCATTTGAATATTTGTGTCATTCCATTTTTGCAAAAAGGCTAGTTAACCAACGGGTTCACTACGTGATGACCTATGCATTGGAAATTTCAATATCAACCAGAGTTTAATGTGTAGGTTTTGCGGGAAAATTGGTGGAAGTATATACTGTTGGCAGTGATTGATGTTGAAGCAAACTATATGGTTTTATTGGCATACCAGTACACTTCTCTCACAAGTGTTCAAGTAAGTTGTCAAAATCTTAACTGTTAATGCCTTAATGCAAGGAGTGTCTGGGTTGTCCAGTGATGCAGTTGTTAACTTTATATGTGGTTTATACCATCAAAAGTTACACTGTTATAGCATCTTGTAATATAGAGAGAAACTTTTCTTCCCGTCTGAAGATTTTGTTACTAACATTGGGTGATTGTGCTAATATATTTTGATATACATGAATTATTCTAATACAAGCCCTGATGTTTGTTAATACAGAATTCATCATTATAATTGGGAATTACAGAAGAACTCCTGGTGGAAAATGTTTAAACTCATATGCAAGTTGAATGTTTCAGATTCAAATAAATTAATAAACATGACAAATTTATCTGTATTTTGATGAAAAATACTCCAATTTAAAACCTCAGGTATCAAATATATGAATATTTGCAGTTGTGTTTGTAGATCAGTTTTGAATTAAAAAAAAACATGTCCATGCTGATTCAGTATCTATGGAAGCTTGTTGCAACGCATGCTATACAACCCAACAGCAAAGCCTATGTAGGAAACATTGCCTAGCATCTGGCAGAAACAACACTAGTACTCAATTTCAAAAGGGTTATGAAATTGGAAACATGTGCTGACAGATTAATTGGTATGCTTGTGCAAGCAGTTCAGAACAAGAGGAAAATGTAAAGAATACACTTGACACAATGAAAACTTTTGAAAAAGTATAGTTTGCAGGTTTTAAATTCACAAAAATGTTAGTTCATTAATGTTTTTATGATTCAAGTGCTTACAGTATATGCCGAAGCAAAGCTGCAGTTGGCAAGTTTTTTGGTTCACTGGCCGTTTCATGAATGACAGATATTTCAAATATCTATCGTTGCAGTGGGACAAAGTTGTTCACACAACAATGAAAACTTTCCCAGTTCTGACAAAAAGTAAAAGTAGCAATTAATTTCTATATTTATGTTGCCACTCGTGTGAATTATTGGATGGACTGGTCACTGTCCTTTGTCTCTGTGCTGCCCACCAAGTTCAAAGTTCACAGTGAAGTATTTTCAGGTCATCCTGTTTCTGACAAAATTTGATTTAGTTTGTCAAAACCATGTTTGGGTGTTCATTTTGTTTACTACTGAGATAGAAAATTTCATTCTCTTTTGCAGTTATTGGATTGCTTCATTCTGCCAGTGGTCATGACTTTATCCTACTTTTTGTTCAAAGTGCGTTTTCTGATTGTTCACTTTGTGGGAGTGGTTGTTGCGCTGGTAGGAGTAGGTTGCATGGTCGGAGCTGACGTTTTGGTTGGAAAAGGTGGCTCTGGGGGTGAGTGACTTATGTGACCTTTACCTGTAGTTGTTGTTGTGAGGCAGTCTCTTACTTTGGGTTCCTGCTGCATCTGATCTTTTTGAACACTGAAGTATGTTTTTTCAGCTTAGCAAAAAAGCTGGTCAGCCAATTGGATCACTACCTACGAATTTTGTAAAATATTTTATAGAAAACAATCTTGTAAAAATTGATCACTTACCGCTAGATAGCGAACATTGGTGTTTGCAACACATTGCAATGGTGTTTGATTGCATACATTGATCTTGCTGGCAAGCAGCAGGAGTGTCCAATCGAGGCAATTTCATTGCAAGTGCCATCAGGCAGAACGCCCGTTTTTACAAACTGTAAATAACCCTTTCCTGAGGGCGTTTGGCTCTTGTCAGACCTCACCACACCCACCAAATGCTGCTCAATGCTGAAATTGATTGCCACACCAATGTTTAGAACGCGTCTCGGTTTCAGGACCTAATCCGGCGTTGGGCGATGTTCTTGTGCTTGGAGGTGCGGTGTGTTACGGCATATCGAACGTTTCAATGGAATACATCTCCAAGAAACGCAATGCTGGTAACGTTGAGTTCTTGGGAATGTACGGATTGTTCTGTCCTATCGTCTGCGGAATTCAAGTGTAAGTTGCCATTACATCGAGTTACATTGTCTCGACTTACAACGCTAGAATCCATAGTTAGAAGTTTGCTTAACATTTAACACAACGTAAGCGATAGTATTAATTTTGCCTATTCCGTAGCATATTACGTTGTTTTAGGCTTTTGAATTTCTTTTGAATCGGCTTTTCGATATTTTTTCTAATAAATAATTAAAGCGTTATGTTGTTTTGTGTTCTGTTTTTAAGTACCATCTTTTGCAACATAACTCGCTATTATTATTGTGTTCCTAAAAGTGATTCGATCTGCTATTGTGTAGAAACAGGTTTTTTAAGATGTTTTAGAGACCTGATTCGGCTCCCTAGAATTGAAAATCGGGTGCCTAGAATCAGAGAAATCGGGTGCCTACAGCTCCATACCGGGTATCTAACATTTTCCTTAAAAAAACTGGTAGAAATTACCGGATTTCGAATGCATAGTATCAAACCATGGGTATTTTGTCTTTCACATGTGGCAGATGGACATTTCTCAAGGCGAAGGTTGTGCGATGTGTTGTTTGAATAGGAAGCAATGATACTTGTGAGCGAAGTCGGTTTGATCTTAAACTCAATAATAAAGTGAACTTATGCTGGCTTGTTTCCCCCACGGCGATCTAATGCTTGCTTGTTCTGCACCTAGAACCTGTATTTTTTGTCAGTTTTATTGCCCGGTTCTAGCGGTCGTGTGCTGAAGCAAGGCTCCGTATTGCGCAGAGCTATTGTGGAGCGTCACAAACTGTCAAGCGTTGAGTGGTCGAGCACAATTGTCCTCCTTTTCGCCGCTTTCGCGGTTTGCATGTTTCTCCTCTATTCTCTTATGCCTCTCGTTATGAAACTGAGCAGTGCAACTGCAGTAAACATTTCACTGCTGACGGCGGATCTGTACGCCCTTTTCGCGGGCCTCTTTCTATTCCACGATCAGGTATGATTGCCTTTAGTTTACCAACGATGTTTTTATATAGATGTTGTCATAAGAATGGTTCGCACTATGTTCTGTTTGTAAGTTTCTTGTCTCGCCAACAGTTTTCGGTTTTCTAGTTCTTAAGTTTGACACTACCTCTACAAAGGTTTTGTTTGCTTTATGCCTCGACTGACTTTTCATCCGTTCAGGATGAAAGTGCGCCCCAATGAGTCATATATCGCTCCTTGATCCCACGATCACGTGCATGAACGTTGTTCGATGATTTAAAAACAGGCTAACTTGCTAGGAACGAATGCGAGTGGTTGTACAGTTCATACACACTCTGGATTTCAGACACAGATAACTTTAAGTGACAACATTTAAGTCATCGTTGCCTTCATAACAATTTAAAGAGTAAACCTCCCGGCATCTCATTCATTCCTTGTTATTTTGTGCTTGGCACTTCCCTACTTGGCTAAAAATGTGTACGAAGTTATTCTTAGCTTTCGCAAAGCTTTTTTGCTGTGTTAGTGATTACTGAAAACGCCGGTGTTATTGCTTTCCAGTAAATCCTCCGATATTTATCAATTCCGTAACTCTCGTCAGAGGATCCGTCAGGTTCGGTCATTTACTCTCACCTGTTGGTGAAGTTGCTCCGTGCGCTGGAAGTTTTGCAGTGCTTATTGACAATTACCGTAAAGCTAGCACTAGGTGCAAACATCCGGTGTTACAATTTAACGTCCTTGCACACAGACCCGTAACTAGGGGGCGCAAGGAGGCTAACCCCTCTGGAAATTTTTTTGCCCCCCCCCTGGACAAATATGTTGCACATAATTTAAAAGTATTGGGTATAGTTTTAAAAATTTTGACTACTGTCAGAAAACTCTCCTCCCCCCCTGGTGTCCCAAGTTGTTTAGGGGCCTGCTTGCACGATCGCAACCGTGAGAGTTTAGTTAGACAATGCTCAATAACCAACTTTACGTTTAACTGAACTAAAACTTCGTGCAGGTTTCACCGTTGGCTCGCATTCACATATATTCTTGATGTTTGCAGATGTCGGCTCTGTACGTCGTCTCTTTTGTGACCATCGTCGTATCACTTATCATATACAATTCCAAGCAGCCACTTCCAAGAAACTGGCTGTCTGATAGCAGTAATTCACTTTCTGGCAGTTCTCGCTCTCTGCCTTTGTCGACTCCAAGTGAAAGAAACAGCCAGACAACAACACTGTCTGGTACCTCGTTCCAAAAATTGTCGGACATGCCCGATGAAGACGCTGCTAATCTCCCTCTGCGAAACAGTCGTATAAACTTTTAAGAAGTGTACTAGTGTTGTTGAACGACGAACATGCCATGAACTTTACTATGGAGTCAAAGCAGGCACGCAAAATGGTTTGCTTCGCAAATGTGTAACCATTTGAAATATTTTTTATTGAAATTTTCATGTTTTTTTTAAACACTTGTAAAGTTCACGGCAATGCTCTATTGTGTAAAACATCGAGTCCTTGCCAGATGCTCGTTAAGCTCTGTTTATTGATGAGTGGTTTTACAGCCAGACACGTGCAACTGACGCATTGCCGATGGTTTTGTTTGAATTATGCATTTTTAAATATTTTTTGTTTTCTTCGCAAGTGCCTCGATTTTTCGCCCCTCCCTTTGTTGCATCGTCGTTTGAAAACACCAAGTGCTTGCAAATCTTTGTCGTACTCATCATGGTGCAACCCGTCGTGGCTGCTTCACCGATGCATCGCTGCTGCGAAATCGCTTTATCCGATTCACTGTTATGCGTTTATCGATTGTGCTGTTCTTCACTGTCAAAAAGTAATTTCTGTGGTCAACTGTCGACTTTTCTAGCGTGATCAGGATCGGCTGCAGCGTGTGCGTGTGTTGGAGACTGGTGTTGTGTTGCTGTTCTTTTTCGCCAAAGAGCCGAAGGTGAGCTGCAAACGCGTCACTTTCGATTGTGATAACATTTATTGACCATCTCCATGCAGTCTTAAAATTACCGCTGCTCTGTTAACCTTGCTTGCTGATGTTTACGTTTCCGCTCTACTGATGATGCGCAACAGGTGCTTGGCGATGCTGCTCGTAAATGGCCTTTCGTATCTAATCAATGAAAGGGATCTTTCTTCAATGATGCACAGTAGTGCCTACTTACAAATTAAGCCTAAATCAATATCCAAAACGGAACGCTGCTTAAATATTCGGTGAGTTACGGTAGTTCGTACAGAAAAACACTCGTTTTAGGTCGTTACATATTTTTACCGAAGGGCACCAGCTCGAGGGTTGTTCTGGCAAGGCCTTTCTTGGTTTGAAGTAGTTCAGCTTTGACTCTTAGATGTGCGTTATTTGGGATCATCGTGCTTTTAAGCTACCGAGTTTATAGTTTCTATCTAAAATTTCACCTGCTTGCAGGCAAGCATATATTGCCAAAATTTTATCCAAACCAGGGGTTGGCAAACTGCGGCCCGCGAGGTCATTTTGTGCAGCCACACGTACGTAGATAGTACATAGTTCGAGTCTATATTAAAGTAATTTTATCGATTAGATTAGAATTCTTGATTTCATTCCAAACGTTTTATTTGAAACCGCGTTTTTACTCAACTGGAAGTGACTATTTTTAGTGTCTATGTGAAATAAAACAACACAAGGTTATTATCATTAATTCATGTTTTGAAACGTAAATTGTAGCTGAAGCACACATGCAGTATATGCGCTCCCCGGTGGCAATAAAGTTTTCAATGGGGCCCTCCGCAGAAAATGTTTGCTCACACCTGATCTAAACCATAGCCAGTAACAGCTGCCCAGTCATGACGTGGCGTATCCGTCACAATGGTATGCGCCGAAGTGCTGTGATGCCGCGATCAACATCTGTTTCGTGAAATGCTCATTGGTCGCTGCAGCGTGGTCTCGTGTCGATGGTGCGCCATCTAGATTTCCGTTTCTGAAGAAACCGCGTACGTCGCAATTCTTTTCGTACTTTTGTGGTCTTCGCGTACTGATGTCATTGCGCACAATCCGTCAGAAAATTAGTTTTGGAGAATTATGTTGAAGTTCATCAATTTGTGACGCAGAAAACAATCTCATTTTGACCAATAAATTTTTCAGTAGCTTTTATTTCAGCAGATATACTTGCAAAAAAACTCGCTCGTTATATAGTGCTTCATAATATGTTCATGTGTTACATGTAGCAATGTTGTTGTGATGGACTTACTTTAACCGTTCCGGTGTTGTTATTAAGACCTTTGGTAGCTTCGACCTCCGTATGCAGACGCGATGAACTGATTGCAATACCATAAAGAAATGATTTACCTGGTTCCAAAATCTTGTGATCTTTTGGGAGATTGAAGGTAGGCCAACTTAGTTTGCATAGTTCGTTGTTAATAATTGACTGGCCTGCTAGTAGAGCTGATCGCTGCTGATTGAAAGTAATTCGTAAGTTCAAGGTTTCATCGTAACGTACAAAGACCTTTGAAAGTGTTTCTTGCTCTGTTGTCCTACGATAGTCATTTCAAACCACATCAAGCAAAAGCTTGGTTTGATTCAGAATGTCTGTCGGCAACCCAGTTCCGGATGAAAGCATAATTTGACGAACCGGAGATCACGGCATGGCTACGCTAAAATTGCCTCAAGTGAATGAGATACTCGACTTTCTCACTGCGTAACTGATGCTGTAATTTTTTTTTCATAACCACACAGCGAATTATCACCGGAGCAGATCTGGTCCTTTGCCAACCACCGGGCAATAAAACTCGTCAAACATCTTCCACTGTTTCCATCAAAAAATGGGTTATTAAACTATAAACAGTTCATCTTTCTTTTAAACGTGTAACTTTTGTGTACTGCAGGTGCAAATTTTGAAATGATTGTTCGAACGTGCTAATCGTCCCCTGTATTTGAAGAATAAGCGCTGAGGGTCTTGATGCTTACAGAGGCCGATTTGTTTAGGCAAAGTAGAATTTACCGAGTGCTGAGAAAATTGGCAAAAAAAGCAGTTGCTGCAGGTTTGACTTGCGAACGATTTGAACAAACCACGTATGAGCGCACTGGTCTGATTCAAAATAATCATCACGATCTTTCAGACAGGTACCCAGAAAATTGCAAGCCTCAATCCAATGTACCCATAGGCGTAATGCCCCCCCCCAATTTTTAAAACATACCGTAAACCTGATAAAACTGGTGGTACGAATGATTTCTTAAGTTTTTCTTTATAAAAATCTTCGATTTATCCGGATTTTTTAATCCGGATCTTCGCCAATACCGGATAAAATCTGCTCTTTTCACATCTCGTAATCCGGATTTTTCAGTGAAGTGCACCAATTGGTCTCTAGGAAAGATTCTGCAGCTTTCAGACGCAACACATGCATGCTCACGATCAACAACGAACGTTTAGGATTATGATAACAGGGACTGCAACTGCAAGCAACATTCGACTAATCGTAGAGACGATTGATACGTCACACATGGGCATATCATATCACGTTGAACATAACTTCTGAAGGCACGCCGCCGCACCAGGGTTTCGGTCTATTGAGTTTGCGTGTGAAATGTAAAGCATAATTCCGGAGCGTATTGTACTCGGTAAGATGTTTGGAGGGCATTACCTTCCAAATAGAGTAATTGCTTAAGGACCAGTCACAAAAATCTCTGCATCAGTCAAAAATCCCAGATTTTTTCTCAGCCAAGTAATCTAAAATTATGAACTTAAGATTATTCATAACTGCCTGGATATGGCGATTACTAATCTGATGTACCATTGCAAATACATCAGTAAATTCGTATTGGGTCTGCGAAAATCTGTTGTTGTGTCGCAAATGTTCTCAATTTCAACGATTCTCTCCGATGTCTCAGTATCGAAATGACGTCAGGCTAGAAACAACCATCTTCGGTTAATCCGGATCTTCGCCTAAACCGGATAAAATCGTCGGTCAAATTGAATCCGGGTTAACCGAAGTTTACTGTAGTCATTTTAGTGGTTTTGTGCTTTGAGAGGCGTTTTCCAATCAAAACAGTGGTATTCGACTAAAATTAAAAATTTTGCCCCTCCCCAAATTTTTGGGCTGGCTGCGCCAATGAGTGTACCAGGGGCGTTTTCCTCGGGTGTGCTTGCACACCCAGTCAAACTGACCGTGACGTGACCTTCCAGATCGTGCGATCAAGGGAAAATCACAAAAAGCTTGGAAGGTAACTATTGATGTCTCATTGATTTTGTGAGCCTATTTTAAAAATGGTCCCATTTGAATATGTGTGATGTAGCTGGCTTTTTCATGCACCACTGTAATTTCCCGTTTCGTTTTTGATGTGGTAACCCTGGGTGTGCGTTAATACAACCGCATACCAGAGGTGATCATGGAGCAGGAGTGCCGGATTTAGCATTTTAGGCAGGAGCCGGAGTCAATGTTTTTGATTCGAGCAGGAACCAGAGTCAACGTTAAGGTCTGTACAGGAGCTAATCATAATTTTCAAAGGAGCTACCAAGTTTGTGTAATGATGCTTGTTGTGGTCAAACTGAATAGAATTGATTGAAACATGTTTTCTGACCTGTGTCGTCATATATCACAAAAGTGTGACACTGGGTGGGAGTACCGAGCATTTCACCACTAATGGTGGTTTTAGAAGAAAGTGCCAATGCAAAACACTGTAAGTGACAATGCAGTTCGGCAATTTAGGAATCCATGCAACAACCATGACAATCAGAGCCGGATTAAAGGGTAAGGGGGCCCGGGGCAATTTTTCTGGAGGGCCCCTATGACGTAATTNATGACGTCATCGTTNGTAAAAGTTATGTTTTCGCTGATTAGCAAGGTTCCCGTTTGTTTTTTCCGGTAGTNGAGAATNCGCTTACTCAAACTCACATACAGTTAGCTCCGAGAAGGGAATTTGTGATATGGATACTAGGGTGTATTTCTACTAGGAAAAAATATTTCACGGACTAAAGAGTGACACAGCAAGAAACAACATTCACCCGAACAATAAGCAGAAACCAGAGATTACAAACAAAAACACCGGAAAAAAGAACATGTCAATATGGCCAGCCAGGCTAAGTGTGAAACTTGTTTCCAAGCTAATGTCTTGATTTTCACCTTAATTTTCAGGTGCTCTGGTTAACGCCACTGCTTTAAAACGTTGCTGCTT
>JGI24158J21664_10014333_pt1 | contig 10410 bp, 7 predicted proteins | sample Ectturendosymbi3_FD_21664 | JGI IMG/M metagenome (IMG submission 21664) | reverse complement strand
TTAAGCGAGATCCACTCGTTTTGTGAACAGGCATGCTCTCATGCGTAATTGTTCCTCACCATGTTCCGTGTTTGTTGCTCTAATGGTTCTTACGTTATTTCCAACTATTGTTTTCCAGCACTTGCCAATAATAAACCGGGTTGGTTGACTACATGACCGCCATGGTCCTTCACCAATTCTATGCGATATCTTTACCAACATTGATAAATTCTCTTGCCTCTATTTTCATTTATTCTAATTTCCACTGACACTTGGTTGGTTACTTTTTTGCGTGATGGGTTTTTGTAATGTTTCTGTTTATTAGCTGAGTCATGTGAAACAAATATCAATCTCTGTCGCTTGCACTTGAGATAGCATTTTTTCAGCCATTGCAACAGGTGAGGATTTGGAACAGAGACCTAGTTAAAAACTGACAGCCTTGCCGTGTTTGAACGCTCTTGCTTTCTTGCCACAGAGCGACAAAAAACTGCGTTTGCTTCAACAATCCGCGAATCAATCTCTTTGTTCCGCCTTCGTCCCTCGTGAATATCACGCCTAATGAAACGATGCTGGTGCGTTGTCATCGTTTAGCGCAAAAACGCACAATTACACTCCATAGAATATCAGCAGCGCGTTGTGGGTTTTATTCTCGCTGCAAAAATCCGGCAGGATCGGGTAGAACTTACAACATTCGTCGACTCCTTATCGTTCTTAAATGGATGGATATTACACAATCTTTTGCAGTCACATTAGGTAAGCAACGCGAGTTAAAAGGTACGAACCGCCCGGCTCAATAGCAAAACGAAAATACGAAACAAAGACTGGTGCGAGAAACAACGATAAAACTCAAACAAGGAAACGAGCATTATGAAGAAAAAGAAGACAATGGCATTACTTGTCGTTTTGTTTTACAATATTTAGAATTGAAGTTTGCACACATTATCTTGAACAAACCGCATACCAGTAATAAAAATTAAGCTTATCTCTCTTGCATAGAAATTGCTTTGCTCTCCGACAGATACAAAGCTCTCTGTGAGAGACTACTGCAATGCGCTCAAACTGCCACAACATGAACGATTAAGTATCAACAAACGATTAAGCAACTCCTGTTGCAATTTATAAGAGAAAATGTACTTGATGCAGTAAGTTACCACGGAAGTTAAATCTCAACAGTGAAAAACAAGCAAGTATTAGTGTAATGCGATGCAGCATAGCGGTCGTCGGCGATTTAAAGGAGTTTGGTCCAGAGTTTAAACAATCGCTTCGTGATGTCGGTCAGTGTTCAAGTTGGAACAGTCAGCAGCCTTCTCCACCATGGTTTTCACGCTCTCATTGCCAGGATGACAACAACTTGATAACAAAAACAAATGAGCAGCACGTTGTTTCATTCTATACTGCATTAAAATCTAGGGAAACTGCCAAACCTGTTAAACAGGGTTCAAGAATATAGTGGAAAAGCGAGGAGACACAATCATGGGGCCCCGCATGGTATTTCCTGCATACTTTCAGTCAGTTTGTTCAAAATATACTGAAATACCACATCGCAAGAAGGCAACTAACAAAAAAACAATTCACGCTTTCCTAAATTGCGTCGTTACAAATAGCTGCATGCTAAAATCACAACCACGTACAAACCAACCTGAAACACCTTCGTTTCATCCACGAACATCCGCACATTTCACTGGCGGCACGAACAAACTTGTGGAACCGTTTCTGCATGGGTGAAACCTGCAATGTGACAACAAGCATCAAGAAAAATGCAACTGAAAAAGATGTTTTCGGACCGAGCATATCCGTCGTCCAAACGCGTAATCACTTGAAGTTTATATCAAGTAGGTCGCTCCTCAGAAATAGATTTAAGAATTCGACAACACGAGTCACGAAAGGAAGCGCATTGGTCGAAGATGTTTCTCGTGATCGCCCCAGGAATGTCACGACGCGAAGCTTCGTCTAGGCTTTCAAATTAATGTTTCGTGTTCATCAATCAAACCAGATCAAAGTGCGGTTAACTTTTTAAAAATTAAACATACCTCTCGTACCGATGCGAGCCTGCAATCATGATAGTACTTAAATCATGCTGGGCAACTTACTCAACCATTTCTTCTCCAGCACATCCAAACATAATGCACAATACAGATAAGCACCTACTACGACCTAAGTCTAATATCGAACGGAGTATGCTATGCTAATAATCAAGCAACAAAAATTACGTTTCTGTAATATAACTATCAAAAATTCTAATAAGCACGTGTAGGAGACGTAGTTTACGATGTTATTGTAGAGTTGTCATTACAACAAGTATCCAGCAAGCACGGTTGTGTTTGCTGTAGCGATTTTTCACAAAATATACGTGCAAATACTATAAGCTGCACACAAACCTTTAAATTGAACCCAGTAAAATATTCCGCAGACATCCGAAGATATGCGAGCACCAGAGAAACCAAAGACAATGACTGAACCACAACATACGACATAAATGACACCTTGACCTGCAAAATTGAGGAGCAATTAGTCAAGTTGCGGACAAACTGAAAAAAATTAAATGCACGGCGACATGGGAAAATAAGATTCAAGTGCAGCTCACTCTGACAGTGAATACGCAGGGTGGGACAGTGGCGGGGTGGACAATCAAACCTGTCCACTATTAAAGTTTTCTGCATCTTGAATTGAGCTCAGGTGTTTGAAGTGTTGGCTGACCCCTCCGTGTGAGATGTTGTCAGGTCCGAATTTACTAGCCTATGCAGGCTCTTAAGCCTAAACCCTCAAGATCCAAGGGGGCCTCCAGCAAACTTTGGTACGCAGACAGAACCAACTGCCGGTATATGATCAGTTCGATAAATATTCAAAGTTTTATTTCTTAATTATTTACGAAATTTAGTTTTCTTCACTTAATCAGATTCCGTGTTGTGATAACACCAGGAGTTTCCATGAATCTCAATATGACCGTTGGTCAAGCCGCATGCGGACTATTGTGTCAATATACTCAAAGCACGTTGGCTACGTCCTGTATTTGCTGAATCGTACCGAGTTTTATGTGTGAATCAGGCGAAAGAACTTGTGGCTATTCGTGTTTGAAATGCACCTGATCAAAACTAAAGGTTGTACTACAGATAAGAGCTATGTTTAGGGCTAACAGCATCATCCTACAATAAAAACATAGTTGCTTCTTCTGAGCAATACTGTAGTTTTGTTAGTGTTTCTATTACGTAAAGCTCGATTGGTGTTATCAGATATAAGTCATTCAGAAATCAGATTGCTATTGAGTACTTGTGCAAGTTTGTACTGCTCCCATGCTGAGCAAATCAAAGAAGATTTTAACGAGCTTGAATAGCAAGCAAAAGTCACTCTGCCAACTGGCATGGCAACCACCGACCTCTACCCCAAGAGACAAAGAAAAGGGTAACAGCAAGAAAATGACAAACGTGCGTTTGGGTCTGATGCCTTAGATTGGTCACTAACTGCTCAGGAGAAAGGTGTTTTTCAAGATTCAAAAGAATTAAACATGAATCAAAAGGTCACAAATGTTCCAGGACAGGTTACCCACACTACGCATTCGGTGCATTAAAAGTGACAAACTTAGGCAAACAAGTTTGTTATGAAGAAGCCCAGGACAAAACCTTTTTAATTTTTTATTGGGTTCTGTTCAGCAGGGCTCTAACAAATGCAACTCCAAAAAACCCTAGTATAGTGCAAAACAATCCCCTAAAAATTCCTAAGTCTGTGGTGGTGCAGCATAACATCAGAGGGCCAATGATGTTAAAAATTGAACCAAATATGATTTGGAAAATAAACTGAAACAGTTCATTTCATACATTTTTTCATACTTTTCCAAAAATCCCTAAAAAGGGTACTAAGTTCCAACCTATGCACAAAATCCCTAAAAGTGAGAGCACTTCTGTTCAGCCTTACTTGATTCGATGACTGCAGCTTTTTATAAGTATGTCAGTAATGACAACATAAGGGAAGTTAAACCAACCAGTTGCCAGAACCGTATGGTAGAGGACTATTTGAAACGCCCCTTCACAAATGGATCACAGATCTCCAGAGCTAAAGGGACCAACCATTTTAGGAATACTAGAAATGCCCATATTTGCAGAAGAGGTTGAAAGTGACAAGAAAACCCTAAGGCAGTTCTCCAGGACTCGAAATTACAGTTAAACTCCTTGTTGTACCATCGATATTAGTTAGTACGATTTAATGCATCGTTAGTTGCATCATTTATCCCTCAGAGATGTAGAAAAGGTGTGACAGTCTTGATTCTTAAAGTAAAAGGAGCAGTACTTCCCGAGTGTCGTCCCATCACGATGGCACCAACAATTATTCGATTGTTTCACTGCATTTTAACAAAGCGGAGATCAATCTTCTACTATTTAATGAAAGACAGAAAGCAATCCGAAAAGGGAGACAGGATAGCCCAGATTCCAAGTGGCATCAAATCTGTAACCATGGCAGAAGCGTCCATGTCGCGGGTCTGGGGAGCAATCTATTCTCTGCTACCACCCCGAGGGGCAGTCTACATCTACACCTGTAGTGTACTGGTATCAAGGCCCAAACAAAGTTTACGGAGCCCAATTTTCATTCCGAAAACATATGTTGGAAGCCTACACTTCTGATTGTAGCACGCAACATGCAAACAAGGACGCCTGTTTGTTGGCAATGTCTGTAAACATTGAAGGAATATCAGCCGCAAAGGAGAAGCTCCTCGCCAATATTTGTGAAGATCAAGACTGTGACATTTCACAACCACAATCGATCTATAGAACGGATTGGGACGGTTCGGCGCCGCCGTTTCGGCGATGAAATATCAAATGTGTTTTCCATTGGAATGTCACCAAAGTGCAAAAGTTCGGACTGCCATCGTCTGGGAAGCGCGTGAGCGCAAGCGTCAGTCTAGCACTTGTACCAGATCTTTCCAATTATGCTGTATTTATTGTGATTCATTATGCATACCATGGATTTGGAAGTGCCATTACTGCATATTCGTACACCGATAGGCAACCGATGGCAAGAAAGTACGATGTATTCTTAGATTAGCTGTGAAATGCAATCAAAATGATACCTACGTGAAAGATCAAGCAATAGATGCTGTCCAGGCTTACCTTTTGTGTAAACTCACAAACGCCTCATGCCAGCAAAAATAAACGTCACAAGCCAAACTTCTTTACACACGTGGTCACGGTCGCACTAAGTTCTTCCAAAATCCTGAAGTACAGGAAACTACACTGGCCACCAGCATGACAACAAAAACACTTATGAAGCAAGCATCCTTTGTAGTCTAATGTCTAACCATCGAAGTATTTCAAAAACACACATTTTTTTCGCATAAAACATTTGCGACTACCATCGCCGAAACGTCCCCTCGCCGAAACAGCTCGTCGCCGAAACGGCAGCGCCGAAGTGTCCTAGCTATAGAATGCCCCCATGAAAAGTATGGGAGTTCCATGTGTGAGAAAGAGGGAACCATAGTTGAGTCAACATCTCAAAGCAGCCTCAACAACATCGAGATCCTGCGTGCCATCCTGAAAGGACTACCGGTAAGTATCACGTCTGTCTACAAACCACCTGATAAACCATTCCGCTTACCATCTACAGTCTATACCTACCAGTAAACGAAAGTTTTCATTGATGATTTCAACAGACATAGTACCAACTGGGGTTATAATAACACCAACAACGACCGAGAAGCTGCAGAACAATGGGCTGAAGCCTACAACATGATTCTAAATTACCCAAGTCATTCAACAGTGAACGATGGAAAAAGACTACAACCCATACATAATCTTTGCAAGCTCTGGCATGCAGTAAGTTGGTTTTGGACCCAATCCCCAGGACACAACATTGCACCATTGGAATCGGTATCTATGCAGTCAGTGTTCCCTCTAAGAAAATTCTACACTGAGCAAATGCTTGCTTTGTTGCGCACGAAGTGCATGTCACTGCGCAACCATGCAGACACACAACCAGTGAAGCGTTCCAAGGGTTAAAAGTGCTATGCGATACACATGAGTATTAAATTTGGAATGTTGCAAGAATGAGATTTAACTGCGCAAATGATCTGGTCGTACTGCGCTGTTGTGCACATTAGAGGGAACAGGCATACAGTAGTCGCCCCATTCCGCCGCGGCTCCAACTTTACCAAAGCAAACTGGCAAGGTTTCTCCGATGTACTAGGGAAACAAGTCGAAAATTTGGAAATTTTTCACACCAACTATGGTGTAAATTTACAAAACTAGTGCACAAGGCCGTCAGAAACAACATTCCTCGAGGTTGCCGAACTGCATACGTCCCAGGCTTAACAAGCAAGAGTGCTAACCAAAGAGCACCAACAGCTTTTTGAGAAAAATCCGTTTGACGATCAGACCTTCGAAGTAGGTGAATCTCTACTATCTGCTATATCACACAACAAGCAGCAAACCTGGCAAAAGCTTATTGAGACGATGGAACATGGGATGAAGTAGCCGCAAATCTTGGAGTCAGATCCGCAAGCTGGCAAACAGTATAAACAATATGACCACCAGCAAGCAACACTCAGCTGTCACTGCTAATCAGGTGGCACATCATCTCGTGTTAAATGGTAAGACGACACACCGGATAAAACTGAAACCGAAGGTCGAAAGTCGCCAGCCCTTTGCGCCCCGACCTTCACAAGGCCACTTTTAGAAGACCGACCGAATGTAGCTATCAGTACTATGTTGCCCCACTTGGATATCAGCTGTACACGATAGAAGCGTTTGGTTAATTATAGTCGCGCGGTGCAACTCGCATACGCTGTGACAGAGAACAAATCATAAGCTGTGTACAATCGCATATTTCGCTTACTGGAACAATAACGACCAGGAATAGCTCCAGAAGCGGTAGCTCTTAGTTGTACGTCGATCGACGATGACGCTGCTAAGCGCGTTTCTTTATGTCGGCGCATGTGGCTCCTGGCCCGAAGGCTGAGACGCAAACACGGCCACATACTGTACATACCCTGCCACCTTGTTGAGGGTGGGTTGCGCTGTTGGTGTCTGCGCACACGCTTTGCTTCTGTCACATCAATATGATGCTGTTCAAATGTTGTCAGCCCCTTGTCGCAAACTACACGTCATTCGTCTCACTTCCTGGCCAATTCCTCAAGTCTGGCGTAAGGAATCCTGCATGTACTTAAGGTCGACTTAATGTGGTCCTTGAAACGCTTCTTCTGACCCCCACCAAGCGTTGGCAGTATGGGGAGCTCACTGTGAAGCAGACGGCGGTGAAGTCTGCTTCCAGGCATACTTATCATGTGACCAAGCCTCCTTAGTTACCTTCTGAGCAGACAGACAGACAGACAGACAGACAATTCTAGTTTATTTTGCATGGCCAACGAAAAGACCCGGAGGTCATCAAAGTCAGCTGACCATAATATGTTCTCTAAGAATGTTGCGCCTGTATGTTCTCTAAGTATGTTGTGCCTGCTCTGCGACAGATTTCAACATGAGGTATGTCCCACCAGTACACGTGCATGATAGAGTTTGAAGATACCGAATATGAAAGGCCTCGAGGGCTTTGATGTGACAGCGTTACGGTGTCCATCCCTCAAGCATTGAGCAGTGTTGATACGCGGGTGACGTTGTAAAGGGCCATTTCGGTGTGTGTAGAAAGGTTACAGTTCGTAAAAACGGACTCAGACAGCTTCCCGAAGGAAGCGGACGCTAGATTAACATGACGTGGAATCTCCGCAGTGAGATCACATGTGGATTGGAGGTAACGATGATTCGCAGGTACGTGAATTGTTCAGTGAGGCCGAGTTGACCTCAACTGATGAAGAAGGTTGGAGCAGTGACGAATTTGAGTACTTCCAGCGTTTTAGAGTTAACGACCAGTCCTACACGAGAATATGCAGAAGAGATTGCATCCAGCTGCCGTGTGGCTGGGCTGCATAATCTGTGACCTGTAGATCGAAATTGGTGTCGTTTTTGCTTTGGTCACTGCTTGGAAACAACGGATATTAAACAAACTATTATCGTGCTTGCACTTGATGGGAACGCAGTCTGCAGTAGAGATACCGTGATGAAAGATGAGAGTCACTGCCACATGGAAGACGTTGAAAATTACAGGTGCTAGGATGCATCTCTGCTTAACCGTGTTCACACCAAAACCCCCAGATATCTCTTCCCTGGACAATGCGGGCATCAGCGGTGACCGGAGTCACATTTACAGATTCCGATTCCGCTCCTGTTCCGTAATTTTTTCAAATTTGAGAGTCTGACTCATGTTCAAACTCCGGCAACCATCGATTCAACCGACATTCAGCAATGTTTTACTTAAGAAATGATCTTTATAAAGAACACGAAGACTCCTGCTACCGCCCAAAATAGAAAGTGACCACTCCGGGTACGGGTCCAGTTATTCACAAAATTTTTGACTCCGGGTCCGAAAAAATGCAGAACCCTTCCGGAGTCGACTCTGGCATTCAGGATCCGTTGCCACCTCTGGCGGGCACTCAAGCCAATATGGAATTCCCGTAAGATACCGATAAAATGCGAATGGCACCCATATTTGCCCAGGACTTGCCACCGTAGACCACGACCGACGGTGTCAAATGCCTAAAACGTAAGGTCGATAAAGGCAATAAATAGATCAAAATGTTGTTCCTTAGATTTCTCTTAGAGAAGGCTTGCAACGAAAATCATATCAGCAGAGCTGCGCGCGCGACGAAAGCTGCACTGAGATTCGGGAACCACTGGTCAACGACGAATGCCAGAAGGCGGCCGAACATTACACGTGCAAGTGCAGAGAAAAGGGAAATGACACGGCTGTTCCCGCAGATAACCATTCATCTTGTAAATCACTGCTGTACGAATTGGCATCTTTCCATTGTGTGAAAATATTATTCGATGCCCACGCACTACTACTGAAAGAGAAAGTCGCTGTAACACCGGATTGCCACAACATTTGAAGATTTCTGCAGGTATGTCATCAGGTACCTTGCCATTTTTCCGGTTATTTGTTGAAGCTGAAATTTCTTCTGGCGAAGGGAGTATCAAGTTCTGATAGGATGGGAAGTTGCGGCAGCTGATCAGCTATGGATTGGTCCACAGGGTTGGCCTAATTCAGGTGCTCTGTCTTCGATTAGAGTGGCCCCGTCCTATGTACGTACAGGGTGCGTGGAATTGGATTTCACGCCGTACACAGCCTTGACTGCCTCATTAAACTGATGCGCCTTATTGTGATCCGCATAGTTTTGAATTTCAGTAGCCTTGGAGAGCCACTCTGTGGTCTCCATTTTACGCAGTCGTTTTTGCAGTCGTTAACGATGCAAGGCCCATCTGCGGCGAAGCTCGACTGAAGTGGGATTTCGGAGTTTGACGGCAAACGCTGTGCTTCGTTCGCTAAGCAGCTTTTGTATTTCAGCAACACTGCTGTCGAACCAGTATTAATGTTTTCTGGTCCTGCAATTAAACGTTTCTACGGCAGCATCCATAACCACCTTGCACAGTTCGTCCCCTGTTTTGTAGCGTCCGAGTGATCAACCTAAGATTGGACAAAGGTTACCACTTCGGCACGATATTTCGTGCCTCAGCGTAGCGCGAATGCGCAGAAGGTTCGGCTTTGTTCATAATCCAGGCCTGGCCCACGCGGGATAATTTTTTTGCTCAGAGAACATCTTTCACTTCCCGGTACCACCTTTTTTCGCCATCTGTAGTCTCGCCGAGTCGTTTCTGTTCACATTCACGAGCAGCGGATGAAGATACAGCTGCATTGAACAACCGCCGTTCCTCTTCTACCAGGTCAGAAGCACTCTGTGCTGTCTCCTCGGCCTACGCAGATGTGTAGTGGGCGCAAATTTTTTGAACGTACCCCTCTACCTAAAACTGCAGGCGGTTCTTGTCAGCACACGAGCGACGACTGACGGGCGATTACACTGATCGCCCACTTGCGTATTTCCTGAACTTCCCGTATTTCGTGTAACTGCCCATTTCATGGTAGTTACTACACAAATTATACCGTTAAGCAACCCGGTCGCAACACTTGCACAGCAACTTTTGTAGAAACAGGGGTTACAAGGAAGATCTAACCGAGGGCATATTGTGTTCACTGCACTGAGCAGACATGCAGCAATCACTACACCTGAAAAGGAGAGGTTACGTGTTGCGCTAGCACTTCTATTTTCTTAGCAGGGCGGACGATATTGAAGTCCCTTGTGCCTGACAACCACCTGCTATCAAGCTATGCATCTCAAAACTACAAACAGTTGTATCAAGTAACAGCTCTTGCTTTAATAGAAATGTGAAGCCATCTTTTTTCCAATTTTCTGCGGTAAAGAAGGAAGCTAAAACCTTTTTTCACCCACGGCTGTGTCAGATGTTACCATCCGAAAAAGATAGGTACTTTTTCCACTAATTGTTACGTCGTAGCCTGCTACTATGCGTTATGCCAGGGGAGAGTAAACAAGCTTGCCAACGG
>JGI24158J21664_10014332_pt1 | contig 10411 bp, 5 predicted proteins | sample Ectturendosymbi3_FD_21664 | JGI IMG/M metagenome (IMG submission 21664) | reverse complement strand
ACCCATTTCAGTTGAAATATTAATAATTTTTCCACGGATATGAGCGCAATATTCGTTTCATTGAAGCCATGTTTGACTAGCATTGAGCATTGACTGTCGGCGGAAAAGTCAAAAGTTCAGCACTGTAGGCTATTAGGAGTCTTTCTAGATCAGAGCGCAAGTTTTTATCAAGCAAAATGTAATGTTGGACATATGAATGACCTATTTCCGTTGAAATTTTTGCAATTTTTCCACGGATATGACTGCGGTATTCGTTTGATTGAAGCCATCTTTTACTAGCATTGAAGGTTTACTGCTGAATTAAGGGTGGAGAGTTTAACGCTGTAAAACAAGCTATTCGACATCTGAGCGCAAGTTTTAATCAATCAAAATATATTCTTGGACATGTAAATAACCCATTTCAGTTAATATTTATAATTTTTCCAGGGATATGAGCGAAATATTCGTTTGATGGAAGCCATGTTTGACTAGCATCAAGCGTTGACTGCTGGCAGAAAAGTCAAAAGTTCAGCACTGCGTTAGGAGTCTTTCTAGAGCAGAGCGCAAGTTTTATCAAGCAAAATGTAATGTTGGACATATAAATGACCTATTTCCGTTGAAATCTTTGCAATTTTTCCACGGATATGAGCGCAATATTCCTTTGATTGAAGTCATCTTTCACTAGCATTGAAGGTTTAGTGCTGAGTAAAGGGTGGAGAGTTTAACGCTGTGATACAAGCTGTTCGAGATCAGAGCACACGTTTTAATCAAGCAAAATATATTTTTGGACATGTAAATGACCCATTTCGGTTGAAATATTAATAATTTTTCCACGGATATGATCGCTAATGTTGGTTCAATCAGTTCAATGCGGCCACGCTCTGGTAACGCGTTTGCGTTTCGCCGACGTCCGTACTGGAGCCGACTGGCGGCTGAGTTGACTTAGGTTATTTTGCATAGTCCATAACTTTGAAATCATCATTAGTGGTGAAATGCTCGGTACTCTCACCCAGTATTGCACGTTTGTGATATATAACGACACCTGTCAGAAAACACGTCTCAATTAATTCCATTCTGTTTGACAACAACAAACATGATTACAGAGATTAGGTCTCTCAAAAATTTTGATTGGCTCCTGCACAGACCCTAATGCTGCCTCCTGTTCCGGCTCAAACCTAAAATATTGACTCGCCTCCGGCCCAGTCCCATCGCCACGGGGGGGCTTTTTGGGGCTTAGCCCCCCAAACAAGGCTCAAAGCCCCCCCAAATTGAAACATCATACCCTATAAATCAGTTGGGATTTTGTCAAATTTTACAGTGTCAATCCCTCCCGCACAAACCCAAAGCTCCCCCGCAGAAACGCAAAGCCCCCATATTAAAAACTTTATTTGCAATGATTCTGCTCCAGCGTAAAATGCACACTCGGGCCGGAGTCCACTCCGGCTCCGTGATCATCTCTGTCAATTACTGAGGCGATGGTACATTGCATTTCCACATGTGATACTCAACTTTGGCATTTTGTATTTGAACTAAATTACCAACTGGTCGATTGCGAGTTATCAAGAAATTTTCTTGTCGATGCCAGTCGAAGACAAGTTGGCCACCCATGAAATAGACTATATTAGCCTACACAACACACGCATGTGCCATTTGACTCAGCACAACGAAACAAAGCAGCATACCAGCAATATAAGAACAGCTTGCTACTTCTACCTCGTCGGAAAATATTTACGATGAAGTAACATGAATTATCATCGACTGTGATGAGTGCAGCACATACTAGCAAAATCATTTTGATTTTTTTAATTTAAAAATAACAATAGTAAAGAAAACAACAGCACCATCATTTGTAACATCTTGAATCACTCTCCGGAAAATTTCGTTTTAGAAATCAAACAAATATCCTGGTCCTGTCCTGATCCAATTTTTTTCAAAAATAAATATCCAAATCCAATCCTGATCGAAAAAATCGCAGGTTTCCTGCAGGATATCCAATCCTAATCCTGTCCATGCTCGCTTCTGCTGCACACGTGGAACTGTAGCTTCTCAAAGATCCATCACAAAAAGTTTAGTCGTAATTTAAGAGTTTTTGCGAAAACAGATAAGATTTCACACGCCTTTATATTTGCAGTGAAAAACACTCACGCATAAAAGTCACCCGCTAAATTTTTTTCACGCTTGATACCAGTGTTGAACATGATCCGGTTTCTGATTCGCGATTCGACCGGGTTCTGCACTTCAGATCCGGATCCGGGTTGGACTGGATTTTGAAAAAACTCAACCGGATCAGATATGGATATCCAAACTGGGGTCTCGTCTAGTGTAAGTCCGACCATTCCCACTATTCTCACCACGCGCCGCTCATTGCCTCTCAGCGCCTCCAGGTGCACAAAGAGAATGCTCTCACAGAAAGAGCGCGTTGAAAGCGACCACCTCGCCGGGAGACGAGCACTGTGTTGTGAAGAGAAAAACACTCACATAGGCACTGGATCTTCCTGGTTTACTGCAGACTTTTGACCAGCAGTGCGAATCTGCGTGTCGCTAGCACATCTGTGAGATCCAGTGGTGCCACTCCTAGTGTTTTTCTATGGGGCGCCGTTCGTAAAAATATTATATCTGACAGATTTAGCACAAAAACTGCTATCTATGCGTATATATAGCTATCTCTGCACAGAGATAGCTATCTCTGCGCAGATGTAGCTATCTCTGCGCATATATAGCTATCTCTGTGCGGATTTAGCTATCTATCTCTCTCTATCTAACCTAACCACCATTCGTTCACTGAAGTGCAAAGCTCAGATACAAGCTTTAAAACAACGTAGGATGCAGTAGGTCAGGAGTTCCCAACCTTTCTTACCATGTACCCCTTCAGCATTCCGACAAATTAGCATGTACCCCTACAGCATTTCAATAGATAAGGATGTACCTTTCAGATTTTTGACAGATGAACATGTACCCCTAAAACTCCGTATGACAAAATATTTTCTCATGATTTTTCACAGTTATTTAACAATAAGCATATAATGACTTTTGAAAATAATATCAAGTGATATATGTACAAATATTTGAAAATAAACAACATGTAAATATATTTTTCCTTCTGTTTCTAACCTTAAATGTACCTCTTCGGATAGGCAAATGTACCCCAGATTGGGAACCCCTGCAATAGGTAGTCTCCATGTATTTCCCCAAACCAGCATTCCTGCTCTGAAATGCGAACGTCGTTTTGAACTTTAGCAAACTTAACACATAATTTATACGCTTGGTTGGGGATTGTAAAACCATGTAGGCTACAGTGCGTACACATATTTCACCAAACCAGCAATTATGTACTGAAGTTTGCAAGCTGCGGTACATATTGCCTGTATTTCGTCGTTTATAAGTTAAGCAAACCTTGTGCAAAATTTGTACGACCGGTTGGGGATTTTTGAGCAATGGAATTAGAGCAATGTAAGCTGCAGGACAAACAGAACATACATTTCACCAAACCAGCATTTCTGTACTGAAATGCGAAGTTCGCAAGCTGTGGTATATCTCGTCGTTTTGACGTTCAGCTAACTTTACGCAAAGTTTGTACCACATATCGGGGATTTTTAGAAATGTAGGCTGCAACACGTACAGTACACAAATTTCACCAAACCAGCATTCCTGCACTGAAATGCTAATTTCGCAATGTATGGTTTCTCGTTTTGAAAGCTGCATACTTATGGGCATATAATAATATGCAGTAGATACATTTATTTAATTGAACCTTACCAACATTCGTTCACTGAAATGCAAAGCTCAGATACGAATTTTAAAAACATAGGGTGCAGTATGTACATATATTTCACCTAACAGTATACCTGCTCCGAAATGCGATCGTCATTTTGAACTTCTGCAAACTTATCACAAAATTTATACGACGGGTTGGGGATTTCAAACAACGTAAGCTAGCTAGAGTACTGACACATATTTCACCAAACCAGCAATTATGCACTGAAATGCGAAGTTTGCAATCTGCGGTATCTCGTCGTTTGGAAGTTCAGCAAATTTATCACAAAAATTGTATGAGAGGTTGGTAATTTCAAATAACGCAAGCTGCACTGCAGTATACGTATATGTATATTTTACCAAAGCAGCATTCCTGTACTGAAATGCGAAGTTCGCAATCTGTGGTATCTCGTCGATTCCAAGCTCACCAAATTTATCAAAAAAATCTTACAAGAGGTTGGTGATTAAAATAAAGTAGGCTGCAGCATACGTAGCCTATATATATTTCGCCAAACCAGTATTCCTGTACTGAAATGCGAAGTTTGCAAGCTGTGGAAACTCGTCGTTTTTTTAAATTAAGCAAACTTGTCACACAAAAATTCTGCGGGTTGGAAATTAAAAAAAGGTGGCTGCAGTACGTATATATATTTAACCCAGGGCGTGTAGGTGCGTACGCAGAAATTTCAATAATGAGGGGGAAACAACATCCGAGTCTCAACATGTCAATCTTTGATGCCCCTTGCATTTAATGCATCTTACATAAAATGTGCAATAAAGCACTTTAATCCAATAATTGCACAAAACAGCGGAAATCTCTATCAACTGCATGAAAAGCCCTGCGTTGGCATCACTAGTGACGAATTTTTCCCACAAGGTAGTGTGTTTCACAATTACTATACGAACTTTGAAATATATATGAACTTTGAAAAATTGGAATATTGTCCTTGGTATATAAATTTTCGATTTGGCAGGCATGAAACATCTGGTGTATATTTGGTATGTTTGTCGGAGAATTTAGTTAGATTTTAAACCAATTTCTTTGGCTTATTAAACAGCGGAAACAGAGAAATCACAGTGGTTCTAAAGCTATATAAAAAGTTTAGTGATTTTGCTTAACATGGGAGTAAGCGTGCATTTTGGGTAAGTGGAAAACGAGTCTGGAAGAAAGCTGAGAAGTCATGATGAAAGTGAACTTGCCTCTTGGTATACGATTTTAGTCAGGCAATGCATCCAGAAGTGGTAAAGCTACATACGAATGTGGCAGAAGATCAAGCAAATAGTGACTGATAGAGCTTGCATGGCTTGCAAATAAGTATTCTGTTGGTGTTGTGTATCCCTTCTGCTAACAGTGCAAAAAGAAGATTGCAAAGCCCAAAGCAACTAGTATAGAGCATAATAATGCCGTGGACCACAAAAGAAATGAAAATGCAGTTGCAGGAGTTAAAAGATTGACTTTTCCAGTTATTAATAAATCTGTTTCTGCTAAAGCAAAGGAAAAAAATTCAGGTTATAGCATGTTTATGGTGGCACTGCTCAACAGCAACTCTTCATCATCCAAGTGTAACAATAAAAAGGCATTGAAACAACAGCGTTAGATTGTAAGTTGTTCGTTGCATCTATAATTTTCGTATGCATTTGGTACATTTTAGACAAGATTTGGTATATTCGTTGCAAGAAGACTTGGCAACACTGCCCAAAGCACAATGTTGTCCAATTATTGCTGACAATGTTTAAATTCGTATAATTCAGATCCTTCACGACCGCCGAGCGACCAGCATCGCCCGCGCAAATCAATGCAGTCGAAACTGAAAATGTGACATGCCAGTAGCTTATTTTGTTTTGTTGGTCACACCAAATACGAACATAATTGTTCAGGGAAAAAACGCCAGATTAAGGCTAAGACTGCAAAACGCGCAGTCACCCCATTGCTGACCAGAACTGTCGCCAGAAAGTCGTCACTAGGCGGGCTTTACTTTTGTGCGGGGGGGCTTGACGTTTGTGCAGGGGCGGCTTGACATTAAAATTTAACAAAAATTCCAATGATTTATAATATTTTATATTTTAATTTGGGGATGCTTGGAGCTTCGTTCGGGGGGCTAAGCCCACCAAAGCCCCCCGTGGCGACGGGACTGTTACCGACACTGGGTTGTCAAAACGTAAAATCTGTTATCCACTACAAACATCTGGGAATTATGCTGGATACTGAGTTCTCAGATGACAAAGACATTCAGAGACAACTACGATACCAATATTGTGCAGCAAACAAGCTGCGAGCCTCTTTTTCCCGATGTGCAAATGCAGTTAAAAATGTACTTTGTCTTTCCTTCTGTACGTCCATGTGTGCATCGCAATTATGGTGTAATTTCAGGAAATCATGCATGTAGAGATTGCGTGCAGCCTATAATTTTGGGTGCAGGGCTCTAGTCTAGACAATCTGCCGTGGCGAGCGAGTGTTAGTAGTCATCAGGTGCAAGGCAACATTCCCACTTTTGAGACGTTATTGCGAAAAAATGTGTACCTGTTTCTTGAAGGATGCACAAAGTCTAACAACGCATGGATGCGCGCTTTGATGCAGTCAGATTGTTTATATTCGTCCTTACTCTTTCAACACTACAATTGCATTATACTTCGTGACTGAGTGCTCGGAAGTAACAATTTGTATTCGTTTGAGGGCGTTTCATGCCATAACACATTCGTACTGTACCTGGCCTTGACCAGTTCACGACTTAGCGTCCTGCTCTGGAAGTAGTGTTGTTCCATGTGTTACGGTTTTGCAAACAATATAGTGTTAAGAATGTGTCTGTAACCCTGTGGTTCTGCCTCCAACGCCATCGTGAAACGCTCTGTTCTGTCTATTTGTATCAGCCTGCGTTGTCCAGACAATGTTTGCTTGTACTATAGACTTGTGTGTGATTGCAAACTTAAAATTAATTAATAATAATAAAAATTTCACCAAAGCAGCATTCCTGTACTGAAATGCGAAGTTCGCAAGCTGTGGAAACCGATCGTTTTGAAATCTAACAAACTTATCACAAAAAATGTACGACTGGTTGGGAATTTTAACGTAGCCTACAGTACATTCACATATTTCACGAAAACAGCATTCCTGCACGGTAATGCAAAGTTCGCAATCTGTGGTACTTCGTAGTTCTGAAGGCTACATACTTACATGCATTTAATAAGGTACAGTAAGTACGTATATATAACCTAATGAACATTCGCGCACTGAAATACGAAGCTCAGATGCGAGATTTGAAACAACGTAGGCTGCAATTTTTACACATATTTCACCAACACAGCATTCCTGCACTGAAATGCGAAGTTCGCAAGCTGTGGAAACTCGTCGTAATTGAAGTTTAGCAAACTTGTCACACGAAAATTGTATGTGTTGGAGATTAAAAAACAGGCGGCTGCAGTACGTATATATATTTAACCCAGGACATGCAGGTACGTACCCGGAAATTTCAATAAGGAGGGGACAAACAACGCCCGATTCTCAACATGTCAATCATTGGTGCTTCTTGCTTTTAATGCATCTTATATAAAACGTGCATTTTCCTGGCGTTTATTTCCTGAATCTTTGTGTTCAGATTTAAGCCGTTGGTAAACTTATTGATCAAACACTCCATGTTGTTGAGCGCGTAAGGGCTCGTGCCGCCTGGCACGAGGGCTCGTTCCACCTGGCACAATTCAATCATTGGCGCCCCCTGTAAAGGCGTGCCCCTCGGTTAAGAACTACTGCGCTAGAGTCTCCCAACGCGTGTGAAGAATGTTTATTTTATGTCAGCGCTAGGAAATGCGACTCCGGCAGAATTTTAGTACACCACTTGCAGCATGCTTTCAAGATTTTGTTGCTGACTTTTCCCGTTGCAGCGTAATAAATTCAATTTACGATAGGATAGCAAGGGCGTACGCAAGTGGGGGGGTTGGAGTTAAAAAAAGCCTTGAGCTTGATATTTTACAAAAACTTTATTACCTGCGCAAAGGAGATAAATTGTTTCCGATTACTTTTTGCTTGTCAATTTGTCAACTTAATGCAAATACCACGAAATAAATTTGCATGAAAATTTCAAAGAACAATGTAAATGGGCTAAAATGTAATAATTATGTTTTGGTGGGAATTCGGGATATCGTCTGCATCCAAAAACCACCTCACCACTTTTTGCAGACCCTCCATCCACTTCGCATGTTTGAGATTGTGTTCCGCGATAGTTCACTTATCCGAAACAATTGTCTTTATTTTGTCTACTATGGCTGATCAACGCAAGTGCTGACTGCAATGGCTACATTACCAATTTCTGTAGCATGATAGAACTGTTGCACGAGTTCAAAACAGCTTTTGTTAACATGAAAGCTGTCAGGAATTTGATAATGTCTCAGCAGGGAAAAAGGAAACCAAAAGTTTGCTGGATTTCTATACATAACGAAAAATTGAAAGTTTTCTTGCGTACTTTATGCGCATTCTCAATTCTTGTGTAGTTTAGCAAGATTCGACAGTGTAAAGTGGGGTGTGCGCGAGCCAGTCCAGCCGCACACTTTCTATGCTCGACTGCTCGTATTCGACAAGACATCAACGCAGCCTCATTTTGCAGTTGTAAATTGCTCTGACGCAGTGATGAGTGTGTTTTACTCCCCGGTTTTCACGCGCAGCCTGATATTTTTGCAGTTATGAACTGCTGTGTCGTAGCGTTGATTTTACTTTCCTCCAATATCCTAAGTTGGAGCGCTGATAGTTTATATTCAGTGCAATAACACATAAAATAAGGATAGTGGGTGTAGAAGAATATGAATATTATGTCAACAAACTTCGCCAAAACGTTGTTTGGAAACATGGATATGGCGTCAAAATGTGACGTCACAAACAGCACCCACCAAATACAAATGACCACCATATGCAACTGCATGAAATCCCCCTCATGAAAATTTTCTGTGTACGCCACTGTAGGATAGGGTGGCAGTTAATATGAAATGAACGTTGAAACAGAACCGTCGCCAGAAAGTTTTCAATAGGAGGGCTTTGCGTTTCTGCGGGGGGCTTCAAGAGTGTCCACGGGGGTGCTTGATACTCTAAAAATGGACAAAAACTCAATTGATTTATACTGTTTCATGTTTCAATTTGGGTGGGCTTGGAGTTTTGATTGGAGGAGCTAAGCCCCCAAAAGCCCCCCCATGGCGTTGGGACTGCGTTGAAACTGTTTAGGACTATGCCACAGGTCGGACTCTGATTACTTGACAAAGATGATTTTTTACTTGCCGGCAAGGTAATGGGAAATCATTGATGTAACGGTTAAGACTTCACAGGATTTTGATTTAACCGTCACAGTGCGTGTCATCACAAGTATTTTCTGGAATGAAGGCTATTGTTGCTAAACAGTGACTATGGCGTAATGACGAAGACTTTGTAACTACATTGCTTTAGAGTCTTCAAGGCATATAAATTGCATGTAATCGCCATATTGAAGTTATGTTTGTAGGATGCCATCAGCAATGCCACTCCTAGTGTTTTTCCACTAGATCTAGTGTTTTTTCATTTCATCTAGTGTTCTAGTGTTTTTTATGGCTATCTAGTATTTTTTTATGAGTGAGCTGAATGTAATTAATTGCACAATTTTGTGTAATTGTAACAGTAATTGAGACCTTTTGATTTAGTGCAATTGTAATTTTCTAAAAGTTCTACCTAGTTAAATCTTAAATTACACAAGACAATATAATGTGTTTTGAGCTGCGACCGCTGCGAAGTCATTTGGTCATCTGTTAAAAGTTTCAGTGACCTGTATAAACAAACACAAGCGTTGCTGCTATCTCCCGTTTTCTTTGTCTCTGGCTTACAATGGGTTGCACAATGCCTGTGGTTGGCATTGCAACGCATTTTCTGGGCATTTTCACTGTGTGTAAGTTTGCTTTTGTAATTTAGTGTTTTTTTGTAAGTCTAATGTTTTTATCATGAAATCCAGTACTTTTCCATAACAAAAGAGTGGCAACACTGGATGCCATCGTTATCAGAGAGGAATATTTGCCATGGTCTTGACTCTTGAAATGATACTTACATCGCCATGAGGTGGGATACAGCCAGCTAATGCGCCAGAAACAGCTGCAAAAGCGTATGCTCCATGTTTTTACGTTCGGTTAGTGATTGCAAGGGTAAGATACAAGTTTTTATTTCACAATCACCATCATCTACGCGGAGCTTAAAATCTCAGGTAAAGGTCAGCCATGAATTCTCTAATACTTATAATATACACAACGTTTGATTAACCACGGACAATTGGAAAACCTTATTGTTTTGATCAGGTTCGATTACCATTAAAAATGAAACCAAGCAGACAAGACACCATGGTAACATGCAAGGGCGTACGCAAGGGGGGTTTTGGGGTTAACCCCCCCTTGAATTTGCTATGTTACAAAAACGTCATTACATATGCAAAGGAGTTTGTGTATGTTTTCGTACATTGTTTGCTTGTTTGATGTCAACTTAACGCAAAAACCACAGAATGATTTTGCATGAAAATTTCAAGGAACACTGTAAATGGACCAAAAAGAAACAATTACATTTTGGTGTGAATCTGGGTTACCGCCTATATCCAAGAACCATCTCACCACTTTTTGCAAACCTCCCGTCGACTACATATTTTCATGCTTGTGTTACGTGATAGTTCACTTTATTCGTAACAATTGTCTT
>JGI24158J21664_10014329_pt1 | contig 10412 bp, 5 predicted proteins | sample Ectturendosymbi3_FD_21664 | JGI IMG/M metagenome (IMG submission 21664) | reverse complement strand
GTTTAGAGGGATTTAACGTGATAACTGACTTAAAAGTGGAATCACATTTGTTGGTTTAAGTTTCTCCTGAAAAACTCCTGTGGAAATGCTTGAAATATGAAAATCTGCAAGGTAACATTATACGGTTTTCTTGGTAATTTTGACTGATGAAAGTAGAATGGCATATAGATCATTAGACTTGCTGCAAGTGAGGTTATTTGAATTGCTACGGCATCGTGGAGGACTGGGGTTAAATACAGGGAATTTTTGATTGAAGTAGTTGCAGGGCTACAACAAGCTACGGGAGATGGAAGTTCAGATGCAAGTACCGGGCTAAGTTCATTTTGAACAATTTTTTTTCTATAATAAATACGAAAAATTTCCGACTAAATTTCATAGATATTTCCGTTGATAGTTTTTCCTGGCTATAGGGACCCTATTTTCAATTCTAGGGTCCAGAATCGGGTTCCTAAAGCATTTTGAAAAAAAACTGATAAATACAATGAATTAATTGTCCTTTACTTTCTGAGGTGGTTCAAAACGTTACTGCCCTTTTTAAGGAGTTGATTTAATTAACATGTAGTTGCAAAACTTTTAATAGATTTTTGTAGGTACGATTTTTAGTTTTGATCGACTGGAGTAAGCCTTATGATAAACATGGTTTAAGGGCAAGCTTGCACTGTTTCCCGGACATTTGTGCTATCGGAGCGTGGTTGTTTAGGCATAAAACAAATATCAAAAAACACGTTAAACTTAACATCCGTATCTGTTACATGCCAGTTGTACTTAATGGTTAGTTTACATCACATGAAGCAAAAGCTCATTGTATGCCACTTCTGATTTTCTCTAAGGAAGTCGGATGTACAGCCACCGAAAGGCTTCTTTTTAGCCTTTTTACTTCAAAAATAGTATTTTAAGGAACATATATTCATGATGATGAAAATTTATCACATTGTTTACTCACACGTTCTAGTTGACTTATTGAAGTGTTCAGTCCATGCAAAATTATATAAGTAGTAGCAATCAGAATCCAGGTTTTGAAAGACTTTGAAATACAGTTCGGTCAACAAAATTACTTCGTGCAAACTATGTTCCTTTTGCAGGAGACTACGGCTTCTGTATTGAAAATACAGCGGATTCTTCGAGTGGAAAACGTGTGGATGTCAGCTTGCTTGTGGTGCATCACAATGATATACCGCTGTTTCATCAGGCAGTACAGCAACTGGACTATCCTATGTACAACGTATATGTACGTCAAATGCAGGACCTTTTGTTTCATAAGTTCGTTGAACATTCTTCGCAAATTTCAACCTTTAACATTCACCTCGTGTTTCTCTAACAGTAAAAATTTAAGTGCTTACCCGTTGCCTACATTTATAATCATTTATTAACATATGCCTCAAGGTATATATTTAAATGTTTAGAAAATCTGGTATACGTTCAAATGTTTAGTCAATGTTTAAAATTTTAGAAAATCTGATACATTTAAATAAACTTGATTCTAGATACTTTCCAAAGTTCTCCGGAACACAAGCTAGTTGCTAGTTTCATGTCTGTTAAACTACGTTTCACGGTTCAATACTGAAAGACATCTTTGTACATTTATTCTTTTGTTTTTACAACCAAATTTTGTTAAATAATATTGTTACCAAAACCTAGTTTTGCCATTTTATTAAACAAAATTATATTTAACGAAAAATATTTAAAATAAACAAGAATTCCTTGAACAAAATACAGGTTTAACAGTTAAATTCCTGTCTGTAACAGACTTCAACCTTTTTTTAAAACACAAGAAACGCCGAACAAGCAGTAATTTATTTTTCAGTTTAGGAAAACCTGGTGTCAATGACAGAAAATTTCATTTTCAGTTCCACCAGCCAGCTGGCATGCCTCTGCACCAGAGGTGGCCGGAGTTGCATTTTAAGACTCCGACTTGACTCCTGTTCCAAAATTTTTGAATCTGGATCCGGGTCCGCGTCCGAGAGTTCTTCAAATTTGGGAATCCGACTCCTGTTTAGACTCCGGCCACCATCGATGCAACCAAAATTAAACAAAGTTTCTTCTTAAGAAATGACATGTATAAAGACCATGTAGACTCCTACTACTGCCGAAAATGACAAGTGACTCCGGATCCGCGTCCGGTTTTTCACAAATTTTTGACCCTGGCTCCGATTCCGGGTCCGAAAGAAAAACGCAGAATCCTTCTGGAATCGACTCCGGCACTCCGGATCCGTGGCCACCTCTGCTCTGCACCAGTTATGTTCAACCGAAGCGCCTTACTTTCTGGACCAAAACGTATATTACTATCGTAATGAGCGCCGCATATTTGACGACTTTGTTCTCAGCAAAACTAAAATTTTACGTTGAGGTGCTGAAAGCGTTCGAATCCTAACTGCAATGATAACGACTGTTTGACACCTCTAATCGCTTTCTAGGTATGATGTTATAGGCAATTGGTTAGTGCCAGTGGAATAACAGGGGTAGACATCACAGAACTAGAAATCACTTTTGCGCCGAAGTGGCAGTTAACACATGAATATTTGCCAGTATTATGCGCAGTGCAGACGTCATAAAGTGACACTGAAGGCCATTGCAACAACATGTCAGAATTAAGATTATCATCAAAGTAAAGACAGGTTGTCATTACTTTTTTAAGCACACAACAACGAAAACATCAACTGAGCACCCAAAACCTGCGACTAGGCCAGGAGTTGGACCCAACTGCTTTAAACATTTGAACAAGATTTGCCAACGCTAGAAGCAATAAAACCGGGAAACTTTGGAAAAGTTATCCGGCTTGACTAGGCAGCTCAAAATGTTAATCATCTCTACTTGCAGCCGTGTGCCATAGGATAGTGATGGGCAGTGGCGTAATTGACGGTGGGGTAGAGGTGCGACTATTTTCGGACTAGTATAAATCTTTCGCGGATTAAAGGTAGACTACAAGAATAATCTAAACACTAATTTTAGCAAAATTGTTTGATTTATCGACTCCTAAATCCCACGAAAGTAATTTTATTCACCATGATTTTGAACAGTTCGGAAAACAATATAATGCCATTTTGCCGTTATTTGTTTTGTCGCAGCAGTGTTGTGAAGTATACTTCATCTCTCTTAGCGAACCCGTTATGAGACTTAATTACCAAATATTACTGAAAATCTCCCCCATCCCTAAACTTACTGGCTGGATCCGCCCCTGGTCGCAACGCAGATCTAATGTTGTTTTCTGGTTGGAGTTGGTTTCAGTACTTAGTCTTAACCATAGGTAGTATTGAAAACCCAGCTTCACAAAGCTACTGTATGTAGTTGGGAAAGCAAGTGAGTTTTTGTTACCTGCCGACACAGATCTCTCTGGTTCAGAGAGATTTGGTTCCATTGACTGGAAATTCGCCCAAAATTGAGTCAGAGAAACAATTTTAATCTTGTCTCTCCACAGCTGTCGACAGCACAAACATCTGCTCCAATGCAATCCATTTCACAATGAACTGCAGCGCTGGCACCTCAAAAGGACTTCGCACCTGGTTAAATGTTTTGCTATAATTGTAAGGAGTATGTCTATCCAACTCGGAGAGAAATGTAGTAAAGTGCTCAAGAAAGACTTGACAAATGCAGCGCAAATCAATTTACATCTATACTACAAATGTGTTTAATGCCGGAAAAGCAGCTATTTTTCCGCTTTCGATGGATCCACAACTTTATTCTGCCTCAAAATATCAATGATGTCTTCTGACGCATTAAAAATACTTTATCTTTTCTTTGCATAGGGTGTTTAGCAGGTTTAAATGATTGAAAAATCAGCTAAAATTAGCAATTTAGCAAGACATTGTTGCCGTTGAAACGTTTAGCAAGGTCATGATTCTGTGCGTTTAAAAAGCACTGATTTCATTGCGTAGGCTGGCCGCTCTCTCCGGCATCGTTCTCGTGATAGTCAACGGATGTTCGAATGAAACCAACGTCCACTGTGCTCTGCCCCCATTTCGTCACACAAAGCTCCAAATAAACGAGTGCAGAAGGGACTGGAATTGATATAGTTGACAGTAGATACATTCTCTTTGAAAATTTTGGCCTGGTCTTGAATCTCTTTCGCTTCCAGATTTCATCGGTGGAGAGGACAATGAATAACTGAAATGTTTTTGTTTTCTTTTTTCACGAAACTCATGAAGCTTTTTTGGTTCCTTTCGCGCCTTAGGCACCATCGGCACCATGGGCGTCTGCAGGGGGAGCAAAACGGGCATTGGCTCCCCTGGAAATTTGGTCTAAGTACCACAAATTTCTAGAAAACCTGAAGTCAGAAGGATAATTCTTTCATGCATTGACAGTTTATTTGGCGGTATGACACTCACACTGCACAAGAGCCAGGTTCACTATTCTGGTTTCATGCAGTTATGAGCTTGCAGCATTCATGCCCGCTCTTTTTCCTGCTGATACATGTTGTGAAACTTACGAGCGGATTGTTCTACGATTGGTCTTTATTGCGTAACAATAACATGGTAACAAATCTTCGAAGGTTCACTTCAAATAATGGTAGAAGGCGTTTTGCCGCATGTGCTTGTTGACCGCAGACATCTTGACACGTAATGCAGCGAGACGGTGTTTGCTGAGAGCGAAAGGCATGTAGTGTTATACTGCGTGAAATGAAGCATGGGTGAATTCGTAGCAATACTACCAAAATTTTGAAAAATCCATTGTTGGTGTGAGACAGAGTGACCAATGTGCCAGAACTAAGTGAAGAGCTCAATCAAACTACATTTATGTAGGCTTCTTTTCGCCATTGACGTAACTATGAAGGTTTAAGCCAGGGAGGGAAACTTAGTTAAAACGGCCCCACTTGCCTAGAAAACGTCTGTGCAGGCTTGTGGAATACGTCTTGATGGTCAAGATTTATTTCTGACTTCTGAGTGAGTGCTTAGTGCAAAATTACATTTGCTGCGGCGACTTTTCATAATCCATTGCTCAATTTTTTTAAAGCTCGTNCGGTATTCTAGCTTCAGAAAGCTGTCCGGTAGTCCGTCAACAATGGGCGTCCGCAGAAAATTTGCCAAGGNGGGCAACGTCGATATTTCGCTTGTCCTTTTTCAGGTTGCGAACGATGCAACGCAAATGGACCTTCACGAAACGCTTTACCCTTTCTNCACCACAAAGAAAATTCCCTATGAACACGGGCGTAACGAGGTTAGATGGCGTCCGGTGCAAGAAGCAAATTTGGCGCCCCNATGTTCGAAACTGNGGTCTTGCGGAAGTAAATGTACTGCATTGAAGAAAGTACTTGTGACACTGTTGGGACTTTTCGGCGCTCCCCGCAATGATTTGGCGCCCACGTGGTCACTCGGCGCCCGAAGAATTGCGCTCCCTTACTCCTCCCTCGTTACGCCCCTGCCCATGAAAGCACGCGCTCCGTTCGCATTATTTTGAAATCGTATTCAGGTGGAGTTGTATTCGAGTTTGCGAAAAGGTTGTACTTTTTGTCGTCCTTTGCAGGTTTTGCTGAATTGGGCATCATCCAGGATCGTCATTATTGTGAACTGCAGACAACTGAGTCTGAATTGGACTTGAACTATCCACAACTGCGTTTGCGGTGCTCACATTAGTCTGTGCGGGTTGAACTTCACTTCTCAAAATTTAGTCTAAAATTCTTTCTATACTTTGGCTATCAGAAATGCTTTTTCTTTTCATAAACTACTTAATATCCATTTTCGAGCACTTTCTAAAAACAAGCCATAATTTCAGAACATTCAACGGTCAGAACATCAGTAACGGTGAAAAAACACGAAAGTTGGACACTCTCGCAAAACTCTTTCAAGCAATGAGAAGCAGACCTGTAGGCTGACAACGACTATCGAACAACTTACTACAATTAGAACACCACGCAGACTTTTGAAAAATTGCGCAGATGAATCATGAAACTCGCCACAGCAAATACAACTGTGCACTTCCTCACGCAGAAGTCAGAACTAAACCTTATGTATATTTCCACGAGCCTGCATACATTACAAACCACGCAGTGTGTTAAAAGAAGACTGCATAAGCGCGGTTTGATTAAGTCAGTGTGGTCCAACTACAGGCCCGCGGGCTGCATGTGACCCGCCACAGCGTTTTCAGTGGCCCGCGGAAGCATTCAGAAAAAACTCCAAATTTGAAATTTGTTGAAAAGCATGTGAGGTTACATTTGTTTCATTAAATTGCTTGCGCTGGATGAAGTGGATTTGCACAAGAGCAATGAATAATACGTTTTCTGTGTGCCATTATTTTTTTGTTTTATTTATTTTACGATCAAATTAGAAGGTACGGCCTGCCGCTAACCCTCCGGGGTACCGAAAAAACACAGAGGTTATAAAATCCGGTGCCCCGGCGTTCGTTGTCTTGAAGAGTACATCTGGCGCAATGAACTCAGTACCGCCAAATAAATCTGTCTATATCTATCAGCTAAACGCCACCTTCTCGAGCCTAATTAATTGCCCATCCCTGCAATAGGTAATTTTAATTACTGTACAGTAGAACAAAGAACAAGCATAACATCTTTTATTAAAAATGTAAGCTGCAATACTAACGATATTAGAGACTGTAAAGAGCTTCTAGAAATTAGTCAGCAAAAATAGATTTCCCAAGCTGGAAGATTTCGCATTAAAAATGTGCTCGAAGTTTGGAAACACATACATGTGCAAAAGTAGGCTATGTACATTTTCTGCGATGAAGCAAGTCAAATCTACAGTAAAAACAGAAATTGAATAGCAGACGAAACACTTGACGATGGTCTCCGACTTGCTGCCACTAACACTGGTATTGCTAAAGCAGGAGTTCCCAACCTTTTTACATTCTCGTACCACTTGGGCATCCCGTATTGTCAATCCGCACCACTTCTTACAGAACAACTAATTTGATCGAATCTTAGTTTATTCAGAAGAATAATATACATTAAAATAACAATAAAAGACCACAACTAAATTTAATGAGATATTTGTTTTTGTTTGCATTTCACCAATTGGTCGATGCGTGGCATAAATTTGCTAACAGCGCATCGAAAGCAGGTTTTGCGTAGCTCTTTTCCGCTACACGGGGAAAGCGTTATCGTGGCAAGCAGCAATAGAGATCACATGCCATGATCACTCTACTACTGCTTGGACTCTAGGCGATTTTATAGTTCTCAAGCTACTCTGATATTTAGTTGCGTCATTTGGCGCCCTTACTATCTTATCTCCCCGGCTACGATGTGCGTCATCTGCCATTCTACTCAGGCGACAGCCATGTAATGGTACTTGTACCATTACACAGGGCCCCGACAAGGAGGGTGCGGGGGAAAAAATGCCCCTGGGCGGCACTTTTGGTGAAAAAAAGGAATAGCAAATGTCCTTTCACGAATGAAGCTGAAGTTAGATTTAGGCTTAGTTAAGGTTGGAGCTACCATACGTCCCGGTTTAAACCTTAAACGTCCAGCAAAATATCCCGGAGATTCACTTCAGTGAAATTTTCAAAATTAACTCCAGCCTGATGATACATTGTTATGAAATAATTCCGTCCTAAAAGGCTTGACTTTACTTTAACCCATGGCTTGGGGGGGCGGCACTTTTCGATTGTGGGGTGGCGACACTTTTCGACTCGCCCAGAGGCGGCACTTCCCCATGTCAGGGCCCTGATCGAAAGTCATAATGTTGCGATACGATAAGAATAGCGGCTACAAAAAAATGTATTTATTTAGAAACAAAGCCTGATACGCAAATTACAAAACTGTGAATCCAGGTTCTTGTGAAAAAATGGAAGTTACTCGCGTACCACCTGGAAGACCTTCGCGTACCACCAGTGGTACGCGCACTACAGGTTGAGAAACCCTGTGCTAAAGGAACGATAGTGTCAGAGAAGCCTCGACTACAGGCAGAACCGTCGCCAGAAACTCTTCAATAGGGGGGATTTACTTTTGTGCAGGGGGGCTTGATATGGAAAATTTGATAAAAAAAACAACATTGATTTATTGTGTTTTATATTTTAATTTTGGGGTCTTGGTGCATTGTTTAGGGGGGCTAAGCCCACCAAGGCCCCTGGTGGCGACGGGACGACTGACTACAGGCATCCTACTGATAGAGATTTGTAATAAATGNCTATTTGCTATTGTGTAATAATTTCAATGATGCACTNACGTATCTTCCCTATTATAGTTTTATATGTTGTGAATCTGTTGTTTTATACATCATTTTATTGGAAGTGACCCGCAAATTGTCACGTTTTTGTANAATGGCCCGCAGGTAAAAAGNAGTTGGCCCACGCTGGATTAAGCTANTCACTCAGGCACGTTGGTCACTCAGTCTCACACTAGTAATTGATATTTCAAACTTGTGGTTAAATTGCTATATATTCACTCTGGGTTCTTTCACACAGTATAATGNTACGTGCCTTTCCGCTATCAGCAGTCACTGCCTCGCTGCACTATCTGCCAAGACATCTGCTTTCAAAAGCAAGCAGCAACATNCAGCAAAACGCCTACTATCGTAACTTGAAGTGAANCATGTTATTGTTACGCAATAAAGACCAACAGAAGAAGCATCTGCTCCCAAGTGCGGCCACGCAATGAAGCATTAGTGAACTGCAAGCTCACCACTACATGACACCAAGACCAAGAACCTGGCTCTTGTGCAGTGTGTGTCGTTCCGGCAAATAAACTGTCATTGTAAGAATTAAACCAAATAATCAAAATTGAGCTGCTGGCTTATTGTTTTCAAGAAAATTTTGGTTTTTATGCCCAATTTCTAGGATGTAAAATGTCCGTTNCCCCCCCCCCTGCNGACGCCTNTGCTGTCAACATAATCTACTTGTCCAGTGNATGTANGATGAGCGATCCCCGTNAAAAAATCAGCAAAGATAAGCAAGAGGATGAAATCCCAGATGTTTGCAGCTCTTGTTTCNAAGTGACTCTGATAAGTNTTGCTAAGTAAGATAAAGTCATAATTTGTGGTTTTGTTAAAGACATNATATTACATCTGTGAAAAAAGTGCCCTAATTTGAAAATCTGTAGACAGCCTATTGTGTAAAATATCGTAATATACCTGACTGTGGCTGCCAACGAAGCGTATTTTTGTGACCATTTTCGTAAAATGGGGTATTTTCTTTGTGGTGTAGTCGTGCAGAAACGGTTAAGCGTTTCGTGAACGTCCATTTTCATTGCATCGTCAGCAACCTGACAAGGATCAGCAAAATGTTGACGTTGCCCCCCTCTGGCAGCGCCGGATTAAGGGGGGCAATTGCCCCAGGCCCTCCGCTCCAAGAGGGCCCCCCGTGATGACATTTATTTGTTTTAAATAAAACATTAGTTTGAAAAATTGTCGTAATTCAAAAGAGATACAAGAGTACAACTCTATATTCCGATGTTGCTTTGAGTATCATTAATGATTTCTCTGCAAGTTTGACTTTCTGCCAGTTTTAGTAATCACTACTGAATATAGATATTTTCGGTTTTGTTCAATGCCAATGTATTTGAATGTTGCTTGTAACTTTTCCTAATAATCATTCTTTTGGCATGGGTTTATCTACTCGTGCATCATGCCTGCTGCACAAATGTTACGAAAACGATACTATTTATGTGCCTAAGCAGCAAAGCTAGTTCTGCTGTGGTTGCTGCTCAGATTCCTTCTTGTGGCGTCTGGAGGTAGCCGCAGCCGAACTGCGAATCTTTGCTTCGTCATAAAGAGTGGCGCATGGTGGAAACGCACTTTTCTTCCGATAGCTACAGTATTATTCTTGCGTTACATCACAAACATATGAAGTTAGTCAAGCCATCTATACCACATGTAATTGCGTGGTCCGTCAGAAAAGGTTTCTGATCAGTCGATTTGAAGAACGAAAGAGCAGAAAACGAGATTGCAGTGTTTAGCTAGCGAGGTGCCGAAATCTGTAATGCCATCAGCAGCTAAATTTGGCAAAGTTTTTGAGGAGAAAAAGCGCAAGAATCTGGCAGTGTAAGCTCAAACGCCGCGACTGACACGTTATTTTTCCAGTAGAGCTTTTGAAGCAGTTACGTTAAAACAGTGGGATTAACCAGAGCACCAGAAAACGTAGGTGCAAATCACGATATACTGTAAGTATCGAAGCGCCTTTCACTCAGCCTGGCTAACCATATTGACATGTTATTTTTCTGGTATTTTTGTTTGTAATCTCTGGTTTCTGCTCACTGTTCGGGTGAATGTTGCTTCTTGCCGAGTCACTCTCAAGCCTGCGGAAATATTTTTTCTTAGTAAGAATGCACTGTAGCGTTCATCTCATAAACTCTCGTCTCGCAGCTAACTCTATGTGTAGTTGAGAACGGCATTTATTCGATTGTAAGCCGAGGCTTATAAACGTTTTTCATCGTTTGATGCGGCTTACAAGCAGGGCGGCTTACATTTTTTATTTCTTTACTTTATCGAAAGGTATAGATGACGCTCAGTCTTTCCTTGGCTACGTTTTGTCGA
>JGI24158J21664_10014327_pt1 | contig 10413 bp, 6 predicted proteins | sample Ectturendosymbi3_FD_21664 | JGI IMG/M metagenome (IMG submission 21664) | reverse complement strand
AGACTAGACCAAGTTAGGAATTAGCGCCCTACTCCGCAGTAGTGCTGCAACAAGTGCTACGTGTTAGCTAACAATAGTGTTAAGAATGTGTCTGTAATCCTATGGTTCTGTCTTCAATGCAGTTGCAAAAAGTGTCTGTAATCCTGTGATGTCGCCGGCTTCAAAGTCTTGTACTACGTTCTGTATTGTCTGTTTTTATCAACCTGCGTTCTGCAGAGTGTGTGTGTTCATACTATGGACTTCGTGTCTGCTATAAACAAATAAATTAATTAATTAATTATTCAAGGAGTTAGCTTTAATTACCATCAGTGACATGTGAGGTCTCGCGTCTCGGTCTCGGTCTCGAACCCCCAGGTCTCGTTCTCGGTCTCGGCTTTTATGGCAAAGTCTCGGTCTCGGTCTCGTCTCGAAATTTGAGCCAGGTCTCGGTCTCGGAGGTTACCGTCTCGACTGCACCACTGACCAGTGCTCTCGAGGAACTACTCTAAATAACAGAATAACATCGCTGTTACACCTGCTACTAGCGAACTTGAAAAGTGAACCCGGATCCGGGTCCAGCTTATCAAAAATTTTGGACCCCGGATCCGGGTTCGAAATAAAAACGAAGAATCCAGGAGCAATCGACTCCGGCGCCCCGGATCCGTGGCCACCTCTGGATTGGCCTTGGATTGTACTGGATCTGGACTATAGCAATTTTTGTTGCAATTGGATTGGATCCGAACTGTGAATCTCTTCACAATTCAGGAACCGGGCCGAATTTAGACTGAGTTAATGCAAAAGAGATATAACATTTTTGTTGTGACAAGGCTGTATTTTTCAAACTGTTTGGACATCAGTTGCCTTGGACTTTACTTTGAAAAATATTTTGGACTTGTAATGAGTTTCAAAAACCAGGCTGGTTCTGGATCGCAAATATTGACAGTCTGCGCGCTCATCTCTGGCTTGCACGAGTCGGAGCACAAGCGCCAGTGCAGATACAGCGCTGAAGCTCAATAGTCATATACAGTGGTGCCACTCCTAGTGTTGTTCCACTAGATCTAGTGTTTTTTTCATTTCATCTAGTGTTCTAGTGTTTATTTATGGCGATTTAGTGTTTTTTATGAGTGAGCTGAATGTAATTGCACGATTTTGTGTAATTGTAACTGTAATTAAAACCTTTTCATTTAGTGCAATTGCATTTTGCTAAAAATTCTATCTAATTAAATCTTAAATTGCACAAGAAAATATAACATATTTTGGGTTAAACTGATGCGAAGTCACTTGGTCAGCTGTTAAAAGTTTCAGTGACCGGTACAAACAGACACTGACAAGCCTTGCTGCTATCTCCAGTTTTCTTTGTCTCTGGTTTACAAACAATGAGTTGCACAAATGTCTACTCTATGTTGGCATTGCAACGCACTTCTGGCCACATTTTCACTGTGTGTAAGTTTGCTTTTGTAATCCAGTGTTTTTTTTGTGAATCTAGTGTTTTTTATCATGAAATCTAGTACTATTCCATAATAACAGAGTGGCAACACTGGTCATATAGTACGGTTGGTGACTGGTGGAACTTGTTTCTGTTGTGGGTAGTTCGTTAACGTTTCCTTTGACCCTTCCTGGTGGTAACGTGCGAAAGATGTCGTCATCCACGTCCGACTTCGAAAACTTCAATTTATTTTCTTCGTTAAGACTTGAACCCCCAGTGAAGATACAGCCGGTGAAGGAATCACTTCGTAGCAACAAGAACAATGATGTCGATTTAATTCTTCCCAGTGCAAGCACTGGATACAAATGGAAAGTAAGATTGTTTTTTCATCACTGTTGTTTGTAAAACTGCAAATGTAGCAGGCTTCGCTTTTCCAGACACACTCACACTGACACTGTCACAGTCTAGAAATCAATAAATAACATCTGACTGAAAACATTGCTGTACAAGATGTTTGTATATTTTTCTGTGCTGGAGGAAAGTGTTCACAACATACCATATGTTGTTACAACACAGGTACAGCTGTAAGAGGCGTCATCAGCTCCATCCACAAATTATAGGTACAGGGTGTTTCATTGTGGGTCATATACCTATATCAAACACACTACACAGTGTGCAGTGTATCAACTCTAAATCTCAACATGCACACACTTCCTCCCAGTGAAATCCATTTGCCAACACAGTTTGCCAGCTGAGACTGAAAGCTTGTGAGTAAGCCCATCCTAGCCTGGGCAGTCATTTCTGGCTCAGTGTCAAAGTAGAGGAGTTTCCAACCAATGATTGTCCAGCAGCTGTTGCACTTAAGTTCAACAGATGCCAGCAACATCCAGGGTGTATCATTTGGCTTCTTCGACCAGCGCTGTTTTCCTATGTGTGATGTTTCCATCATTCACTTGTGGAAAGATTGCTGTTTATGTGTGACTTTCAAGATTCCCAAAGTAGAAGCATTCTGCACTACCCGATTCGTCTCCCCAGTGGGCACAATGTTCCACGTCTGCTTGTGTTCAGCTGATTGGGAAGACCATCATGAATTTTTCAAATGCCCAAAACCTGAAAACAAGTCCTTGGTCATGCACATGACAGCTGATAAGCCATGATTTTGAATGTTTTTACACATTTCACGGCACAGGAACTGCAGATATACCATTTGACAAATTGGTCATATCATTTACAAAGTAACCATTGTGGGTGTTGAATCATGGGTATGATGCTTGGGCATTCCTGCAGGAAAATTTTTGTAGAAGCCTTGCATTGAGTTTACTTCGTATGCAANTATGCTATAATCATTACACCTAAAAAGAAGCGGTTTTGCACTATCACTTTTCTGTGTTTTTTTTAATACTTCCTGTATGGTGTTACATGCCTGTGCATAATGGGTCTGTATGGAACAGGCACAGGGGTATATACCAGCATGGGCATCAGAAGGGGAGGGCAGGGAAGGCCAAGGCCCCCCTTGGATTTTGAAAATTTCAGCAAAAAAGGGTTGTTTTCTTGATTTAGAGTGGGAAAAAACAAATTTCACCACCACTTTTGGCCCCTCCCTGGACAAATTTTAGAAAAATCCGCTAGTACCCCCCCGTGGAAAAAATCCTTCTGACGCCCATGTATACCAGTCTGTTTCTATTCAAAAATTTTCTTTTTGCTGCTATCTGTAATGTTTTTCCTTTGAAAGTTGTTAGATGTACATATATACACTGAGGAAAAGAAAAAATATGTAATTAAAGCTCTTGTTTGTGCTTAAATTGCAGCATAAAATCAATTGGCAAAAAAAATCATGAAAACAGACTTGTACATACCTAATATATACCGAAAGTTTTAACAAGACAGAACTTAATTATGTGAACCGATATTCATTGATGCAAACTATGTACAGTTATTAGACTAAGCCTTTCCAAACACTTAAACACATTTCCCATGTCTAAGCCATACCACAAAGCTGCAACCCACATGTGAACATTAGGAGTGCTGCACCATACAAAAGCAAGCCTGCTTGCTGGAAATATTCTTCATGTTATTTTCTGTGTTGTCATGTTATTTTCCTTTGTTCTTTATAACTCATTGTGTTGTTTCCTTATCAAATTTGATTATGTAGTTTCCTTTTAAGTCTTGTGTGTGCCACTTTTGCAAAGCTTTTACAACTCAAACTCTCCAGCCGTTTGAACCAGAGAGTTGTTCAAACGTTCTGCGGATTCAGCAAGTCTTCTACTGAGATTTAAAAAAAATTTGTTTTGGGCTTTTCTGTGGGTAAGGTCATAATGGGAGCATGTTTTCATCTTTTGGCCAACTTTACTGGCTTTGGGAACCAACCCTATGAGCCAATTTTTTGCTTTTTTGGAATCTAGGCTATTATCGACATCTTTAAAGCTTTTGATTGCCTTTCTAGCACATCTGGAGTCAAAACTATAGCTCAAAAACAGAGTTTTTGACAAAAATCGAAAAGTTTTACAAAGGTGTAGTTTGCCCTCTCAAACCAAACTTTGGCCAGCCATATCTAGGCAGCAGACGAAGCTAGAGAGCTATTCAAACCCTGTAAAGACTTGTGAAGTCTTGTAGTTTAGAATGAAAATAATTTTTTAGCACCTTGAGAGCCAGTGTACGATATATTTGTACCTAGAAATTAGCCTAAAACTAGCAGTTTTAAGTTGCCTTACCTATGCCATATCTCCTCCGCCGATTGCGCTAGAGAGCTGTTCAAACCCTCTGCAACAAAAAAAATTTTGTGGCTGGGAGTTGTGGATTTTTTGTGAGTGACGTCATAAGCGAAGTACTTTTTGGGCCATTTCGACTCATGTTACCTGACATAGGGCCCAACAGCTAGACCAAAGTATTTCGCTGAAGTTTTCACTGGAAACTAGGCTCGAGTCTAACTCTTTTGAGCCTTTGATCGACTTTCTAGCATTTCTGGTTCAAAAGTTATGATCTAAAATAAACAAAATAATTATCTAATTATGGGATTAATCAAAAATTGGTTTATTTTATATCATAAATTTTGAACCCAAACCCTAGCAGATTATCCATAGTATCAAAAGATTTGTATGTTAGCCTAGTTACCAATAAAAACTTCAGTGAAATACTGCCATCTAACGGTTTTGGCCCAAGGCCAGGTGAAGTGGCCCAAGGTGGCCTAAAAGTCTTTCACTTATGAAACACTAGAAAGTCGATCAAGGCCTCAAAAGACATGTTTTCTAGCCTAGTTTCCAATGAAAACTTCAGCAAAATACTTCTGTTCAGCACAGCTATGTCCAACCAGCCCACTGGCTGCATGCGGCCTATTCCAAGGTTTTATGCGGCCTAGTTTCGGTTTTTGCTACTGTAAAAGTATCCTACATATTGACAACTTGTCCTTACTTCGACAATTTTGAAAATGACATTTTTTGCAGGTGGTCCTCAGTGCCATTTTATCACATCTGTTGCCATTACGGTTGGGATTTGAACACTTTCAGAACATTAGCTTTAGCTAAATTTAGTTTGCTAATATCAAGGAAACCATTCAGTGTGTGGCCCTGGTTAAGATAGTGACATATATTTTGGCTCAGTAAGCCATTTGGGTTGGACATAGCTGGTCCAGAAGTTGAGCCAAGGTCAGGTACCAGCAGCCAAAAATGGCAAAAACCTACCTTACTTACGATGTCATGCACAAAAAAGCAAAAACAAAGATTTTTTTTCGTTGCACACGTGAAGACTTGCCAAGTCTTTTGAGGGTTTGAACAGCTTTCTAGCGCAATCCACTGAGGTGCTATGTGGTTGATAAGTCAACTGAAATATCCCTGGTTTTTCCCGAATTTCCAAGTACGATATATTTGTAGACTGGCAGCCAATTTGTTAAAGTAAAATCTGGCAAAACACTTGAACACTGTTTCTACTGCAGTACTGTTTAGTAACTTTCACCAATTCTTATTACCTTTTGCACCTTTACTCAAACCAATGGATGCATCAACGCAATTGAAATTGTTTCACATAAATTTTTGATGTTGTATACACAGGATAGACTTTAGCTCATTGTCAGAATGTCCTTGATTTAGAATGCTAAAACCTATTGATTAAAGTAACTTTAGCAAAGATTTGCCCATAAATTGTGGAATGGTTTCAACTGGGATTTTTCTGATCAATGCGTGCTTGATTATCATTGGTTTTTTATTTTGTTACAATACTGACAACATAGTGATGTTCTCTCTTCTTGAACATGTAAATGGGAAAAATTCATATAAAAACGTTACATATGTTTGATGATTGCAAGTAGCAGCAGCTTTTTTCCTAATAGTAAAAAATCTACTACTGTATTAATATTTTTTGTTTCATTTAATGTTGTCTATTAGTGTCTACAGCAAGAAAACTTTGCAAAACATTGTTTTTGCCTAATTGTTGAGTGAGCTGCATTAAGGGAAACAAGAAGAACTGTATAAAATTTTAATATAATGTTAATTATGGCATAATTAAAACATAATTTTTGTGTTTCATACATTTATTATTTATTAACTTTTTACATGAAAGAAAAATAATTTGGTGTGTAGGTATACAAGAAAAATAAATTAATTTTCTTTTTTAATCATTGTGAAATCATGTGGCCAATGCCAATATTGATCCTTGAGAATATGTTACACTTCATCACAGTTTGTATTTAGCCAATGTTTGTGCATTGACTTAGTACAACTGGTCTATTTAACCCAAAACAGNCTTTGTTAAAAACTTAGATTTCCACCTGCAATTTGTTTGAGTTTTGTGTTGACATAGATATTATTAAAGAAATTTGTACCATGNTTTTTTACACAAGCATTGGTGAAGCATATATGACTAGTGAGCTTAAACCTTCAAAGTCGTGATGTCCTTTCTCAGATACTACTTATTAAGACTAGTTGTGTGGAATTGCATTTCTTTAAATTGCAATTTAACATATATGTGCTGCCAGCCATGGTCCTGCCTTTGCAACACTTGCATAATTTCCACTAAAGAGAGTGCTGCCTTCGTCACAAAGTTAACCTGACCAGCTGATCAGTGAGGTCTTTTGGTGGTTCTGCGAAACACGCTGATACATATTTTCCATGTTTTGTGCAACACTGTGTGATGTCAGTGTCACCAGAACTCAGTTTTTTATTAAAACTTGGTCAGCTTTTACAATATTGCAAGTTTATGTGGGGGCTGGTTCAGACGTGGTAACATGTATAGAATAATGTCATGTGCTCATTTTGCAGCTTTTTTGTGTGCTCCTGAGATTGAATCACATAATCAGTCTACACCTTATATAAGTTGAATGTTGATCTTGTTCATGTTTTTGAAGAAATGAAAATGATATTTTTTAGCAATTCTATGTTTCGGGTTTCATCGCTTGATATGGACTAACAAACAAGCTAGTTTAGTTTTTACTTTAGTTACGTTGTCAAAGGTCTCAGCAGGCACTGATGAATGAAAATGAACCTTAAAGAAAAGTTTTGAAAGCAGTTCTTAAAATTTTTGTGAAAGAACTTACCATTTTTTTAGGTCACGTCTTCCACACGATTTTGGCGGTTTGTGTATCTCTCTTGTGAGAATGGTCATTGGAAAGCATACAACAGCAATGAAGATACTCAATTTCCTGCCATACCATGGGAACTTGCTATTGGGCAGCTGATTGCTGATGGGCGTGGACTGTCCCTCATTAGTACCGTACATGATTTAGCTTCAAAAGGTGCATAAATTTCTATAAATATTTGCTATGAATTTAGGGAATTCATCAATGTAATGTTGCCATTTATTTCTGTAATTGCCATGGTGTAATTTCCGAATGTTTGCTGGTGTTTATCAGTTTTGCGTATGATGAAGTGTGTAATTTCGAAGGTGTTTTTTTGAGAGTTTGATTTCAGTCATGATTGTTGATGTTAAACATGTGAGTGGTTTGTTAATAGAAGAAACACACATTTCACGGCAAGGTTTATGCTATAACATTGCCCAAACCACATGCTTCCTTTCCTTCGTGCCTCATATTTTCACTATGTTATTTTCAGATAACCCACGTCTGTGGAACGTCTTGAGTTACACGTTGGCAGTATGTGCGTGCAGTGACAAACGAGATGTCAAGCAGCAAGTGTTTCAACTTTTGAGTCAGATATTAACGCACCCGCTGTTTCTGTTGCAGGTGAAAAAACACATTAATTGGTGTTGATGGCCTCGGTTGCTAGCTTATCAATTTGAAAAGACCGTGGATAAGCATTGTGTAAATCAGTATTTCCCAACCCGAGTCCGCGGACTAAAATGAGTTCGCGGAGGACTCTGGGTGAGTCCGCAAGCACATTGACTAAAATTGCAAACAAACTGATTTTAATACCCTCAAACACTAGTTTATCATGGCTAAAAGAAAATTGGAGTTTGCATACAACTACAGTACTTGAGACCTTGATTTACTTTAGTCGAGGTAAACGGTGAAGTCCGGTCACAGTGTGGAAGCCTTAACGCACAGCTTCCTCAAGAAGCTCAGCTACTGCAAGTCGGTATCTTGTCTCAAAACATGTGAAATGCGTTGACGAAAGCATCAGGTAAGAAGACGTTTTGATCGTCCAGTTGCTTGGGGAAGAGTAGCTTAATCCTGTGGTAACGTAGTGCGGTAAAAATTGATGAAGAGGTAGAAAATTGATTTGCGCTGCATTCGCCCAATCTTTCCTGAACATCCTACTACATTTCTATCCAATTTGGATATACACATCCTTTTTAACAATTTCAGTGAAATATTTCACTGGGTGCGAAGTACTTTTGAGATGCCAGCGCAATATGTTCCTTGTGAAATGGGTGAAATGGGCTGCATCGAATAGCTGAATTGCAAAGCTGTGGATATACAAATCAAAAATGCTCCTCTTACTCAATTTTTGCCGAATGTTTAGTCAATGGAACCAATTCTCTCTGATCTGTGTTGTAAGGTGAAGAAACTTCCTTTCCCTTTCCCAACTGCATACCTTTGTGAAGCTGGCTCGTCTACATTAAGTATGGTTAAGGCCAGGTACCGGAACCAACTTTAATCAGAAGACGACATCAGATGTGATTATATACAGCTTTGGGACTGGAAAAGTTCGAAGTAGAACAATGATTGCAAAACGTTTCTACGAATTTGAACGTGGCTTTTCTCTGTTTTAAACAAACTTTGTATTCACGGTTGACAAATATGCCGATTAAAATCTGTTGTAAAGGATTGATAAAATGTAGAATGGGTTAGTGCAGCGGTGGGCAAATGCCACACTGCGAAGTAAAAAAGCAAAAGCTGTGGCAGTGAGTGCGCCACTCACGTGCAATGCTACGACAACGAAAAATCTAGCGAAAACTTTGGGATCATATTAAGTTCTCTGTATAGTTACGCAAACATCTTTTTGAATGGTTCGTCACAAACACAGGTAAGGTAGGAATGATTTGGCAGTTACGCTTCTAAACGAATACACCGGAACCGCTTTGATCAACTCAGGCATACTAGGAGCGCAAAATATATCTCCAAGAATGTGAAAGTGTGGCTCAAATGCAGTGGGTCTGTCTATCACTAGGTTAGCAGCATCAGGTACGATTGTAAACTTTGGCAATTGTGTGTGCGCCACTGTTACTGGCAAGGGTAGAAGGCTGTTGCAGTTCCGCGTTTTCCGTCGTTTAAATCGTTTCCAGCCGCAATTTTCCGGACCATCGTAGGAACCAAGTTAGCTTCTTTTACCACCGTTTCTTGCTGATCCACCATTTGCACTGCATTGAAAGCACGTAGAGATGCTTTTTCCCGAAAGCCTTTGCGTCCATTTGATTTTCACGTTGCACAGCGCTTTGACGAAGTCTTTGCATTTGCAGTTTATTTACCACTACGAACGATTGAAGAAAGCCTCATGCAAAAGCTCAGGAATGTCCAAGGGTGTTCGAGCAGCTATCAGCGACTGGTACAGCAACAAGAGAACGTACGACGTGGCCTTTGCCGTCACTGCATGTTCGTCATACAAGCGTTGGAAACACAAGCAGCTGCTGAGAATGGTTCATATCAAACCAGGCGCATCATTAGGTAGTTTTATTTATGTACATTTTTTACAAGCTACCATAATTTTCAGTTTTTTGATTGCTGTCGTTGTGCGTAACTAAATGGTTTGATAAAATTGCTTTGAATGGCCGGGTAGAATGCTACTTTTTATGTTTGTTTTGTTATTTTCGCAGCTGCACAGATTCTTTGCGCTTACATCACGTACGGATATAAGAAAACGAAAGAAGATTTCGAAGATAGAGTGAACAAGAGTGAGGAAGCCGACGTCACGAAGGTGAAAATGTTGGTTGCGGAGGACGCCGCCGTGTTTGTGCGAGGAAACAATGGTTTTGAGAAGAACAAAAAACGATTCATTAATTGGTTTGGCTGTATTGCAGCTGATGGAATTGTTGGATGCAGTCACTCGAGTGAAACGATGCGAGGACAGCAAAGATACTGATAGCTTACTGCTAATAGCTAAGCATAGATTGCACTGGGGCCACATACCACACTCACTTCTTCGGTCGTGTGAGGTAGGAGATGTAATTTGAGGAATTTTGTTCGTTGTTTTGCAGATGGTTAATATTGTATTGTAGTGTTTCATTGAGTTTTTTTCATCACGAATGAATAAGTAACAGGGGCATCGGCAATCTAAGAAGTGCCGATGTGCAGCGGCTGAAAAAAGCGTAAGTGCAAATAGGTAAAAGGACTGGGGCCGCAAACTGCAGGTCCATCTGTAGTTTGCAGTTCATGTCGCGGAACAGTGCTGATTCAATTAAATATTTGAACGTCGTGCAGCGCATATGATAGTGACTTGCGAACGTCCGCACAGGACATTGATGTTCATTGTGGAGCAGGGATTGACGCTGAATGCAAAGCTAATCGCAGTTGCTGAATGAATGCAGAGCTAATCACAATTGCTGAATGAATGCAAAACTAATCGCAGTTGCCGAATGAATGCAAAACTAATCGCAGTTGCCGAATGAATGCAAAACTAATCGCA
>JGI24158J21664_10014326_pt1 | contig 10414 bp, 7 predicted proteins | sample Ectturendosymbi3_FD_21664 | JGI IMG/M metagenome (IMG submission 21664) | reverse complement strand
TGTGAACCTCACTTCTCAAAATTTAGTCTGACTCTGAAATGTTTTTTACACTATGTCTATCAGGAATGCTTTTTTTCATATATCCACTTTCCAGCACTTTCTACAAATAAGTCATTATTTCAGAATAATCAACGGTAAGAACATCAGTAGCGGTGAAAAAAACACTCACAAACTCTTGCAAGCAATGATAAGTAGACCTGTAAGGTGACAACGACTATCGAACAACTTACTACAGTTAGAAGAACATCACGCAGGCTTAAAAAAATGCAGAGATTAATTATGAAAACTCGCCAGAGCAAATACAGCTTTGCACTTCCTCACTCAGAAGTCAGAACTAAACCTTATGTATATTTCCACTCTACAAGCCTGCATACATAACAAGCCACGCAGTGTGTAAAAAGAAAACTGCATAAGCGTAGTTCGATTAAGCCAGTGTGGTCCAACTACAGGCCCGCGGGCCACATGTGGCCCGCGGATAGAACTTTTAAGGCCCGAGAGCTTTCTCAGTGTTTTTTCTTGAGTATATGTTACACTAGGTAATTTTAGTTAGAACAAGCATAGCATCTTTTTAAGTAAAATGTAGCCTACAATATTAACGGTGTTAGACTACTAGACTGTAGAGAGATTCTGGAAATTGGTCAGCAAAGATAGGCTTCCCAAACTGAAAGATTTCGCACAAAAAATGCACTCGATGTTTGGAGCATACTTTCTGCCATCAAGCAAGCCAAATATAAAAATAGAAATCGAATTGCAAGCGAATCACTGTACAGCAGTCTCAGCCTTGCGACAACTAACATAGGCTATTGGGTTTGATAATATGAACGATAAGTGTCAGAAATCTCTACCACAGGCATCCCACTGATAAAGATTTGTAATAAATTGCTGTTTGCTGATGTGCAATAATTTCAATGTGGATCTGTTGTTTTACCGATCATTTTGTTAGAAGTGGCCCGCAAGTTTTTGCAAAATGAGTTGGACCACGCTGGATTAAGCTATTCACTCACCCACATTGGTCACAGTCAGTCTCACACTAAAAATGGGTATTTCACACTTGTGAATGCATTGCTATATATTCACTCAGGTTTCTTTTCACACAGTATGAAACTACGTAGCTTACCGCTATCAGCAGTCACTGTCTCGCTGCATTATCTTAGATATCTGCGTTCAACAGCAAGCAGCAACATGCGACAAAACGCCTACTATCCTAACTTGAAGTGAACCATGGCATTGTTACGAAATAAAAACTAACAATAGAAGAATCCGCTCCCAAGTTCGGCCACGCCGTGGACCAGACATAGTGAACTGCAAGTTCCCTACTGCATGACACCAGTACCGTGAAACTGGCTCTTGTGCAGTGTAAGTGTCTTACTGGCAACTGAACTGTCATTGTAAGAATTAAATCAATTAATCGAAATTGAGCAGCTGACTTTACGTTTTCTAGAAAATTTTGTCTCTAGGTCCAATTTCCAGGGGGGGAAATGCCCGTTTTTCCTCCCCCTGCGGACGCCCATGTCTGGCAGGAATGGATTTTGAATACAGGTCTCGTTTTAGTATTTACCTGTTGCTCATTGCTGCCTGTTCATCCGGCCGTTTTCGAAGCGTTCTTAAAAATTGTTCCCTGAGTGACTACGAATGGATAATTTGCGTAATAAAAGTTGACTGACCTGATTGTATGATTCGGTGTTTTCTTGCTCTCTTGAAATCGAAATACTAAACGCGATGTCTGTAGCACAAAGAAAAATTTTGATGATTAGCAAAGCTTCCGGTTTAACTATTGGCAAGTATATGCTTCCGTGACGGAAGATGAAACTTTTCAAACTGAGCAAAATTCAGAAAAGTTCCCAGTTTAATACTACAATCCACGTAGATCATAACAAGCTGTAGTTTCCAAAGTATACTTGCATTATAAAGGGTCTAATCCAGTGGTTCCCAAACTTTTTCGAGCCGTTACCCAAATCGAGGTAGCGATTAGGTCTTATTACCCACAATATTTCGCGATGATCACTCATAATATCGAACAAAATGGTGGTTTTGGTTCCGCATTACCTACCGAAGAATTGAATATTACCCCTGGGGGTAATTTACCCCCACTTTGAGAACCACTGGTCTAACTGTTACTTCAAAAAGGTGGCCACACCTCAGGCTACGGCATACTCTACATTGGTAAGCACACGGATCGAAGCGGTGTTGTCTGAAAATTTCGTAAATCAAACTCCCACGTTCTGATTAACATTCTTTGTTGTTAAAATACCCAGTAACGAAACATGTATTACCAGCGCGAAGGAGTACAAATATTTCTCGTCATAACTTCAAGCACTCCCTTCTATAACATACCCAATTTTGGAAATCCTTGCAAAGATACTGTAATGATTCTGAGTGACCAAACCAGAACCGTCGCCAAGAAGTCGTCAGTAGGGGGACTTTACGTTTGTGCGGGGGGGATTTACGTTCGTGCAGGGGGGATTGACATTCAATTTTGACAAAAATTCTACTAACTTATAGTGTTTCCTATTTCAATTTGGGGGGCTTAACCCACTAAAACCCCCGTGGCGACGGGACTGGACCAAACACGAATCTAGTGCAGATACAGCAAGTGCATTTCATTCAGGCAAACCTGAATTTCATAACTGCTGTTTTTTCTTTTGCAGTTTAACCCACTGAAAGCTCTGCCCCAGGAACCCCTGACCTGGTCGTAACCTCCATACTATGCTTGGGAACCCGAGTGTAGTGATATCTTGAAACTAATAAAAACATCTACAAGTTAAAAAACAAGAGCGAAACAGCATAACCAATCATTAAAGGCAACGATGAAATGGCGACATTTAACCTCTTAACTTCATGTAAAAAGTGAGTCGTTCTAGGTTCAAGTTCCAGAAGTATGAATCTTGTATTTTTTGCAGGGTTAAGAAAAATTTAAAACAAAACAGTAGTTTGCCATCAATGTTATTCTGAAGCTGTAATTGCGATTTCGCAGAAGCTTCAGCAATTAAACATANTTTTAATAAAGCCTGTGGACGTCTTNAGCAGCAAACTTAAAATTTANAGAGAAGGCTACGAAACCAAGCAGCATATTTTTTAATCGCCAAACTTGCTTACACGTGGTATGGTTAAATTAATCCACTCTGATGATCATAAGCAACTACCTGGTTGCTTTAGTAGTCGATTTACTGAATTGAGGTCAGCTCGTTGTGACCAAACATGGCTTGTCACAGATACATACATAAATTACGTGCCTAATTTTGTTTCTAGCTAAACGTTGTCATGACCTATCATTCAGTGGGTTTAAATTTGTATAATCTTTAAAAATTACAAGTTTGTACAATTTGCCTTCAAAACACATTGCAAAAAAAATTTTGTTCATGAACCTATTCATTTACACAAGCATGCATAGTTAATAATACTGATCCAGCTAACGAGTTGCCCTTGTAGGTTTACATTTATGACTTCTTTTGCTGCTGCCACCCACTTCCGCCACTTCAACATCATTGCATGTACGCAAAGTTAGGCTCGACCTTTTATTCTCTTGTGTACCTCTCCAACTTTGTGCACTGCATTTCGCTACTTGCAGTTTTCATAAACCTCTCAGTCCCTCATGCCAATAGCAATGTAGCAGCAAGTGGTGTTCCTTCGCCAATATCTTATTTTAGTGCAAAAAGCGGCAATAGGTCTAACTGCCGTGATGACCAGTTTGTCATTCATCAAGCCCCTCGCCCTGCGTCTCATTCAAAAACAATTCTTCTAATGACCTAATTCAAGCATTCATGTCACAAATTAAAGTTTACAAAATGTCAAATTCAAGATTATCAAAATAAGGACAAGTTGTCACTTGTCAGTGTGTAGGAAACTTCTTCTACAGCGAAAACTTAAGCTGGGCCGCACAAAACTTTCGATTGGGCCACGGGTTGGACATAGCTGTGCATGACAAACTTCGGCTCTAGCAGGCCAAAACACAGCTTTGTCAGATATGCTTTCCTTCAGGTTCAAGCGTGAATCTGACTGCCGCATAAATTGATGTCAAGTTGCTCATTCGAGTAAGTAAAATACAGGTTACTTACTGGTACCATCTTCAGGAGGCGATGTGTCTCTTTCTTCGATGGCAATGGCCGAAGAAAGTTGGTTGGGAAAAGAAAGACCGATTCCGCTGTCTTGTGACTTAGAGCTGGGTGAAGGTGAGGCAGGTTGCAAACTACCGTCTTCCAATTTTGCAGAACTGGAAACAACTTTTGAACTGTTACAGCCCATGTTTTGCTACACTTGGAAGTCGCAATAACTGTTTTTTGTCTTCCTTTCTTCTAAACAGTGTGCTCTCACCGTTTGGTTTCATCGCTTATTCAGCAGCTGTGAAATTCAATATCTTCCATTGTTGAATCAACGAAAAGCGGTTTGGCAAAGCGTGTCGAACACCTTGTTTTGCTAAGGTATTGTTTGTGCTGAATGTTTTACTGACGTCATAAATTTCGCTTCGGTTAGCGTTAACTGAAATTAGCAACTTCGGTTTTCACCTTTTAAACAAAATCCTAGAGTCTTCCTTCTGTTTGGTTTGTCTAAAAACATTTGGGAGACATGCGTTATCTGCTACGTTTTAATGAAAAACGGAGCATACAGAGGCAACTCTACTGGGCGGCCATGGGGGCCATCCTGGATATATCTCAGCAGTGAACGTCTTGAGTATTTGTTTTACTTCTACCAGGGCTGCCACCAGTGCCGGATTAAGGTAGCGCGGGGCCTTAAAGTTTAAACAGCATCTCAACACCTGCTAAAATGGGTGTGGGCAAGGCATCCGTGTTAGCAGCTTTTCTCTTAGCATGCTCTATTCAGTTCGCATCGTGTCATGACACCCCGAGTGTATCCTACTGACAGCCAGTGTTGCCAAATGGTTGTGACCTAAATCTGCTAAATTGTGTCACAAAAAAACTGCTAGATTCTGCTAAGAGTCTTGTCACAAATTTTCAGCTAAATCTGCTAAAAGCCGTGAAGTTACGTTAAAAAATCTGTTATTTTTGACATGATTAAAAGAAACCTATAAAGTTACACAATATATGAGTTTATCGTCTTGCACTCGCTCTCAGTAAGCATGGGCTGAAAGGGCCGGTCTTGACCAACACACTTTTTGACTCAAATTTTTCTTTCAGTCAATATTTTGAGCAATGCAGCTGCAGCTTACCTTGTTTTTTCACACAGTTCTTGACGATCTATTTCAAATGATTTCATGTTTTTATACAGTAGGAGATGAGCAAGGCTCAGCGATAAACAATCTGGACATAGCTTCAGCCCTACAATTTTCAAAGTCTGGTCTTTGTAACATAGAACTTCGTGTTACATTAGGGAGCATGCAAAAAGTTCTTTAGTCTCATCTGCGTGCTTTTGCTACCAGTTAAGCCTTTTAAGCTCACAATGTTTCGCTTTGGTTGCATTATCGCAAACTCCACAAAAGGCTTTTCGTGAATCAACAGGATAGGTAGTTGGCACTGAGCGAACTTTTAAGATCTGAATCTTGCAACCACATATGTCGAAACTTTTGGCAGCTTTGGTTTAACAGGAAGTTTTCTTACCAGACATTACTACTCACAAGCGTAACTGAACCACTTGGAAATATCGCGCAGTGGGATAAAAACCTGTTTTGCCAATGTTGTCTGATAACCTAACGCGCTCACTAAGCACACAAGCAAATCATTTAAGCTTCACCAAGCATCTAATTACTTGTTATTACGATACAGTTTTCTGCTCGAAGAAGCTTCGTTGCTGCATCATGATAAAAATTCCAAGCAATTGCAGGCAGCTTGTTGTGTTTTGTCCTGGTGTTACCCAATTTTAAAAACGTCATGAAGAAGAGAAGTATATTTTTTGATGAAGGTGTAAAAGTTTTCATATTGAAAAACTGTTGAAACAGATTTTGGTCAAGAATTTGTTATCTGCTAAACCTGCCAAACGGTTGGCAAACTCCTGCTAGAATATGGGCTAACTGCTAGATTGAAAATTTTACAGCTAACAGTGAGAAAATCTTGCTAGGTCTAGCAGCAAATCAACTAAAATCGCAACACTGTTGACCGCAATCTTATGCATTTTGTTACTTAACTATACAAGAAGAATCAAACAAGAATATCTGGACACAGACAGCTTTCAATTGGAAACCTTCGCTTACTACGGCAAATTTGGCAAATACTGACTTCTTAGACTGAAAAAGATCTATGTAATGTAATAAATAGGATTTATTACAGAAGACCGCGGGGCCCCCAAAATCGCGGGACCCGTAGCAATTGCTACATTTGCTACTATTGTTAATCCGGGACTGGCTGCCACTGATAATTAAACTTAATCGAGCTAATAAAGCGTTGAATATTGATATTGATAATGTATAGGCTACACTAACACACTGTACAGTTACGCACATCGTCACGCAAAGAAATGTAATTACCAACTGAAGACTCGGCAAACTGTGCCCAGACAAGCGTTGCACGAGTACGGACATAACGGAACGTATTTCACACAGTTATGTTCATGGTGCATTTGATATGGAAAGTTACAATTTTTTAGAAGAAATTCCTGATTAGCCTATTCTTCTTGGCAGCAACAGGAATAAGTGAAATTTATACTTATATCAGGTTTTTTTCATTGGTGTTTTAGGAACCCGATTCGGGTCCCTAGAATTTCAAATCGGGTCCCTGGAATCAGAAAAAATTATGATTGGGTCCCTAGAATCAGAGAAAATCGGGTCCCTAGAATCAGAGAAATCGGGTCCCTACAGGTCCATACCGGGTACCTAACATTTTCTTTTAAAAAAACCCTGCTTATAATGAATGCATAAAATCAAAAAATTCCAATATATTGTGCGATTACAAAGGTATTTCCCAACATAAGTTCGGTCTGAAATCCCAAGATCTTGGGGAAAATCTCAACAGGTGGTTGGCAGCCCTGCCTTCTACCTTCATGCAAATAGGAGTTACTCAGGTGTGCTTGGGTACATAGGCGTATCCAGGGGGGCAAAAGGGGTATGTCCCCAATTTTTAGAATATATAGCCATTTTGTGCTTTGAGAGGCGTTTTTTCAAACAATATAGTGTTATTCGCCTAAAATCAAACATTTTCCCCCCTCCCAATTTTTGGCCCCCCAAATTTTTGGTCTGGCTACGCCACTGCTTGGGTAACTGTGAGTCAACTTCTATAACAGCAAATTTTCAGTGAAGTATTGTCGTACTGTCAGGGGCGTACCGAGGTTAGATGGCACACGAGGCAAGAAACACGTTTGGCGCCCCCATATTCGAACCTACGGTCTTTTGGGAGCAAATTTACTGTACTGAAGAAAGTACTTTCGACATCGTTGAGTCTTTTTGATACCCCGCAGGAATTCCGCGCCCGGGGCATTGTGCCTTTGCCTCTCGCCACGCTCCTGCGTGTAGTACTCAACTCGTTCAATACCCAGTGCCTCAACAAGCTAGTTTGAACCCCATTTTCACGTGATCGAGGAAAGATTGTTTATATTTTATCAAGTGGCACTGATTAAAAGATTTTTGCTATTGTTGAGTGCATATCAATGGGCGCGCAGTGGTGGGCATGTTGAATGTTGCAGGAGTTGTGTTTTCANTTAGCAAATTAATTGTTAGCACAGTTAATTTTTCAGTTACCTGGNCCCGTCAGCTAGAGCAGTACAAATATTGGCACCATTTCACCGCGTCCTCGCGGATGGTTTATTCCTGGTCCACATTCGCATTTGCGAACAGGCTGATTAAATTACACGGTGATTCTCGTTGTCATGTAGCCTATGTGGCAGCTGATCAGTGTAAACCCCAAAAAGCTTTTTCATTTTGCAAAAGATGAATTTTTTAAAATTTTGAGTGTAAAATTGTTTTTTGTTTTTCAAGAAAACAAAAGATGTTTTTTCAACAAAAAATTTTTATTGTAGAAAAAATATGCTGTGTTAGGAAAAACGTTTCGCTCAGGTTAATGCAGAAATTTATTTACTAGCTGCATCTTGTAAAGATATTCATTGGAAAGTTGAAAAATAATTATCTAAACTTCTGCAAGAAAAGCATACAAATCTAGCAAAAACAACGGAGTGCATTTTATCGCTTTGTGAACATCCAGCTGGGATGCGAAAATCTGACTTGAGTGAGCAAAACTTTGAAAAGCTTTAAACAGACTGTGCAGTGAATGCAATATTTTATCTTGAACTGCATGAAAATGCACAAAGAGGCCTCGGCGGTTACATGAATTTTTCGTGGTGGAAGCAACTGGAGAAGGATCCTCTGACTTGCGTCCGGTTCGAACAAGCATCTTCTATTATTCAATCCTAGACTGTTCTTTGAGCGAAGTAAACAGTCATTTTTCTAAAGAATCAATTGGCGTATTCACAGGGATTTAACCCCTCTGTCCGGTGTCAAGCGAAATTTCTGACCTGTTATTGTTTCTCAGTTATTCTACTTCTCAGAATAAAGAAATAAAGTTTGGCAATTACTTCTTTGGTGTTTGTTGTGTAAATTGATACATTTTGGGTAGATGTCATTTACCCACAAGGTATAGTACGGGAATATCCTCAACTATTGAAAATTTTCGGACTTAGTTGTTGACCTCAGTTATTTTTCTTTTTCTCACCCTAACCCTACACACTTACCTAAACATGAATTCCTAAGCCCTAATAATCAGATTTCTCAGCGTATTTGGTATGTGGAATATATCACCGGGAAGACGAATATTGATATCAGAGCAATGACATAATAACACGGTCTATATAGCGATAAGCCCCGCCTATCGATATGCCATCTAGCGCCGCTTACCAGCCGTTTTGAAGCGTGACGGGCTAGCCGTTTCTAATCATGTGTTATATCTCATTGATGAGAGGGTTCGAGATTTTGTAAAAATGACTCTGACTAGGCATACTATATTTTTGTGATTGATAACTGGGACGCTTCAGAACAACAAGCCTTATCAGATAAATGTGGTACATATCTTTCTTTCAGTGTGTAGCTATTTTGGATTGGTGTAGTTAAAACACCAACAAAAACTAATATAATGCATTTTACTAAGAATCAAAACAATGTTCAAGCATTTGTAAAGTTACACATCCGCCCAATCATACTTTTCTGTACACCATATTTTCATCATGAAGTCTTTACTCGATTTTGTTTTCTCATAAAAATCACAGCAGAAAAAGTCAGCCCCCAAGCACAATGAAACAAGAACGACTACAGTACTGCTATCTTTTCACTTGTTATTCTCCTCAGATAAAACCACACAAGCTACATTGAAAACACTTCATACCATCTTATTCACACAATTAAATTATCTGTTGTAGCAATATTGTGAACTTGCAAGATAATCCTGGCCTACTTAGGAATAGCCTGAAGTAAACTGCATTTCTGCTGGCTTGGATTAACCTGCATTACTGTTGTTGCCAGAAGCGCTCGCAATCACTTTTTTGACTCCTGATCCGCCTCCTGTTCCAAAAAAGTGGCTCCAGCTCTTGCTTCGGATCTCATTGAAAATTTACACTCCGACTCCTGTTTGGACTGCAAAAACTTGACAGCAATGTATATTTTGCCTCATGAGGCAAAATAAAGTGCTGAGGCTATTTTGCCGTTACCCATTTGAACAAGTTATGCCATGGTTTCAGCGCTGGCAAGCAGTTAGTGACTTCTTGTCTACTTTGCATTACTGTAAACGGGTTAGGGTTAGGTAAACTCAAACCCTAACCCGTTATCTCTTTGTGTGATATTGTCTTGTCATATGACCATTACAACCATGATCAATTTCAGGCAAAATAACCCCAGCACAGCTTTTGCCTCATGAAGAAAATAGATAATACCAATCTTGAAACCTAGAAATAGAATCATATGTTCTTGTCACCTAAACCAAATCTCGTTCAACTCTTTCAGTTCTAATGTGAACAAATCTTGTTTAACTCTAGACCTACCTCAAAACAAGAACAAGTTACAACTACTGTTATCTTTTCACTTGGGCTATTTGCCTCCACAAATAAACTAAAGTCATATAGGCTACAATGAAAACACTTCATAACACTTTATTCACATATTTAATTACTTGTAAACTCGCAAGGTAATATAATCGCATGTTTAGAAAGAGCCTGACGTAAAATGAATTTTGGTTGCCTTGTTTGATAGTGATGCTGCGCTGTTGTTGTCGCATTGTAATGATACACAAACTTTTGTCTTGTACATCTCCATAAAAAGAATAAACTGTGAAGAGCACTTAAAACATGACACAGCCAGTGGCGTACACATAAAATGTTCATGGGGGGGGGTTTCATTGGCAGATGGTGGTCATTTGTAGTTGGTGTGAGCTGTTTGTGACGTTACAATTTGACGTCATACCGTATTTACTCGATTGTAAGCCGCGGCTTATAAAGTTTTTTTTTCATCATGTTTGCGGCTTAAATTCAAGGGCGGCTTACATTCAAGGGC
>JGI24158J21664_10014325_pt1 | contig 10415 bp, 7 predicted proteins | sample Ectturendosymbi3_FD_21664 | JGI IMG/M metagenome (IMG submission 21664) | reverse complement strand
GCAAAAATAAACGTCACAAGCCATATTTCTTTACACACGTGGTCACGTCGCACTAAGTTCTTCCACATTCCTGACGGACGGGAAACTACACTGGCCACTGGCAATCAGGATGACAACAAATACACTTATGAAGCAAACATCTGTTGTAGTGTAACCTTCAAAGTATTTCAAAAAAGCATATTTTTTTCACATAATACATTTGCGACCACCATCGCCGAAACGTCCCATCGCCGAAAGGGCAGCGCCGAACTGTCCTAGACCGGTTGAGATGGCTCAGTTGAAACTGTTTACTTTTACTGACCCATGGAACATTTCTCGTAAAATACAAAACGGTTTATAACCTTCGGCAGAACCCGATTCAGTTGTAATTGTTTAAAAATTGACTGATGTTGCTTTTCCTCCACCTAACCAGTACGAACTGCTTGAGAAATTATTTTGGCTGCGATATGACTCATGCTTGATGAAACACTTTTAGATGATTTTGTATAAATACAAAGTTTTCTAACAAAAACATACAAAGTTTTCTAACAAAAACATACAAAGTTTTCTAACAAAACAACACGGAAGTACCAGACTTCACTCAGAAGTGCTTGAAATATACAGTAAGCATGTGCTTGCATTTAGCAAATGTTATTGCTTCGATGATTTTCTTAACATGCAACCACATGTGACGTGCACTATGCTTATTACACAAAAGACTGTTGCAATTTTTTTAAAAACACTATTTTATTGTTGCAGCGTTTCACAAGAGCAATAAACGTAAGCTCATTCGGCAACACGAACATTACATCTGTACTTCAAAATGTTGTGGAATACGTAATGAACCAAAATGATTCTTTCGTAAAAGTAAGTACTTTAACAAATGTTTTTACAGTTTTTTTGTTTCCTGTGACCCGTAACGCATGCGCACCTTTCAGCTGCAGGCAAACCCGGAAAAGAATAGCCACCAGATACATTTTAATTGTACTTTATGTCATGAAACCGTAAGGGTGAGAAGAAACATTTGCACGATCAACAGTCATGAGATAGTAGTCTTTGGTTAAAGGGCGATTTAATAAAGAAATGGATAATATCTATTACAAACGGGTTTTGAATGATCTTGCAATTGCACAAAAGTTATCTTTCTTCGGATAAAAAGCTCCCTTTTTTCGGAAAATTCAGCTCGTGTGAAAAACATTCACAAACTCACAGTTGCTTTGAACGAAAAATCTTGGTCGCAGCTAATATCAGATACCTGGGCAGTAACACAAACTTGAACTGCCACCGACCTCTTCTATAACACTTTCTTGTGATCACTTTCACCTATGATCAATAGTGTTGCTCATACAGATGCAACTTCTTCATGTGTTCCGACTCCTCACTCCATTGTTTGCTGGCCGCGACAGATAAAAGTACTTTATCATAGTTGTCCCCAATTTTTTGTAACGGCAGACCGGACAACGCTTGACAATTTTACTTCGACCCGGGATTACTCTAAGATGGTTGTTATTATTCAACAGCTGAAATGAAGTTATCGGTTTGAACCATCAGATAAGGCTGCTGCAGTAGAGTCTACAGCTCCGATCCGTCTCCAACACTCACTTTATGCTCCAACGCTCTCACTGCACGCAACAGTACTTCCATGGGAGGAATCGAACAATCACATGCTCAGAAAGCGATGGTGTCCCCATCAGCATACATTTTGTAATTTCGCTGCCCGATACCGATTGATCCGCTTTCTGGTACCCATCCGCGGTCCGGGTTTGGGACCACTGCTCTAACAGACACAAGGACTTCTCGGAACGCTCGTTTCTAGGTAGTTCGAGGGCAGTTATTGCCAATTAGAAATTTCCTGATTGGTTACCTGGTCATTCAAGCCACAGCAGAAACGAGCACAGGTGTTTCATCATTTTAAGCTGGGCTGTGTTACGGTCTCTTTTGAAGGTACGAACTCAGAATGCAGAGAGCGTGATTTACAGCAGCAAGTAGCAATCGAGATTTTCCGCTCGACCGGGTTCATTCTACTGCTAGTACTGCACTGGGCTGATTATGACAAAATGACTTTCTATTGGCGCTGTGTGACGCGGCGTCACAGCTGTTTGGTATAAACAATTACTAACGGTAATATCACGAAAGATTATTATGAGTAATTCCCTGACCTCAGACTAATTCTCGGTATGAGTCTAAAAATGACAATAAAGTATCAAATCGATACATTACTTTCTATGCACACTGGGAACAACCAACGGCGTGTCCATACAAAAGTGTGAAATTGCCAACTAGCCTAAACGCAAAGTAGTGGCCAACAGCATACAGTTACTTATACAAGTTGTATAGTTAACTAGCATCGAGCAGACTGTGGCTTTGCTACCTTTCAAAAATACTTTACGAATCCCTAAGAATACAGTAACTTATGGCACTGATACTACAGGATGCGAAATATTCTGTAGCTGAAATATCAGTCCTCAGAGCTGTTTCTGGTCGTCATATACTGTACGTATGTGATTCGTTAGATCTTTACAGGGCTGTAAGTTGCACTGAATCTACAGAAGAGATCAGGAATACCTTCACTAAAGCTTCTTTACCGAGTAGGGTTTCTGAACATCTTTACATTTAATGACACGAGGAATGAACTGCCCAGCATGTTATTGCACCGTCTGCAGTCCTTGCCAACTGAGCTTGCACTTATGCAGTGATTGATAGATCGATGCAATCTGAGCCGTCGCGGATCGAAACTCCGCATTTTGTACTCCGCAGCAAACAAGCAAGGGTTACGGCACGGTTGTGTTAGACAATAGACACGTCAACTTGTTATAGTGCAAAGTTATTTCAAACCTAAGTTTTCGTTTTCGTGTATTTACATGTTTCCACTGCTTTTGACTATTTTCAAAAGTGAAAGTAGTGTGCATATTTTTAAACTCTGAAATTCTGTTAAAATATTTTCTAAAGTTAAGGTTTGGCAGCAGTGGACCACCACACACCAAACCCATGGGCGTCGGAGGGGGGGTCAAGGCCCCCCTGGAATTTGAAAATTTCAGGAACAAAAGTTGTATTCTTAGTTTCGAGAGGGAAAAACCGAATTTCACCACTCTTGGCTCCCCTAGAAAAATTTTTGGAAAAAGCCGCTAGTGACCCCCCTGAAAAAAATTATTCCGACGCCCATGACCAAACCTACAGTGGCACATTTCCGTCTTTCACGCTTTTGTTACTGTTACTGACATCAGCTCTAGTTAAATTATGTTCGCTTGCACTTAGCTTTAACACAGCTTGTTGAGTGCACTCTTGCTGTTTACAATACTTCTTTACTGCAGCAGCCAACTTCGCAATAAGAAAAATTCTATTGCCCTTATGCACAATGTGATGATTGCTTGCTTACTTGTATTCTGTCTCTGTGCAAAAATTAAAACAAAGCATTTTGTGATGGATTCAAAGAGGAAATTACTCCAATAAACAACGTCCTTGGTGACTTAAAAGATTAACTAAACACACCCGATTTGGAAAGGTCATGTTGGTGTTTTTTCGATTTCTAGATTTCTGAGTTGGTGACACAAATTTCTACATCTAGAGACAAGAAGCAATATTTTTGGCTGAGATAGATAATCTCATTCGTTAATGCTCTTGTGATTTTTCACTACAGGTGCTCGAGAAAAGTGTCGTAGGAGAGTTGATTGGAAATCTCATTGAAACAAATAGCTCAGTTGTTCTTGGACAATATGATAAACAGCTTAGCACAAGAAGCGAAAAGATCTATTTCTATGCAGTGCTGCAAGACATTGAACGTCACGTTCAAAATGACAATGAAACGTTGTTAAACTTTTTTGGTGATCGGCGTTTCGAAGGCAACAACATGACGCTTTACCAACCATCCCATGAAGAATTGTTGGTACATGTCTGCACTTTATACAGAGAAGCTGGTGATGATCATCCAGCTTGCCCAAAAGAAACTGCACCTCCGTACACTCCACCAATTGGTTGGATAGTCGGCGGAACAATAGGAGGTTTCCTGCTCCTGGTGGTGATCATTGCATTGGTCTATGTTTTTGCATGCAAACCGAATGCCGGAAAAGTAGGACCACAGAACGGACGAGAATCGGCAATAAGCCTTAACAGCAGCGACTACTCAAGGCGCCCAAGGTCGTTTGCCGAGGCACCGGCTTAGATAACCTTTTCTAAATATGAAAGAGACTGCAAACTTTGCAAGATCCTGTATTTGGACTTCCCGCTGTGAAAACACTTCGCATATTTCCGTCTTAGTTCAAACTGCGTTTCGTACGCTGGCGCAAGAATGCCTTTTACTTTCATAATGCTAGGGCAATCCATACCTTGTGCTGAACCAGCCATCCAGTGCGGGTGTTTAAACGCTTGATTGCTGAAACCACAGATGAGGCTCTTCTTTGCTCTTGGCCATTAAGTTTTTCACAGTTTGATTTTTGGGACGAGTTATTCTTATTTTTCTTCTTCACTTAAAACGTGTTGACAAAAAAGGTGTTGTTTTCTGAAGGGGAAGTAAACATTTACAGTTTTTTTTCCAGCAGCAAAGAAGTTGCAACTAAAGTTAAATTTTGTCATTCTGCCAAGTTATCATTACCGTTGCAAACCAATTGTAGAAGTGTGCCTGTATTCAATAATCTCAAACCAGTTGTGGAGGAACCTTTTTCAAAGTGGGGGGCACAAGCGAACGTCAAAAAACTATGGAAATTTTTTTCATTAAGCGATGTGCTTTAGCAATGGACCTAATACTAATTGTGTTGCTTAAACGTATTTAAGCAAGATTCAAAATGTAAAGGTGGGGGTGGCCAGGCCCCGCCAGAAAAAAAGGGGTCCTAGACCAATGCGGCCTCCGGGTTCCGCCACTCCTGCCTCAAATGCTAAAATGTCATCCACTTTTACTTGAAAAAGAAAAATAGAATGATTCATCGAAATCAGGAAACAAAGTATTTAATGAACCAAGCAGATAAAGTCAATCTTCTGGTGATTATTTTATTGTGGGAACTTGCAGTCCCTGCTTGATTTGAAACCTGGTGGCAAATGCTACGAAACAACATGAGTAGCAAAAAGAACAGTATTTAATGAATTTTTAGAAACCATTCGTCGCTAAACCGAAATATTGTTGCGAATGTTGCAGTACTAACATGGATCTCCAAGAAAATCTGATATTGATAGATTACTCACTAACGAAACACTTCACAAAACATGTGGATTCCTTTTCTGTCCACTGCTGCATTTCCACGCCAATTGAATTAATTTGGCATTCACTGACCCCCCTCAACAAAAGCACATGTGATTTTTCCACAAATAACAAAACGTAATGAATTTCGTTAGAAGTCGTTTTGTTTCGACAAGCAATGTTGGGCAGACTTATCTACACTCGTAAGAAATGTCAATTTCAAGGGATCCATCTAAACGAGTTCGGTTTTGATTCTCCAACCAGGATACGCTTGTAAATCTTCTTAATGCCCTTACGCGTTGCAGTGAATGGTAGAACGGAAGTTTCGCATATGTGTAAAAAATCGCTAATTGTCATGAAAGCATAAATTAAACAGTCTCTTGTGAAGTAGCCTACGCAGAGAACCGTCGCCTGCATTTTTGCGGGGGGCTTTGGGTTTGTGCGGGGGGGCTCGACACTCTAACCTTTGACAAAACTCAACTGATTTATAGTGTTTCATGTTTCAATTTGGGGGCTTGGAGCTTTGTTTGGAGGGGCTCAGCCCCCCCCGTGGCGACGGGACTGCCTACGCATTCATAGGGACTGCAAGTTCCCACCCTTAGCATAGTTCTTCTTTTCATTTTTGGCTAAATAACCCCGAGCAAATCGCACTTTTCAATCTTTTGCACGTATGTAGCGAAAATGTTATCTCGGTTAGCAAATAGGCACGTTCGGGTTAGGGCGAAATAAGGTACGATATGCACTTGTGTTTTCTGTTTTCCAACAAAATTAAGTGTTGTTAGATATTTTGCGGCTTGTGTATACAGCAAGCAACGGCTTCGTTTGGTGTTTGAAGCACTGTTTTGCGTTGAAATGATTAAACGTGAACTGCCATTGATTGAATGTAGACTACCTATACTGTAGAAAGATATTGCCAATAGCGAGTTGGGACATAGGCAGGAATATCTAATATGTAATGTGCTTTTAGTAGTATGCGAAAACTTGTTAACATGCAAGCCTTTGTTACACCAAAAACTCCAGTAGTTTCTTGGGTCCATTAAAATGAGGTGCAGCCAGGGCCGGATTTACCAATAGGCTATGTAGGCTTAAGCCTAGGGCCTCAAGATCCAACGGGGCCTCCTACAAAATGTGGTACGCATAGAGTCAATTGCCGGTATATACGATCAGTTCGATAAATATTCAATAATTTATGTCTAAATTATGGTATCCGGACAACAGCCACCTGGACGACTGCTACCCGAACAACTACCACCTAGGACAACTGCCACCTAAGACAATTACAAGCCAGGACAACTGCAACCTAGGATAATTGCCACCCGGACAACTGCCACTCTCTCGGACAACTGCAGTTGTCTTGGGTGGCAGTTGTCCTGGGTGGAGGTTGTCCTAGGTGGCAGTTGTCCTAGGTGGCAGTTGTCCTAGGTGGTAGTTGTCCGGGTGGCAGTTGTCCGGTGGCAGTTGTCCGGGTGGCAGTTGTACGGGTGGCAGTTGTCCACGTGGCTGTAGTCCTAGAACCCTAAATTATTCATTAAATTTAGTTCGATTCATCTACTCAGATTTCGTGTTGATCGCGCCAGGGTCTTCCAACGAGTTTTCATGAATCTCAGTATGACCGTTGGTCAAGCCGCATGCCGATTATAATGTCGTCATATTCAAAGCACGTTGGCTGCATCCTGCGTTTGGTGAATCGTGTCGATTGTGAATCAGGCGAAAGAACTTGTGGTTGGTCGTATTTGATATGCACCTAATCAAAGCTTAAAGTTATACTGCAGACAAGAGATATGTGTAAGGGTAGCATTATCCTACAACAAAAACATAATTCCTTTTTCTGAGCTTGAGCAATACAGTATACTGCAGCTGGAATCTGGTCGGATACGGGTTGTGGATTTTTGGACCGGGTCGGATTATGTCTTTGCAGTATTTTCGGATGCGGTTGGTTTAGTTATTGCTAAAATGCTTTGGACCGGTTTATCCAATTTCAATATCCGCACAACACTGGAGCAGAATTGTGCAGAATCTGATTTTTCTCAGTCCGGTTTTAATCCTGTTTTTCAGAGATGAGCGCACTGTCATATTTTACGATTTAGATCAAGTCCTAAATGTTTAAAACTCAGTCCAAGTCCAACCATAACCCAAAAAAGAATTTTAAATGTATACTCTAACCCCAAATGAAATAATTAACAAAATGCACTTTTTCAACAAAGAAATGCCGCAATTCTTTTCCATTAACTCTGTCCAACTTGGATCCTGTTCATGGGCGTCGGGAGGGGAGATCAGGGTGCTTTGCCTCCCCCTGGATTTTGAAATTTGACATTTGCCTATCAAAGGTTTAGCAAAAAAGGTTGTTTTCTTAGCTTCGATTGGGTAAAGTGAAATTTCACACCTTTTGCACCACCGGAAAAAAATTTTGCCTACCTCTAAACAAATCTACTACTGACCTCCTCTTGGAAAAAGTCCTTCTGATGCCCATGGTCTTTATCCTGAAATTTTAAAGCGATTTGCAGACCGGGTTCAATCCAAATCCAACAAAATATGTTATGGCAGTGGTTCCCAACCGGGAAGGAATTCCTCCCCAGGGAGGAATTTCATGAGTTCTGGGGAGGAATTCCACTTGATAGTTAAGTTATTATTCATTGTAAGTGTTGTAGGCTACTTCCTTTTTAAGTTGACATTGTCTCGTTCAATTAGTTGTATCAATTTATATTTATAAGTTATTTAGTGGACTATCACACGTTCTTCTTAACAAATTTCAGTGCCATTATTTGACAACATATAGCCAGTGATGGAGTCTCGAGACCCATTTTTGCGAGTCTCGGTCTCAAAGGTTTCAGGTCTCGAGACTTTGAATATTGCAAAGAAATGGTTTATTAAAATTTATATAAATCAACGACATTTTGTTTGTTGTATTTGCAGGTAAGAAACAACCAAAACACGTCGGAAAAGTGCCATAAATTTGAAAAAAATTCAAGTCAGATGTGATGACGACATCCATTTAGAAAATTTGGTCAAAATGTACAAATTTTGAAGTTTCGAGCCTCGATTTCGAACAAGTCTCGAGTCTCGGAGTTTTTGGTGAAGTGTCGGTCTCGTCTGGAAATTTTAATCAGATCTCGGTCTCGAGGGCAATGGTCTCAACTACATCACTGCATATAGCTTTTTTCCAACTTTTATTGATCAAGTTATTGTCCATAATAAAGACCATTATTCCTATTGTAGTTGATACTAGCCTACAAACCCGAACAGGGAAGAGATGAAAGGTAAATAGGGGAAGAATGAAAAGTTCCACAATGAGCAAAGGGAGGAATGCATCAAAAAGGTTGGGAACCACTGTGGTATAGTCTGCATCCACTCCAATCCAAGTCCAGTCCAATGTTCATCTCAACCGAGTTGCATATTTTCAATCTAATTCCGCTCCAGGTCTCGAACTAATTTGACACAAACAATCCGACTCCTGATGGACTCCATGTGAATATAAGTCAAGCAAACACTATATATTCTCAAATAAGGGAATGTGCAGAGCATCATTATATCTTATTCAGTGCAAACACTCTTCACACAATTTTTGATGCCTAATTTACAATGATGTCAAAACAAATGAAATATTGATGTAGACTCAGTACCGTCGCCACGGGGGGATTTTGTCGGGCTTACCTCCCCAAACAAAACCTCAGGCCCTCCCAAGTTGAAATATGAAACCATATTCTATTCTGTCGTTTAGTGGCAGAGGAGCAGTGATGTGCCCGAGTCATATTTGTCGAGTCAGACTCACAAGCACTTCAAATCAGAGTAATCTAAAATTTTTTTGAGTCGAATCATGACTTGGTCGAGTCAGAGGCGAGTCGCAAGAATTGTGGAGTCATTGGTTTGCAAGCTCGAGTCAATGTTGAATCAAATGAAATTTAACATATTTCCATGTTTTTTTGCTATGAAATGGCGCCCAACCAGCTGCAAAATCGTGCCTGATGAGCTAAAAAATGGTGTCCAATGCTGTTTTTGCAATTTTGATTCCAGGGAGGTTATTTAGCCTACATGTAAGTTTTTGTGAAAGAAGTTTCCATTTTACTTCTCTCTTTCACTCTCAATAATTACTACAAGTCTAGCCAAAACTTTCTGCAAAAAATAAGACCTATACTTGCTTTTCTTTCACATGCCCAAAAATTACCAGAGATGAACATCAACTTTGATTTAAATCTTGCCTTATTCTAGAATTTTGATGGAATTGGATTTTATAATTTCTATTTAACCAGATTTGGCTTGGATTTGATAACATTGTTTTGAACTTCTTCGCAACTTATAGTTCAGTTTTGGGATTGCAGATTAAAGGTGGTGCGGACAGAAAAATTCTGTTCTCTGTTTGCACCACATCAAAAGTTTCTGTCCTCTGTCCGCACCGCGACCGCATTTGTTATATTTTTCCCTGTCCAGATCTGGAGTGTATCACAACCCCTACACTTCTTGAGTCTTACCCAGTGATGTAGTCGAGACCGTAACCTCCGAGACCAAGACCTGGCTCAAATTTCGAGACGAGATCGAGACCGAGACTTTGTTATAAAAGCCGAGACCGAGACCGAGACCGAGACCTGGAAGTTCGAGACCGAGACTCGAGATCTCATATTTCTCTGATGGTAATTAAAGCTAACTCCTTGAACAATGCTGCAACAAAATATCTGGCACATTGCCAAATATGAAGATAGTAAAAATCATCCGAAATTTGTGCAAACGGCCAAATGCTGCAAACGTTCATTTTCACTCTCCTCTTAAGAATTTACAACCTCAAACCTGTGGCCATGTTTACAAATTCCATGAAGAAATGCATGGACATTTGAAAATGTTGGCAGCGTTTAGAGCAGAGGTGACGAACATGCGGCCCGCAAAAGAATTCCGTGCGGCCCGCGAAGCATTCAGGCGAGACCAGCAGTCTTGACTTTCTTTGACCCGCTTCTATTCTTTCCGGTGCGATATCAAAAGCTGATAGCCCGATTGAATTACGCGCATATCACGCAGGAATCATACAAACGTAGTACAAACCTTTTATCTAATTTTTAAAAGGTTTCATAGTATGACTAAAAAGTTGTGCGACCCGCTTGCTCAGCGGTAACTGACAAAGTGGCCCGCGATAGCAAATGGGTTCGTCGCCCCTGGTTTAAAGAGTCTGGGCATTTTTCACTCGAAAAATGTCGGTGAACCAATTGAATATTCGAGGTGTTTGCCGTTGCCATGTTTCAATAAATTTGTTTTGACTCAGAAAAATTTTAATTGTTTTGTTCGT
>JGI24158J21664_10014324_pt1 | contig 10416 bp, 3 predicted proteins | sample Ectturendosymbi3_FD_21664 | JGI IMG/M metagenome (IMG submission 21664) | reverse complement strand
CTAATAGTAATAGCCTACATGATAGTGTTAAATCTGCATACTTGAGATTACAAATCGCTGCACATGATATTGTTTACCATTCTAGCATAAATGATGTTTAAGCCTAACAATGTAACATCACCTAAAGAATTACTAGGCAGTATGTCAGATCAAATGTATTCTTTCTTAGTTTGAAGTTGCATTTTCAAGTTGTAGAAGATAAAGAAAACAGGAAGCTTTTTCTCTTCTATTACTTGAAGCACATGCTTGATTTAATACGCATCAGGGTTTGCTGCGATTAACATTTTATAATATTTCAACTGCAACGTCATATGTGGTATTATTAATAACAGTTTGAGTGTCGTTATGATGTTACTACTTGTTATTATATGGTATGTTTGGGGTTGCTTTGTAAGAAAGGTTAGCTGTGCTGTGTGTTGCACAAAGACTGCAACTGCAATAAGATAATGGTGGTTACTTTCACTGCAAACTGTTAGTTTTATCACAAATTTTGGGCTGTAATTTGGGCTAGTTTGGAGTTTTTGGGCTGGTTTTGGGCTTGTTTTATGAGGACATTGGGCTGTTTTTCAACTAGCATCTGGCAACACTAAGCTGTGGTGAAGATAAAGTGCTTTGCTCTTCTGAAAGTTGGTCATGTGCGAGCACCGTTTTTGTAATGTGCGCTGATGTATAGCTAGCCACTTTTTGTGCTCTTGTGTCTGTGATATGGACCGTGAGTCCGCAATAAAATATTATTATCATATAGTGGTGTAGCCCATTTTTTCAAAACAAACATTGCTGAATAACAATGGNTAATTAACCACATTTATTAAGAACACAAAGTAATTGTTATATGTACATTGTAACAAATCTATTATTCTTTTCAAATANATTGTTTAATCTTGATTTTTGAAATGTTCAATGTAATCAATATATAGTTCAATAATGGTCAATTTTACAACTGTTCAAGAAAATTCAAGGATGCTATAAAATAAGCAAAGACAACAAAATGCTTTTCAAGGGCATAACCAGTTTTGATAGCAAATTCAAAGAAATACCTTGGCACTCAAGGATGTGTGGCAACTTTAGTTGACATACAACAACGGTGCACAACCTGCAGCCATACGGCCGGCCGCATGCGGCCTTCGATAATGAAATTTGCAGCCATCTGCATTTAATGGTTTGGCAGCCGTGCTGGCGTATATAGAAGCAAAACAAATGCAAGACAAGCAAGATCAAGGGAGTCATCAATTGCTATCACTCTTTGCAAACTTTTATTTTAATAAATTTGTTAAAATGTTTGCCATTTTGTTATATTTTTGGGCACAAGTAAATGACATATACCGAATGAAACCTATTCTTTAATTAAACGTATCTCATAAATATAACTCGGAACTCATTGGCAGCTGTACTTCATAAAAATAAAAGGAATGTGGCCGGCTAGAGCAAAAGGTTGTACACCCCTGACATAAAATGACCCAATGAGCTAGTGATGTAATTGTAAACCAAAATATTAAACAATATTCTGGGTAAAACAGTTTTCATAAAAATAACATTTCAATAGTGCATGATGATGAAATTGTGTTTCACATGCTTCAGAAAAGTAGGACAAGACTTTTACCAATCCTTTAGCAGACAACTTTGAACTTTACACTTTGACCTATCTACATGTTGCTGATGCAAACAAATACCTACTAACTCTTTCCCATGTTGGTGGTACAGACAAGTGTCCTAGTATATATCAAATCTATCCTCAAAGAAGGAGGTAGCCTACTTATGGAATCTCTCACCACATTGGTGGTACAAACAAACACTTTAGAGCTCTTTCCCCATGTTGGTGATGCATACCCATGCCAATGGTACTGATGCCACCAACCTTTACTGCGATACTAGGTAACACTGCAGTCCTGCTACTTGGTTTAACCAACTACTCAACTCAGTCTTTAAATTCAAGATAAGTCATTATGATATAATAAGGACTCTTGTCATAATATCTGTATGATTTTTGCCTTTTTGATTTGCAGTGGCACAAGGCTAGTCTAACAATTCTAACTAATTAGCACAGTTACAAGAACACACTGGATCATGATCCTGCTGTATTAGGCAAGTGATCCAAGTTTAGGTGCAATGTTAGTGTAAAGTAAGCAGTGTTGGTTTCCAAAAATAATAAAAAATATGTAATATTTTGTGGTTTCAGATTTTTTTTTGGTTTCTTGTGCTTAATTGCATCTGCTGTTATGGAATCTCAGAATAGAAGTGAATATGATGCATGGAAGCGCAAAAGAAAATCTAAACCTAATGCAATACAAAGAGATCAAAAAAAAGCTGAGACTCTGAAGAGTGAAGTGCCTGTGGAAAGCTTGAAGTTGGAAAAATGGGAAGAATTTGAAAAGTTGCCTATTTCAGCAAAAACCAAATCTGGTTTAAGAAAGCATGGATATCTTAAACCCACTTCAATCCAACAAGCTGCTATTCCTACTGCATTGCAAAATAAAGATGTTCTTGGGGCTGCTAAAACAGGTTCAGGAAAAACCTTGGCATTTATAATTCCAGTGTTGGAATGCTTATTTAAAAACAATTGGAACAACCTTGATGGCCCTGGAGCTTTAATAATTTCACCTACGCGAGAACTTGCATACCAAATATTTGATGTGTTGCGTAAAGTTGGCTGCAAACATACTTTTTCTGCTGGTTTGGTTATTGGTGGAACGAAGCTGAAAGAAGAAAGTCATCATCTTTGTAGAACCAACATCATTGTTTCAACCCCTGGACGATTGCTTCAACATCTCGATGAAACCTCATATTTCAACTTTGACAATTTGAAGGTGTTGGTTTTGGATGAAGCAGATCGAATACTTGACATGGGATTTCGTTCCACATTGAATGCAATACTTGAGAACTTACCTAATACACGCCAAACACTTTTATTTTCGGCAACTCAAACACGATCTGTCAAAGACCTCGCTATGCTTAGTTTACAGGATCCAGTTTTGGTTTCTGTACATGCTGAATCCTTGCATAGTACTCCTGCTGGGTTAAAACAACGGTATTTGGTTTGTGATTTATCAAATAAGCTTAATATTTTGTATTCATTTATTCGCACCCACCTAAAATGTAAGGTCCTTGTTTTTGTAAGCAGTTGTAAACAGGTGCTATATATGTACTCACTGCTTTGTAAGCTTCGTCCAGGTATACCACTTTTGCATTTACATGGTCGAATGAATCAGCAGCGGCGCATGTTGACTTACCAAGAGTTTTGCAGAAAGCAGTTTGTTGTTTTGATTTCAACTGATCTTGCTGCACGTGGTCTAGACTTTCCCAAGGTTAACTGGGTAGTTCAGCTTGATTGTCCTGAAGATGCAGAAACATATATTCATAGAGCAGGTAGGACAGCACGTTTTCATGAACATGGAAACTCTCTTCTTGTTTTGCTGAATTCAGAAAAAGAAGAAATGTTGAAGGAGCTCAAAAAGCTGAATGTTCCTATTGAAGGCTCAGAAATAAATCTTGATAAACTTGTACAAACAAGGTCTTGGTTTCAGTCCTTTTGCGCTCAAGACAAAGAGTTAAAAGAAAGGGCACAGAGGTGTTTTGTTTCGTATATAAAATCTGTGCACCTAATGAAGAACAAGAAAATTTTTTCAGTTGAAAATCTGCCACTGCAAGCATATGCAGAATCTCTTGGCCTTGCCTTTCCTCCACGTCTACGTTTTCTGCAACGGAAGTTTCAAGAGGGTGTAGAAAAAGGCAGTGGTTTGTTGACGCAAAGTGACAAAGGAAAACCTATTGATGATTTTGCTCAGTTTGGTAATGAGGATGATGAATGTGAAGATTCATTGTTTTCTATTGCTAAGGTATCATCATTCTCATGTGATATGAGTAATGAATTACCTTTCAAACAAGAAATAGATGATAAGGTGAATCACCTGACTTCTAACAAGAAAACATCCAAAGCTGCCACTGCTAAGCGAATGCTGAAAAAAGGATTAAAACTTAATCAAAAGATCAAATATGATGAAGCTGGAAAAGTTAGTGAAGCGTGGCCACCATTAGAAGAAAATCACAAAGGATCTTTGGGTGGTATTGATATCAATCAAGCAAAAGCACTAATGAAAGTTAGAGATGAACAGGACCGTGAAAAGCAGCAGATCAAAATTAAGGAAAAACACAAGCAAGCTCGTTTGAAAGCCAAGCAAGAAAGGAAGTTGGTTCATGACTCAAGAGAAGGTGTTGATGCTGAGTGCCAACTAGGTTCTGGTGACTCAGGTGATGGGAGTGGTAGTGACAATGAACAAAGTGATCCTGGTTTTTCTTATCAAACAACAGATTTAGCTGTGGATGAAGATGATTTTGATCAGTCTATTATAAGTACTGATGATGACAACGAATCTGAAGATACACACCCAGTACATAAGCGACGCAAAGTTGATACAAAGTATAATCCAAATGTGATGCTTACTCTTCAGGAAAAGGAAGATTTAGCTTTGCAGTTGCTGCATAGTTAACCTCATGCTGAGTTATTTTTGTTTTTAAGTCATTGTTTGCTGGCAATATTGCATTCACCTTTGGTTTTGTATTAACTTTTTTCCATTAGATCAGGGGTCTCCAAACTTTTTTGTCCAAGGGTCACAAGCTATTACACAACAGTTCGAGGGTCAGACGTCTTATGTAATATGATTGTTTCGTGATATGTTACATTCTACCAAATCAACCAATCTTTCATAAATGTATTATTTTTTTAATTTTTGTAAAATGGCTTCGCGGGCCGGATGAAATGGCTTCGTGGACCATATTTGGCCCACAGGACATTGTTCGGAGACCCTTGCGTTAGATTAAACAATAATTCACACATTGTTCAGGGTTGTGGAGTCATACGTAATTCTCATTCTAATATGAATTTTTTACGCTTCTTATAGAAAGATAAGTGTTGTGCAAAGATGGATATGAAATATATCACCCAGCTGGAATACTGAACAGCATATAGCTGCAAATTTTTGGTAATTGCTTTCATTTTTCAAATGCTTTTCCTCATCAAATCTTTTGCAAGTGTACTACATTACAATGTTTCTTTAGGTTAATGTTGCTGTCACTCCACAAGTTTTGGGAAAGATGTTCTGGCTACTGATTGAGGGTATATATAACAGTTTTAGTAATGGGAATATGAAATTATTGGAAATGCCCTTGAATGTTGGATTGGGAACTATGTAGGGCCACATGTAGACAAAGGTCATAGGCCCATATTGAACTACATTTCCATGTAGCTGCATTGAAGTTGACATCTTCATAGTTATGTATTAAGACTTCTTAAATACTCTGTTGAAAACAAACATCACCTCTGGCTAGAGTTAGATTTTGTTATAGTACACATCTAATATTTTAGCAAGGTTCACTGTGTGTTTCTGTTAATGCTCCTGTTTTTTTGAAATACTGCAACTTTGCTAACTTAGGAATTTTATGCAAATGTTTAGTTCATAAGTTGCTGAAAAAATGAACAAAATTTGTATATGAAAGATTGGTAGTAATTTGCAAATTATGCTTGGGAATTTATTCAAATCTAGTTGAATTTTCCTCTTACTTTTAAAGTTCTACAGTGCAAATTATACTTTGTTGTTCTTTCAAACAATTAAATTTTATTTTTCAGAATGTTTTTTCAAATATACCTGATTTTGATATCATAACAGTTCAACTCGAAACTATTGATTAATAAACTATTTGGGTAATGTTTGAAATATATTACTTCAGGAAACACGTCTAATATATCTTAATGGCTGTCATAGTAAAGCTGATAGTAAGCAAAGATACATGAAGGATATTAAGTGATGGCTAATTTGTTGACCAGATGTGGCATTAGTCCTAATAATCCCTTTCATTTAATTACCAGTAAAATCAGTAATTAACAAACAAATGAAATGATTTTGCAGCAATGATAAGGTAGGGAGTAAGCAAAATATTGAATGTTAATGGGTTTTATTTGCAATACACATTTAGTGTTTAGTAAGAATAGTGTTACCCATGTTTACTTCTTTGTAACTGGAGCCTGAACATAAGGGCAGTCGCAGATCCACACTGTGCCCTGGTTGTTTCTGAATACTTCTAAGACTAGTTTCAGACTCCACACCCCTGGAAATTTCACATTTCACGCAGTGTTTTTTGTGTTGATCAACATGTGTCAAAGTTGCTTTATTGTTATTCAAGTAAAGGAGTTGTGGTTTTTGCATAAAGAGGCAAGTTTTGCTGCTGGCTTTTGTTGACTGCTATTTTTAAACCTTCTCAGCTTCGAACTTATTTTAAAAACAGTTGTAATTTTTTGTACAGTGTAAGTAGACAATTGCCTATGTTGCTTACATGAATTGGTAACTATGATCTCTGCAAAGAGTGAAAGTCAGTTTGCAATTGAAGTTGCATAACTGTACTTGAAATGATTCGTCATTGATAACAGCCCCTCAATGTTGTACATTGTAATTGAGTGCCTAGCCTTATTTTGCACAATAGGTTTAAGTGCATCTTGCTTGTACTCAAGGTATTCCAAAACTTATCTTTTTTGGTCTACAGTGGTCTAGTTGTTGAAGTGAAAAATTGTGAATACTACTATGTTTTCAGTAATTCTGGAATTTTTTTGACCATGCTTTGAACATTGATCATTTGGTCACAATTCTTCTTGTTAGACTATTGAAGGAGCATTTTCATCTATTGTAGTGTAATACTAGACTAAGTTCACATTTTTGGCGATCAGCATTATGACACATCACATTTTCTAAATTGGATATGTTTGGTATGTTGCAAACCATTAGTTGACAACTGTTGGTGAATGCCAAATGGCAACAATACATAATATTGTGTTATTGTTTACTGAAGAGTGAAAATAGTTTTGTTTTATCATAGACAATTATAGCATTATTGTCATGGATTGATTTGATGTTTCCTGCAAGTTCTGCAAATGAGAACAGCACTGATGATCTTTCAAATAAAGTTAAGGTAACTTTTTCAGCACAGTATTAGCATCCATCAGTAGGGTGCTTTGTTATTAACAATTGATAAAGTTTGGTACACGAAAAGTGGAAGTGCTAAATAGCCTTATAATGAAAATCACAGCCAATGAAAATGATACAAACGACATATTGCAAACGTTTTGATAACTCCTGTTATCGAAACATTTGCAATGTGTCGTTTGTATCATTTTCATTGGCTGTGATTTTCATTATAATTGATGAAGTAATTATAGTGCATGAAGGTTGCTTAGCTGTCACTGTAGATGCCTAGAAATTTGTTTCAACTATTGTGTCAAAGTTGCATTAATGTGGCTATGAGCATGTTTTATAGAAAGATCACACAGTAATACTAATATATAGTGCTGAAGAATTTAATTTTTTCTTTTCTGAATGCACTGAGTGTACTACATTGCTTTCTGTCAACTACTACTAAACAGCGCATTACAAATGCTTTGCATTTATAAGTGTACAATTTATATGCTATAACTGCATTTTTTCCAGGTAAAAAAGTTGTATGGATCTGGCAATTTCATTGTTACTTGGATGTTGGACTCTCTCACTTATTGTTTGTTGTCCATATACAAAAGTGGAGGAGAGTTTTGGAATGCAAGCCATTCATGACATCTTATTTCATGGAACCAACATCTCCCAGGTTTGCAGATTGACATTAAGCTGTTTGGCCAAAATGACCTAGTGTTTTTGAGTAATTCAGCTCTCTTCTGCACAGTTTCATATTTTGTTGGATGGCATTCAGGCAGCATCCAGTAGTGATATGAAGCGCATGTTTTCTTAGATCCAGTGGTATTATGCAGAATCATATTGTTTTGTAAAGCATTTATGTTGGATGTCCTTTCCAAGCAGCCCTGAGAACATATGGAAATACTAAACAATACTTTAGCCACTAGCCTGAATTGGTGACACTGACCATCAACCTGCTGCAAAAAATTGAACACTTCATCTATAAGCTATTACTTATAATTGCAGGATTGAAAATGCGTACTTGACGTGAAATCGATCTCCTATAGTAAAATGCTTTGTGAGCAGATTCAACTGTTCTCGTTCTACTTTCTGTGGTACTTCAAAAGTTGGATGTTTGTGTGGTGTTACAGTACATTATGACTACAAACAAGGCAAAAATCTTTGTGGTTAAGCAAGCCATGTTCTTGGGTCAGCAAAATGTTTTTTCTTTACATAGTCACCAGTTTAGATCAAAACATGCTACAGTAAACCTCATTTAATCTGGATCTTCGCCAATACCGGATAAAACTGGTGATGCAAATGATTTTTAATGTTTTTCTTTATGAAAATCTTTGGTTTATCCTGATTTTTTAATCTGGATCTTTGCCAATTCCGGATAAAACCTGCTCTTTTCACATCTCGTAATCCAGATTTTTCTGTACTTCCAAGCTGTTGTGTTCTGTAAGTGCATTGACTGGTTTCTGGGTAAGGTTTGGCAGCTTACAGCACAAGTGCGCTCACCATCACCAATGAACGTTTGGAATTATGATAACATCAGCTGCAACTGCGTGCAACGTTGGGCTAATCATAGTGACGATTATTACATCACACACGGGCAATGTCAGGCATAGCATATCAGGTTGAACATAACACTCAATGCATGTTGCGCCACCACTGTTTCAGTCTGTTGACCAATGTTGAGTATGTGAGTGTAGAGCATTGTGCCTGAGTGTACTGCTTATGCACCAGTTGCAGAAATCTCTGCATCAGTCCAAAATCCCAGATTTTTTTGCAGCCAAGTAATCTAAAATTATGATCTAATGAGTGTTCATAACTGCCTGGATATGACGGTTACTAGTCTGATGTACCATTGTAAATACGTACATCAATAAATTTGTTTTGCTTCTGTGAAAGTCTGATGTTGAGTAGTAAATGTGTTCAATTTAGGTGATTTTCACTGATATCTCAGTATTTAGAAGATGTCAAGCTAGAAACGACCATCTTCAGATAATCCGGATCTTCGCCTAACCAGACAAAATCGTCAGTCAAACCGAATCCAGATTAACCAAGGTTTACTGTATTTTGCTCTTGCAAACTTTACTCCAGGACATAACCCACATAATTGCAAATATCCTGGCAGAACTGGCTGAAAATAAACCCTTTGGTTCAGGGGCGCATCTAGCCTGGAAAAAGGGGTCTGTTGCAGAAGGGCAGCTTGTGATCATAAAAACACATTTTCTCTTAAGACTAGAAATCGACCGATGAATTTTACAATTTTGCCAAATTTCGGAAACCCAAGTCGCTACTTCGTCTCTGATTAATTAACGCAAATTCTCTGTACTCTTCCTTAGGATGCGCAGCCCTCCGATTGCATCAAGTGGTGCGCAAATACGCAATACTTATACCACACCACAATTGTCCCCACAAACCGCTCTGTGACATAACATTCGCTCACAGGTTTTTGCGTGCGCGGTAAGCAGATGATTGCCTGCGAACAAATCAGGGCAACTACCATATTTTTCGGACCATAAGGTGCACTTAAAATCCTTTAATTTTCTCAAAAATCAAAAGTGTGCCTTATAATGCGGTGCACCTAATGCATGAACCTGGTTGTGCTTTCTCATCTCGAATCAGTTTTATGTGGTAAACGGTACCATTTATTTAATTGCTAGTTATGATTTTCTTTTAAACAGCCGTAATAAACCAACAACAATTGCAATGAGCAGCACACAAGAGTAGCTAGCACATGCCACTGATAGTATAACTCGGCGAGGCTCCTGACNACATTGGCGCANGCNGAATCAAACACNCGTACTACTTTTATTTTATTCTATTCGTGTCTAGCGTATTAGGCATGTGTGACAGATTAAACTTCCTCGTATGTAACGACAGATNAAACTCCCAGTGGCGACTCAGGCACCNGGGCGACTCTGGCACTCAGGAGCTATTGGGAAAGAGTTGAATACAGTTTGACTTACCTAAGTTTTGCTTCATTTAATGCGCCTTATAATCTGGTGCGCTTTATGTATGAAAAAAGAATAGCTAGCATTCAATTTTTGATACTGCGCCTTATGGTCCCGAAAATAACGGTAACTACAGTCAGACGTCGTTTATCCGAACTACTGTACTTTGTTTCATCAAATAATGTCGGTTTAGCGAGGTATCAGGAAAATCGAAATCAGGCCTGTAGCCACGGGGGCATTCGGGGTCAATGCCCCCTAGATTTATTTAAGCTCCTCCAAATTTTGTTTTGCCAAGAAAATTTTTTATTAAAAAATATGATAAAAACAGAAGTCTTGACCCCCTAAAAATGTTTTGTGCGCCCAAACCTTAAGACCAAGGCTACGGGTCTGGTCTAAGTGAACGTTCAAAGGGGAAACAGAAGCAAACTGTATTCTCAGACGAACTGTCAACTTAAGCAAATATGTAGATTGCATGCGAAACATGACTAAATGAAACTCTCATAGTTGTTTTTGTTTATTAGCAGATC
>JGI24158J21664_10014323_pt1 | contig 10417 bp, 2 predicted proteins | sample Ectturendosymbi3_FD_21664 | JGI IMG/M metagenome (IMG submission 21664) | reverse complement strand
CAAATTTATTCCGTGGTATTTACATTAAGTCGACAAATTAACAAGCAAAAAGTATGTAAAAACAATTAATCTCCTTGCGAAGGTAATAAAATTTTTGGAAAATATCAAGCTCAAGGGGGGGGTTAACCCCAAACCCCCCCCTTGCGTACGCCCTTGTCGTAGACACACAATATTCACAATGTCATATGTCATTTATTTGGCTAATTATCTTATTCTTTCTGTTTCATTTCTTCATATTCACTAATGTTTTGCAAAAGTATGTTGTTAACTTGTTAGTCTTCCTTACAGCACAAAACATCTTAATTACGTAACAATACACGATGTATCCAAAGAGAAATGATCCTTACCAGCGCCAGATTTAGGGGGTCCAAGGGGCCCCCACCATGTTCATGTGTTTAGCCATATGTGTCACATGTGCGTGCCACTTAGTCATTTTTAGCGAGAAAAGTTTCTCTGTAGACGCTATTAATTATCGGTCGGCCAAACAGCAGTATTTCACTTGAAGAACATTTGATACTGTGACGAAACAACTGTTACACTTACTGGTTTCCTGAAAGTCGGTCAGGTATCTGGATCTAGTGAATGCAAAGCCAAGCCACGTAGAACACGTTAGCTTACGTCTCTACTCGTTAGTGGAAGATTTTGCGTCTGCTTTACTCAGATTTGCACAAGTCGCATATGAGCAGCATTGCTAGGTATGGCTACCATGCGCCCTCGTTTTGAAGTACATGTCCAATTTTTTCATGAGAAATGAAATATAATCTGAGGACATTCGAAAATATCCTCCATTTTGCATTCTTATTTTCCATAGCTATAATCAGCGGCGTAACTAGAGCTTTGAGTCAGAGTGGAAAACTTAGCTAAAAGGGGCCCACTGGCCACTGTACAGGGCCCACTAGCCAACACTCGGAAAAAAACTTGAGAAACGATGGTAAATCCGGTCGTGGATAGCTGTGGTAGAACCCTAAATCACCGGAAAATAATCCGAAAAACGCAAAAAACACAACCTACTGAAAACCAAAGGAATACTAAAACTGAAATATTGCTTAAGGTGGCGGTCCGGTTTTCACATTTAGATTTTAATGGGGGTCATTTCGCCCCTCTGCCTCCCGTCAGGTACGTCACTGGCTATGATATATTGTTTTTGCATGCAGTAAGCTGTTCCTGCTTAATTGCAACAAGATACGAGATGGTGGCGTAGCTTAGTTTGTGGGAGGGCCTGAGAGTTTTGTAATTAATCTATATTGTGGTTGAGTTAATTCTCGGCTGGAAAAGTGGGAAGGCTTTCACATTAATCGTTACATAACAGTGGTAAATCTTTTTTCAGTATCTCAATGACCTTGGCATTAGACTGCGGACTGCTGACTCCATTATACTGTACTAGCTTTGCTGATGAACTGTGATACGGTGATCAGTGTGTTGTACATAACTTAGTGTAGTAGCTTCTAGTAATTATAGCGAATCCAGGGGTGCAAAAATGCGGTCGCGCACTCGCGCCGCGCGATCAACTAAATTATTTTCAAAAACTAAATTATTTTGAAGCTGAGTGAACTACGGGGGTTGCATTTGCAAAGTTCGCAAAGAAGAGTAAAAAGACTATTGTGACTTTGTTGATGTTGAGTTCCAAAAACTTATTTCTCGTAGCGTAACGAGATGGCTATCACTTTATCGCTGCTTGCCAAGGATGCTTCAACTGGACCCAGCTTCAAATTCATACTTCATGTCAATCAACAAGCCAACTGTTTTTCTGAAACGTTTTTTTTTTGGATATTCTTTGAGCGAATTCTGTTCACATAAAGACATTTGCAATCATTTGTGGTTGCTTTTATTGAGTAAGTTCAGAATATTGAGAAGTCAAAAGCATCAGTTGTTGAGGTTGTTATCGTGTTTCGCCACTGTGAAGGCAAGGATTCAAGAGAGACAATCAGATGTACACATCAAGCCATGTTAAACCAGCAAGTTAAATCAGCACTAAGAAAATTCAGCGAAGGCAAGGATCATGACTGTGATTCATTCATGTCAGATGTACCTGTATTGTACAAGTCTTGTGTTTCACATCTGGTTATATTGATCACTTTATTTGCTGAATTTACATGCTTTGACTACATTCCTCCAATTGCAAAGGGAAAAGGATGAAACATGTGAGTAGTATCTGTTTGATAGGAACGTTTCTACCGATGAAGCTGAAGTAAACTATTTGACCAATACCAAAACTTGTTCGAGTTCGTGCAAAAAGAGCATCACCCAAATGCAGTTTATTGTAAAATGAAGGAACATGATAGATGGGCAAAATATTTTGCAACTTGCAATACCATTAAACGCTTCAAGAGCTGATAAAGATTGCACAGTTTTACTTCAACGTTATGGCTCTGTGCTAATATGAAACAATTTTTTCCTTGACGCAGCCACAAACCAAAAAGAAAGAAAAACCTTTCTGGTTGAACCAGTTTCNAGTGTAAAGGTGGTGGTCAATTTAAAACATCTTTCNTGCAAGCAGTTTCATAAATTTGTAAAAGGCGATTCTACATTTTTAAGAAGTTTAAGAAATCTGCAAAATATTCATGGGCTAAATAGGTTAAGTAAACAAGGAATTTGTTTTGTGTGTATTGAATGAAACATTGTCTACATTTTTGGATTTTACTTCAATGTTTAAAACTAGTCAACAGGCCTACTTGTTATTTGACTTGTTAAGAGCAGATAATACACTCAAGTAAGTGACAGCCGTAAATTGTCCTCCCTTTTTGCGTTGAAAATATGGCAGCCCTATTGAGCTTATTAATAAATAAACATGGACAGGGGATCGTTACCTTTACAAGTGTAGAGCTTATACAAGTGGTTCTAAAAACATTATAAAGCAAAAGAGGCAAAAATGAGAGACGAAGAAGTTGCAGTTAAATAAATATACATGGAGAAAGGGGATCGTCACCTTTACAAGTGTAGAGTTTATACAAGTGGTTCTAAACAACATTATGAAGCAAAAGAGGTAAAAATGAGAGACGTAGAAGTTGCAGTTTAGTCAAGAAACATTCAGGTTACTATTTTACAGTGGCAGTGAAGTCCAGCGGAGACATTTCTGCGGAGCCTGCAGGGGGACAGAAAATCGAAGAACATGTTGTGACAGACTTGGATGTACGTAACGATGACAGTAGACCTAGTTTAACCAGCGGTGCCGCAGCAGAAGAACGTCAAGATGCATCATCGATAAACACGATCGATGAGTTGTCTGCCGCTATCACTGGAGGCAAAGATATCGGTCTCTGGTCATCTAATATACCGGAAAAAATTCGGGAATATTGGTTGAAAAACGAAAAGTTATTTTTAAAACATGATGTTCCACAAAACAGAAAAGAGAGAAACTCGTCACGGAAATGCACCACAAATCTTATGCGTCGCCAGAACCACAACGCCGAAGTCGTTGAAAGAAGCTGGCTTTGTTTTTCTCCTTCACAAACATGTGTTTACTGTTTCACGTGTAGACTGATGTGCTCGGACACTAAATGTGTGCATTTCCTTATTAGAAAAGGAATCTGTGACTGGAAGCACGCTGAGGAGCCACGAGCAATCAAAAGAACATAAAGATGCCACGATTACGTTTAGTCGCAGATATAATTAATCATTATGAAGAATTGATACAGAGCTAGCTGGTCAGGTCAATCAGTGCCAACAACATTGAAAATCGCCTCTGCAACGTTTGCTTTCTGTCGTAAAATTTATTGCTGAGCGAGGACTGACGTTCAGAGATTATGAAAACGTTGGGTCGCGCAGAAACTTTTTTCAACAAAATTTCAAAAAAAGGAGATGCGATGCTTCTAGTGACCGGTTTTGCAACAGTTTCACAAATCGCTAATCATTGTCAATTATCATGTTGCATCACGAAGTTTTGTTACACTTGAGTTAACAAATGTGACGTCACAAGAGTACGTCATCAATATTAACGATCCGTGGAAATACAAGTGACTTCATCGGCCATCCTCGACCTAAAGATTATATATCCGATCCGCACATGGGGCCTCCCACCACGCTTGGGCCCGGGTCCTCCACCATCTAAATCCGGCGCTGATCCTTACATGAAAAAAACTTATTTTCATCGTAGAGTAACCTATACACAGATGAAGTCTACCTTTTTGTAGAAAGATAGAACCTTTTAGTTTTGACAGAGGTAGCATGACGAAAATTTTCTGTGAAATATAGTATGCATAATTTTATTTTTTATGTTATTGATTTGCGGCAGAGTCATAGTTCAGATCACAAGCACAATCGAATAACACAAGAGGGCAAAAATGGTTAGTCACAGCGCAAGCGCATTACAGAGTAGGTGTCAGCACACAATCAACACTGAGAGGAGCAAAACACTTTAACAGCGCCCGCCAACTATAACTGCATTCACTCATCAAATCAATAATGTGAGGTACTCTGTGGCCGCTGGCGCGGGGCCTCCTCGGGGTAAGGGCCCAATTTGATGAAATTGCTCAAATTGTTAACAGGTCTTTATGGCTAAAATTTTGTAATGAATCCGATGATTTATTACAAATGACTGCCTCTCTTACGTTTATTCGGTCAAAGGGATGCGGCTCGCGTCCCCTCAAGAAGAGTAGCACATAACAACAGCATTTGCGTAGAAGTCGAACCAAATTAAAACTACTCGATAGGAGTTTCTTAGTTTCTTCTGCGTCGAGACCAAGGGTTCTCAACCTTTTCAAGCATATGGCCCAATTAATCAACAAACAGAGGGTCCGTACCGACAACTTCTCTAATGTGACAACTGTTGCACATGCACAGAGCAGAAATAAAAACAACTAAAAAAATTATATTTGAATAAGAGCTTATGATGCCCACCTATAGGCGACATATATACTGCAATGCCTTAGTGTGTGATTCTTAGCTGTGACAGGATTTCTTTCGATAGACGGTCAACTAAAAACAACATTTAATAACACAACGTGCGCTGCAAGCATGTCCGCTTGTTGTTAGAAAGCATAAATATTCGAGGCTCAATACATGCACAGATCAAGTCATCTTCCACANTAAGCCTGCTTTTAGATTTCATTTTCGTGGCAACAAAAGTCGCCGGTATATTTCAAAGTGCCTTCAGTAATTGTATATTGTGCACGATGTAATGGGATATACGTGGAAATTTCTTGTTGCAATAATTTTTAACGAAAGAGTGCGTAGTATGGCGTTTGTGGCTAAGAGCTACATACGTTTTCGATTAAAGGTTCATNTTGCAAAACGTACTCAATTTCAATAGTAGCAGACGGTGACCCGTCCAAAATTCTTCCGTGGCCCACAGGCTGAGAAACCCATTTGCAAAAAACGATCACTTCCAGCGTTTAGAAAGCCCAATATTGTTTTAGGTTAACTTAAGAAATACTAAAAACCCTTTTGTTTTTCCGCAACACATACGACCTGAGTTTTTTCGTCTTTATTTGAAAGCATTCTTCAGGAAATGACGCGCTGAAATCATTTAAAGTAAAACTTTGAGCAGATCGTGTTGTTGCTGTGGTTTTCTACACTGTTTGGTTGCTTATAGTCATCCTGTAAGTAAACCGAAAAACTCTTAGGCCACTCATTTTAAAATCGTTTGGTGTCTCTCTACGCAGGGAAAGACACTGGGGATTTCTCCGTGACTTTGATCCGAAAGGAAGGCCGAAAACACCTCCCGCGCTTCCGGAACGAGAACCGGTATTTAGCGAAACGGTGCCAGACACCCAAGGACATGTGTACGGTAGCCGGGTCAACACGGAACTAGGCGAAAAAATGTCTCAGATGGAGTTTTTGTTTCATTCGTCAAATCGACGCTGTCGCATAGGAGACGAATTTGCATGTTACTGATATTTAGGGGTTCTTACTGTGTTCCTTGCAGGAAAACACTAATTGGTTGCTGCATGTTTCGAGGATTGTCTCAGACAACTGTCTTTTTTTACATTTTTTTCAATTCTTAGCTAATTTTTATTACTACGTTAGAAATTTATGAGTGTTTGTCTTGATGTTTTTTTGTAAAGTTGGTGTACGTGCGTGTTACTGAGAGCGCTCGTAAGTGTTAATTTTTTTTTCACGTAAGTTATCAGAAACATTTGCCACACGTTGGCCGCTTGCAACTTTTATTATCACTTCATCTTGCTGTCATAGCACAAAAGCAACGCTCATCTTTTGCAGTACACCAATTCGAAAGCTGTGACCTTGTCGGTTTAAAAAAAGAAAGCATATTTTGGAACTCTTGACTGCCAAAAAAAACAACCAAGTGAAGATTTGATAAGGGTTAGACTTAACGCTTAAAATTAAAAATGTTGAGAGGTTTGCGGTAGCTGCCTTTCACTTCCGACGTGATGCCATCCACTTCTCCAGTTTTCTTTTTGCCATTAAAAGCTAAGCATCTAAGTTTAACATATTGCCTCTTGCGCTGGCGCAGCATGCCGCCGGAGTAGGCATCAAAATTTTTGGTAGCGTTATTTCAAGATTTCACCACCTGCAAATATTCTTTTTGTGCCTATGCCTCTGTCACTATAGGGCATCCAAAACAGAGTTGTAAACGGGCCTGATTTTGAAAATCTAAAAAAGTATTGTACGGGTATACGGTTTTATCATACCCCAAATAGCAACCATCTTGACCAAAACATTGGCTTAAACAATCACAAACTTAACTTGCTAGTCAACGGTAATACTGTGGAATGTAATGTTTCTCAAGAAAAAAGAAGCTATGACGAAACTATCCACGATGGCGCTATTGGTATAAAAGGAACTATCTAGGATAGCGCTACAGGCATGAAAAGCCGGTTTGCAGGCCATCGTTTAATTAAAACAACCCAAGAATTGCGTGATTGATCTTTTCGAAGCAACGCTATCGCATGCTAATTTCCTCACCGCTGTCACCTTCTCAAAAAGCGTGTGAGACTATTCTGAGCAGAGAACAAAAGAACGCAGCTGTGTTTGCAAGTAGAATTAGCTGAAGAAAAATAATAAACACTTCACTCACATCACAGAAGTCACCGCGGTGAGCACAACAAATGTACGTCACGAAAGAAAAAAATTGTTCCTCTGAATGTCATGAAAAAGTTTTGTATGCAGGCCCGAAATTGACTCGAAACATTTTGACAAACTTAAGCCCGATCCGAAAAGCCCGGCCCGACTTACAACTCTGGTCCAAAAGCAAAACCTAGCAATAAGCATGAAATCCATGCATGCTGGCTGATCCACGGCCTTCCATCACACTCTGCCTCGTTTGGTGAAGAATGCTAAGCAAGACCTTAAATCCCTATTGTACTATAGAGAGATAAAAGTTCGAAGACTACGCTGCAATGGCATTTTATGCCATCTCAGGTCGTATCTGCGGTTGTGCTTGGTCCGATACATTGTCTGAGCTTTCATGTTAAGCCGAAACGGTAACATTTTGAAGCGCGAAGATGTTTAAACGTGTTGCTCTGGTCCTGCAGCCAGGGACTTAACAACAATGAAAAATGCGTAAACCATGCTTATCGTTACTATTGCTACACACTACTTTCAAGCTCAAAACTTCAACAGATGCATAAATATTGGGAATAATTTTTTTTTCAGTTGTTAGCTTTTTGAACAAAAAATACTAAAATATCCTTTCCGAAGTTTTGAGGTGCGCGAAACGTTGCCATAATTGACTAAAATCGATGAAATATGAAATTACCAGTGCTGCTGTTTATAAAAAATGAATTTTCTTTCCTCTTGTGGGCCGTGGCAAAAAGCTGTTGATTCGACGTCCCCGTATTTTGGAATCTCTGCTACCACTGATCATCAATGTGGGACTAATCCATTTGCTGAAATCTGAAGTAAGAGCATCACTGTCACTGGATTTTATGAAATCGTATTTTCTTCGAAACAATTCTTTTGTGTGTTATATTCGATACGAGCAAAGAATTATTTCTGTTTTTCTTTCATGAAATTACCTTTACGCCTTAAGTTGTTTATCGTGCAATTATGCGCAAATACAGTTTTGTTTTGCATCTGCATACGCTTGCATTCATGGCCTTCTGCAACCCACGCATAGCGAAAGCTCGGAGTAACATTCACGGTATTTTGAAGCACTGTAAAATCTGGTGCGCCGTGATTAATTGACAAAAGCAAGCATAGTCAACAATTTTAAAGTAATTACGACAGTGTTGAACAAAACTAACAAAGGATCTAAAAGGACCATTTCAGATACGATATAGAAAAAGAGATGAGGGCAAGGTGGGTTGGCATCATGAGCTGATTTAATGATTAATCTACAGCGGTGTAGCCTCTAACTGAAGGGACATTTGAAAAAATACACGGCGCTTTTACATTCAGATTGTTAAAGTGAAAGCGTCACTACTGTACCCAACATTATCTATCTTTGACTTCTTTGTTTCACAAACATCTTTGAGTGATACGTAACTCAACTGTTCTACAAACCTTTCAAAGACACGTATGCAGACACCCAGATTTTAAGCTAATCGTTTTTGTGACAAAATTCAACTCTTTTGGTTGGTGCAGGTTTAACCGATTTGGTTGGCACAGCGAAAAAAGAAGAGCAACGTGGTGACACAATTCAAGAAGTACAGTCAGCAACAATGTTGGAAGGGTGATGCAGATTTTAGGAATTTCAGCGAACTCAAAAATTAACGCAAAATGACGATTCTAAGAATTTTGGTGTCAAACACAAATCAAAAAGATGACGTTTGCACAAGATTTCAAATCCAAGCTGCATAGCAAATTTGAATAAACAAAATAGGCTATTCATTGCCGAAGCCCATGGTATACACACCGAACAACGAATTTCATGGCCTCCAGTGAATGCAAAAGACGCAGGAAGCAGTTTTCTGAATTTTGGTGAGAAAGTGGAAAAACACCATTTGCACTATTCGTGTAGCACGCTTTAGCTAGTTTTGTTTACAACGCAGCTCAATGCCGGGTGGCGCGGGGCCTGTGGCATGTTGACAGCGCGGGGCCGAAGTTAAAAATACACTTGAATGAGTGAACCACTGTTAAATCATAGCTTCTATGTCAGGGGTGTGCAACAGGCTGCCCGCGGGCCACAACCCAGCCCGCCAAGCCATTTAGTGTGGCCCTTGCCAACACTCTGATTTTTTCCCATCATGCATGAAAATCCTAATCCGACAGTATATGTTAAAAAATAAATCTTTCGTGTGGCCCACCTAGATGTCTGAAGTTGGTTATATGGCCCACCGACAAAAAATGTTGCACACCCCTGTTCTACGTGCATCCATGTGACTTAACTGACTATATCATAAGGCATACTGAAATTCGTATGTACGAAAAACCTGGTCTTAAGCAGCAACTGGTCGACATTATAGGCTACATATGTTTATTTTACCAAAACGTATGTACGATGCGTAACTTTTTACCAAGAAGGAATGCATCACTGTACAGCTCACAAGTACAGTACAGAGTAGTGCTTCCAGATTCATCAACAAATTTGATCTTTATTACATCTAAACAGTGTAGTCTCAGTATATAGTGTCGAAGTCGATTGTCAAAAGCGGCAAACCTACTGCAAGATTACATTTTCTAGAGTTTGTCATAGCGAATTTGTTTATGATACTAGTGTTAATTTCACACAGAATTATATGCTCTTATACTCTTTAAAATGAGGCTGTTCAGCTTGTTTTGATGCTCTTGTGTTCATTCTACCACCTTAAGTGTAAAAAATGACCGTTTTCCACTGCATTTGGTTACTGTGAGCGTTAAATAAATGCACAAATCATTTCCCACATTAGCAAAAGAGACTCCAAGTACATCACCCAGTGGCTAGTGAATAGATGCCGAATCCAGGGCTCCCACTGCGATTTTTTCAAAAACCCTGTATAAACTCACAAAAAAACGGATTGGAACAGAAAATCCCAGGTAGACATAAAATTAAGTTTAATTTTTCTACTATCTATCATATCTGGGCATCTGCAAGTCACAAAACGTGCCAGTAAATGTATTCTGTAACTTTGCTGATGAACTTTTGTGTCTGTCGGGATTATTGTATCCCGTTAACATATAGCTCGGGATTATTGTATCCCGACAATAGCTCAGTGGTTAAATGTCCGCTTCCCAACTGGAAGGTTGGGTGTTCGATCCACAGCCTCTGAGTGAATTGCCGTAGCGCTCCTTGGGCAAGAGCGTTGACCTCAACCGCCCCGGCAAGAAGCACAATTCAGGCTTCGGCCTGCCGTCAATTGCCGTCACCACAAAAACAAAAAAAAAATCAGTGCATGCAGAGTGCTATACTGCGCATGCTTTTAGACAGCGATAAAACTTACAATGCTGTTACCGGGAACGAGGCGATGTACCCGGATATCCAAGGCGGTTATCCAAAGAGTCGGTTATCCAAAGAGTGGAATTACAAAAAGTGTGTGTTATCAAAATCTTGTAACTAGAGCACGGGTGCAAAATTTTCTGTGAATGTAGTAGCGCACAGCAA
>JGI24158J21664_10014322_pt1 | contig 10417 bp, 4 predicted proteins | sample Ectturendosymbi3_FD_21664 | JGI IMG/M metagenome (IMG submission 21664) | reverse complement strand
AAGCGTATAACGAACCAGCCCTAGTGAATGGATGATGGTACGTCACACTACAGAGAATCATGATGAATGTTCAATAAAATCTGGTTTAAATTTCCAGAGCGGGTATCCCTGAAGACTTGGGTGCGTCGCACCCCCTGCTTTGGCTCCTCGTACCCGTAAGTGGTACGTGTACCCCCGGTTAAGAACCACTTCCTTAATCAGATAATTGATTGATTTGTTTATTTTAGATCATAACTTTTGTGCCAGAAATGTCGAAAGTCGATCAAAAGCTCAAAGGACTAGATTTTAGCCTAGTTTCCAATGAAAACTTCAGCGAAATATTTTAGTCTAACAGTTGGGCCCTAGGCCAGGTAACATAAGCCAAAATGGCTAAAAACCTACCTCGCTTATGACGTCACTCACAAAAAAATGCAAAACCCATGCCAAAAATTTTTTATTTAATTTCAGGCTAGAAAACTTGCTGAATCTTTTGAGGGTTTGGACAGCTCTCTAGTGCAATCAGCTGAGGAGCTATGCTGTTGGTAAGGCAACCGAAAACTGCTGTTTTAGGTCATTTTCGAAGTACGAATATATCGTACCCTGACTGTCAATGGGTTAAAATACGGAATTAAGCCGTATCTGGTAGAATTATGCCATGCGTTCCCTGCAAACAATGCAGTTTCAACTTTGTTGCTTATTGGTTTCACTCTTCCTCTTTTTTCTCATCAGTAAGATTCATTGGGTGAATGCCCAAACCGAATAATGCATAACAAACGCCATTGGGATAATCAAAGCTCCATGATGCCACAGGCTAACAAATAAGTTAAGCCTTTGCATGCTGTGCCCAGCTGTATCAGGACCAAGAGATTTTTAGAACTTCTAGAAGCATTTTTATATCCCGCAGTTCTGCAAAATCTTTGTACATGACAGCTGTGAGACATGAACGTGTTCACAAATCACAATTGCATTGTATAGTACAAAGCAAGGAGAAAAATTATGACTGCAATGTGCTTGCTAAGCTTGTTTGTGCTCCAACAATAGGGTATGTGTACAGGTGAATCTGGTTAATTTCATAGCCACTTTGCTAAGTGTTAGCCGGAATATGCAATTATTCATATCAGACAAATATCCTCAAGTTTACTGCCCCTGCCTTACTCTACTTCTGTCCACATGCTTGCCACTTGACACAGATGATATGTGGTAGCTTGATGTCGAACATTGAGATTTTAAAACTGATTTAAAAAAACGGAGGTAAAAGTGCTTTTAGATAAGCTATGTCCAACCGAAATGCCTTTCTGGGCCAAAAAGTAAGTCAATATCTTCATGAGGACTGCACATTACATAATTTCATTCATTTTAGCATACCAAAGTTTAGTTTAAAGTTACTAAAATAATTTGAATACTGGTCGCAATGATATCGACTGTATGGTACTTTCAATCCTTTAATTACTCCCAGAATGTGAATCATGGGCAAGTTTAGTGCTATTGGAATAACGAGGGTGGTAAGAATCAGTGTAGTGCAGAGGAACATATGGCTAGAAATCAGAAAACAAGAAATCAGTTTTGTGCTGAGGTGTCAGTGGACATGTGGAAATCTGCAGTGCATAGTACATGATGAAACAGGCACTGAAACCATTGCATCTGAAATGTTGAATTTGAGATTATCAAAATAAAGATATGTTGTCATTGTACTGCACATATACATTAACGAAAATCTCACTCAGCTGCACGAAACCTTCAACTGGGCCACATGTTGCCTGCAGGCCACAGTTGGACATAGTTGTTCTGAAAATCCCTTTAAGTGTTATGTGATTATTCTTCATGTATGAATGGTATTGGTTTGGCACTCCAAAATCCTATTTGATAAAGCACTTTATGTGTTTAACCGGTACATGGTTATCCGGAGTCATCTGTACTGAACACTGAACAGAACATATTCATGAAAAACATTAACAACACTACAACCTTGTAAACCTAAATAAAGCTAGTAAACCTGAACAAAGCAAAATTATTTGATGAGCAACTAATTTTCTTCTTTTTAACCACCGCATTCTTAATAAACTGATATAAACCTTTTACTTACAATAAAACAACACAATAAAACAACACAAATTCTGATAAACAAAGAAACTAAAAAAGTTGATGATAGTCAACCATAGGAATTGTTGAAGTATTTGCAGTAACGATGGGCATTTCAGACTAGTTTACTATTCCAGAATTATTCCATAGCAGTTAAACCAAATCAAGAACATCAAATGCTATTCTGTTTTTTTCCTACAATGTGTTGTACCCAATAACTAAAGAAAAAAGTCTGCTCAAAAACCAAGGAGGCTCATACATTACACAACACACTTTCCTTAATATAACACTGGCAGTCAACATAAAAGAATTTATCACACGAACAACACAATTTGCAACATTGAACTGCAATTTTGATGTACAGTGGTGCATCTAGCTAGGCAAAAGTGGTTCTGTCATGGAAGGACAGCTTTTGATAATACTTTTGAGAATAAAACCAGCTTTTCTATGGTATAGGTGCCAGAGGTGGGGTAATCGTCATTATAATCGACTACAATCAATTACAGTTTTTTGAGTATGTAATCGATAACTGATTAAAAATAACATCTAATCATCACAGCTCAACAATTTTAAATGAATTTCATGGGGATTGGGATTTGAGAGTGTTTTCGGGATAATCTTGGGGCGCTGATTTCAAAACTGTTGTCAGATTCTCGCTATGTGGTCAGGTTTTTGAGCTATTTAATATTTTAAATTTATGCAGTTGTAGCATTTTAAGCATACTGTTGCATAAGAGGTTTGCACATTTCGTGATTTGTTAAACTGGCCAACATGTTATTTAAACACTAGTGATGTCTTGTAATAACTGTGATTTGTAAATTAGCTTATGAAGAACAATGTGCAGCATAGAAAACATACAAAGGTTAAACAAACACAAAACTTCAGTTAGTGTATACCGTATACTTTTCATGACAGAAAAGATTGCATGGTTGCTAATCCAGAAATTGTCTTTTCTGTGTTTTTTGGGAGTGGCTACTGCCAGCAACCTCTTACTAGGCACCAGCAATAGTCTGCCAACATGTTGGTATTCCGGCATCCCTGGTATCTTTTCTATTGTTTTTACATCTTGTTGGAAGGACTCTCCTTGCTCTTCAATCATTGCTTCTTAGTTTTCAGGAAAATAGTTTACGTGACTATGAAGAAAATGAACCTTCACACTCATATTGCATCCTATTTTTTCATAAGAATTTAACAGCTGTTTTAAAAGGTCGTAATAGTTAGGAGCTTTAAAATATCCAAGGAAGTTTTCGACAACTGCTGCAAGTGACCGCCAAGCATTTTTACAAAGATTGTCAAGGTAAGTGGAAAATATCAGTCCTGCATTTGAATGTCATATGTGAGAGCCATCAAATTCCAGCCCTCAACTATTCAGTGCTCAGCGCAAGGAACTTTTCACACAAATATGCAAAGCAGTCACTTTTAGCTATTTAAAAGTTTTACAAACTGTTGTCATACTTTGATATGGAAAGGAGGAAGTAACACCCCATTTGGATTAATCAAAGGAAGGTGTATTACCACTCTCAAATCCTTCTCTCTTTGGCCAACTTTCCCTAGTCCAATTCTCTTGGCAAGCCCTGCTGTCCCGCAGACACAAGAAACACGGAAAGTTTGTGTGTCCACTTTGTTGCCCAACCAATATGCACAAATTCTTCTTATTTACAGCAAATCATCCAGTCATGCTCATCAACTATGGCACCAGGCACAGATTATTCTGACATAGGATTTTATTGTAGATGCCGCTTAGCAACAGGCCACCACTAACTCACTTCCTGTGGGCCTATGCAGTTCAGCAGTAGCTGATAAAGCATTTCAGCATTTGAAAAGCATAACTAGTGATTACAACATCTGTTCTCAAGTTAAAAATGATGGGAGATAACTTTTGAAACTTTTGGTGAGTTTTTTTAATGTTTTGCGTGCAATTACAAAACATATGCCCTGTAGCGGCTAATTCTGACTAGACGGACAAAAATGGATACGATTTTTAGACTCAGCGCCCCCCAAAACCCCGAAACTCACTACAAACTTCAAATCTCCAAAAATCCTATATACCAGTGAATCGACTGCATTGCCAATTTAATCGTATATGACTATTACTTTGTGATTAAAGTTGGAAATCTTCACCCTGCATCACTGTGCGACAAACCAAGGATTTGGTGGTGTCCTCCTTTATCATCGTTTGTTATGGGTATGTTTCATGGGAGGCTCTTTGTCCATCTGTGTGTGTTAAATCCTGAGAGTGCAGAGGCAAGCATTTGTAGCGAATTCTCCATCTGTTCCAGCTGACCTTTCCTGTTGGCTGCCAGAAGTAACGTAGTAAGTCTGGTGAGACATAGCAACAAAAACAAGAGTTTTACTTAAAAACAGGTTAACACTTTGGCAACAGAGGAGATAGTGGTACATTACGAGGAGAAGTGTTTATATTTACATACATTAAGAGTGAACGTATGAATGTTAAGTGCAAGAGAAGGCTATGTATATAATTGGTACAGTAATTTATGGAAATTAGCTTTTTTTCAGGGGAATAAGGTAATTTAATCCAAGTCGAAAGCCCCTTTCCACAACGCTGATAACTAGCATGTCAACAGTTGATCATTGACTTTTGGTCTAATAGACAGATGCGCGGCTGCATTGCCATCACTGTTTATTTCATTTCAAATAGAATGCTACACAATGCAATTCTGAATTGCAGACAATCCAATGGCCATCACACAGCTGAAAACATCGTAACCCACAGTTGAAGAAATAGTCAGCAATTTTGAAATTACTAACAAATGACCATTCAGCATTGCAGGATGAATGTTCAAGCCTGATAGATGTCATTTGACTTGTAAAAGATTTGAAGTGTTGATGTTTATTAACTGTAACAAAAATTTTGAACATTCATTATTTTTGTTAAATCAATATTTAAAGTGTTTGTTGCAGTGGCATAACTGACGGGAGGGCAGAGGGCAAATTGACCCTCTAGCAAAATAAATCTAGAAACTAGGCTCCGACTGTGCTTATATTTTGGTTTTAGTATTCTTTTGTTTTACAGTAGGTTCTTACATTTTTTGGAGTGTTTTTGGTTGATTTCGCGTTTGGTATAGCCATCCGCAGTTGGTTCACCATCATTTCTCAAGAATTTTTTCTGAGTGTTGACTGATAGAACTCCTGTGAAGGCCTTTTTCAGCTAAGTTTCTCCCCATGGCTCAAAAAACCTTTAGTAACGCCACTGGTTTGTTGACTGCATGAACATCTCATTAAACCAGTAATGTGCTTTTTCTAGTGCTTAATCCTCATAGATTGTTAATTCTTTGGCGTCCGGCTGCTTTTGGGGATTTTCGGATAAACCAAATCTAAAAAAGTGACATATTTTTGAAGCGTTTGTTATACAAGTTTTTGGGTGGTAGGCCGATAACAGAGACAACAGGTATAATTTTGGTGTGTTTTGATAGCAAATATACTTGAGCCTATAAAAAAAAAGTAAATATTTAAGAAGTCTGCTTATGAACTTATCACGTCACGGGCCACTTAAAACAACCTTGCAGGCTGCAGATTAGGCAGCCTTGTCATAGCTCCTTCACAGATTTGAGCCTTTGAACAGCTCTTTACGGCTTTCAGTGCCAGAGTTATGCTCGTCGCTCGCGCAGTGCCTTGTGCGATCTGTTTTTTTGGCCTGAAACCCTTAATTTACCGGATGTGAAAGAGTTTAGACCCAATCAAAGTTGAGTAGTGGCCTAGTGCCACTACTTGTTTTGATAGTGGTATTGGTCGCATCATCGAAACTAGAAATCGACAGATGCATCGGCATGCTGATACATATGGCAATGTTGCACATTGGTGAAACATTTGCTCAAAATGCGCTATTCTTTTGTTCTGCAAACAGTGTTGAGAAACCCAATTGCTACTTCAATCTATGATATATTAATGCAAATTATCCTGTTTGATACGGTGTGCAGCCTTTAGACTACATCAAGTATTGCATAATATTCAAACCGCTGTGCAGTCACCCACATAAACCGCTCTAGGATCTAACATTCAATCGCAGGTTTTTGTGCGGTATGCAAATGACTGTCTGCGAACAAGTCAGGGTATGTTCTGTGGTGGCTGACTGCTTTAGTGACCCAGATTTGCATAGAAATTGATGTTGTATGGTTTTTCATTGCAGTGAAGTAGTATCTTTCTACAATGGTTTGAGTAATGCAAAAATATTGGTTATTGGGAATAAAAAATAAAAAACGTCTATCAGCCCAAAAAATCCTGATCGGTTGAGCTCTAGATGTAACAACACTCAAGGAAAGATTTCCAGGTTAATGGTTAAAGCGCATTTATTGCATCACAATCACTTTTTATTCCTGTGAACATGGTGCTGAAAAGATAAGTAGTTTACCTTGTCAAACATTCAACAAACGTCTGCAATACAACAAGGAACTCTGTTTATCCATACATGTATGCACTTGAAAAATTGATACTGACAATCAGCTACACGACTGCATCTGTGGACTGCTATCTTTAGAGATTGTTAAGAAAATAATTGCGTAATCACTGTGCAGAATGCTTGAGTGAAATTGCTTTGATCTTGCATTGTGATGTAACAATGAATTGTGAGAAAATATACAAAACTTCTTGCATACCAAACAATGTCATCAACTGTTAAGCTGTTTTTTTTAAATATAATGCTTAACTGGTATTTTGTTCAGACAATGTGATGACATTTTCTGAGGCTACTTATCATGCCTTTCAATATGATGAAGGAAAATATCACAAATTAGCTTTGCATGTGCCTAGTTGTCCAACTGACAGCTATCTGACAGTGTCTAGTATATCACTGAAAGGCAGCGATGTGGTTGTTTTGTAATAACTAGGGCAGTCAAAAGTCAACAGTCAATTTTTCTGCCTTTTTCAAAGTTTATGAAACATCCACAAACCAAATTTCACACTGATACCATGAGTGATTCCAAGGTTATTAGGTCAAAAAAAGTCAAAATTTATCATTAGGTCAACATTTGTCGTTAGGTCAAAATTTCTTGCAGCACAGTTTGTTTTCATTTTATTAAATCTACAACAACAGTTATTGACATGTTTTTGCAAGTTTAGTTGAAATTCTGACGTAATACTATTTTTTTTGTGACTTCCTGACATAATAATGTTACTCTTCCTACTACTGGATGATTGAAAGTTTGCCAGGCATGGCAGTATTTGATGTTGAAGTATAACAATGTAGAACCTTCTCAGTAACTGTAGGAGATTTATTGACACTGGATATTTCTCTTCTGGGTTTGGATTGATTTTGATCAACGGCTCATTTCCTCTAGCTTCATTAGAATTTTTACACTTCTGATTTTTGTTTCACTTCCACAGAAAAAAGATTTTTAATCTACTTTCTAATATACTTGTATGGTTTACATTCTGCATTTCAATTGCAGATGTAGGAAATTGATAGGTCAAAACAAAGTCAAAATTAGTAAATTATAAGGTCCAAATTTTAAGTCTTTAGGTCAAAAAATTGAATGCCCTAGTAATAATTATATACAACATTAGAAGGGAAATGTTGTTGCCAGTTCCAAACCCCCCGCACTAAATACCTGTAGTGGTAGCATCTGATGTTTGATCAGCATTACTGCTGAGTACCTATGGAACAAGGGAGCCTGTCATGACAGTGAAGCGATGTTCTGATGCAATGTAATATATTATCTGAATGTCCGCATGATAACTATGAGCATAATTAGGTGGTAGTTAAGTTTGCAGGAAAAATATCTCTTTGAAGGGGTTAGTTAATGCAAAGATTCTTTCAAAGCCATTTGTGAAATTTCATAAGTCATCAATATTTGCACACAATTACTAAAAAATTGCCCATCATTCCCCGTCTCATCCGCTCATGATTACAGGAAGCTTGAAACATTGTAAAACTATTCTGTTGCTCAAGAATTCGGTGGGGAAAGCTTTCCTAGGCTCTTGTATGCATGACCCTTATGGTCCAAGTACAAGTGGTGAGCGTGTAAAGGCCATGGTCACTCATATGCAGTAGGAAGTAAATTTTCAATTCACTTGGTTTTGCATTGTTAGCCAAGTGTCTTGTATTTTAAAACCAAGTCTTGGATTCATTGCACATGGCAATTTGTAATTAAGAAAACTTATATTTCAAAGAGCAACTGCAATCATTGTCACACATTGAAAACAGTATCAAGCTTGTTTAAAGTAGTTTTCTGATTGGGGAGACTGGGTTTATTGAATCATTTTTAAACTTATCAGTAATTTTATTTTGCATGATGCAATGTCACATTAATAAATTCTCTTAGGGCAAAATGATTAAATATAACCTTCATAATGTTCTAACTTATTAAACATGGTGAAGTTTTCCTATGTCTTTTTTGTCTTAAATTGTCAGTAAAAATTTCTAGATGCTTTGTTTGCAGGAGTATTATCCATATATATTTTTAAAAACTTCATTAAACTTTGCTTGGATTGAATGTGATTGTTTGAAAAGAATCAACAAAAAGTGGGTGTTTATTATTGAGAATATTTTGACGTTGTGGTCACATTCGTACAGTTGTACTAAGCAACTGCTGTGGAATTTAGTCTTCATAACTACAATCAAATTTTGCAATGCTTCAATTGAGATTTATATGATTGCTTTAGAAGTCACTGAGATTTTCATATAACGTCTCCTTGGTGGTAGTAATATATAGTGTTGGTACTTACTTTGCAGTATTATAGCTAGGTGTTTCAGGTGGTGTGAAACATGGGTACCAATGCATTTCAAAAAGATGACTTGGATTCTGAAGAAGATAGTGACTCTGATTCTGAAGAAGATTTTGTACAAAAAAGAAAATCTTGTCCAACTTCCATAATATCTGATGATGGAGAGAGTGATGAAGAAAGTGATGGAGCTGAAAGCAGTGGAAGTGAAACCTGTGAACTTCATGATGCAAGCAATGCAGGTAGCAAAAAGATGTAGATAACCAACCAATCTGGTGCTACTAAAGTGTGAGGTCTAGCACACTATAAGCGTGACATCTACTCCAATCAGTACTATAGAGTGAGGTCTACTGCTGCATTATAGGAAGAAAGGTAAAAATATACATGTCAACATATAATTCCATATATTTATTCTAGCGATACACACTTCGTATATCTAAGAATGACAAAAATGGATCATTGTGATTTTTTCTCATCACCTTCTGGTAAAAATGGTCATGATGAGACCAGAACAGCTGACGACCAACACCTTGCATTCCTTTCAGAATCATAGTTTTAACGTCCAGTCACGGTCACCCAATTGCCTGTGTGTGCTCCTATTGCTGGATCCACATAGTGTTGCTGGCGGTTCACTGTAGAATGCTGGTGCGCCAGGGTATTTTGGTTACTATAGGGAGGCCACTCATCTGAATGAATCACCTAACCATATGCACATTCCCTTTCAATAATTGGGATGAGATTGTTATGGTATAATAAGGTTTTTTTTAAGGAAAATGTTGGGAACCCGGTTTGGATTTGTAGGGACCCAATTTTCTCTGATTTTAGGGACCTGATGATAATTTTCTCTGATTGTAGGGACCCGATTTGACATTCTAGGGACCTGAACCGGGTCCCTAAAATGCCTTAAAAAAACCTGGTATGATATAAAAATAGGGATAAGAGTGTTTGAATGTTGAATGACTTCAGGCTGTACCAGGCTAGGTGACATATGGTGGTAGACCTCACACTATGAAAACTGACGAATGAGGTCCTGTGGTAGACCTCAGGTTGCACCTGGGTAGGCGACATGTGGTAGTAGACCTCGCACTGTAGCAGGACCACCAATTATTTGGTCTATAGACATTTGCATATTAGACGACTATTTTTTAGAAGGCTTGAATATCTAGACTTCATCAACTATTTGTTCATCAATCTTGTTTTGGAACAGTGTTTCCCTGTGCTTAATTTCCTTGGAAATTTCACAAAATCAGTATGGTTCCAAGACAATAATTTTTGTGGCCTAATATTTCAAACAGTGAAAACACCCACACAACTTAGCAGCTCACTACTAAAACTCACATTGGCTGTGTTTCTAGCATGCTTGAATAGATTTGGAACTTCTGCACATTTCATGTTGTATATACATTAACACTTTGGCTGCCGGTTAATTCAAGCGGTTCGCAAAAAGCAGCTGATTCGAACGTGGCTTTGCAGATGAATATCTCCGCTCTTGTTCGCTCTAGCGACTCGGCGAAAATCTCAAAAACCGTGGCAAGTCTAGTAGATTAGACTCGAAAAAAAATTTTTTGCTTGGGGGGTGTAGGTTGTCTGTGAGTGACGTCATAAGTGGAGGACTTTTAAGCCACCTTGGCCCACTTTGCCTGGCCCTGGAGGCCAACCGTTAGGTGGTAGTATTTCGCTG
>JGI24158J21664_10014321_pt1 | contig 10418 bp, 6 predicted proteins | sample Ectturendosymbi3_FD_21664 | JGI IMG/M metagenome (IMG submission 21664) | reverse complement strand
GTCTGCCAAATCGAATCCGGATTACCGTATTTACTCGATTGTTAGCCGCCCTTGGTTGTAAGCCGCCCTTGAATGTAACCCGCACGAAACGGTGTTAAAAAGTTAATGTACAGTAAGCAGCCCTTGATTGTAAGACGCACTTGAACATAGGTTACCTAAGCCTCTGAGAAGTGGCGTATCTAGGGTAGGGCAGGCATGGCACGTGCCATGGGCGCCCCTTTGACAGGGGTGCAAAAATTACTTAGCAAAAATAGATATTTTTATTTACACTTACAGTTTCTTGAACCTCTTTTGTGCCCCATACATCCATAAACTGCAATGTTGCATCAACATAGCGCCCTTACCTATTAGGCTAATCCAACTACTTTTGACCTTCGGGCCATTTTACTAAAACGTGACAACTCCAGGGCTACTTCCAACAAAATGATGTTCAAAACAATAGATTCATAAGATTTAAAATTGAAAAAGGAAAATAAGTGAGTGTGCTATTGAAATTATTACACAATAGAAATAAAGAATTTACAAATCTCTATCAGTGCAATGCCTGTGGTTTAGGCTTCTCTGACACTATCGCTCCTTTAACAATAAGATATGTTAGTTGCAGCGGGTCGGAGACCATAGCCTGGTATTTCGCCTGCCATTCGATTTCTGCCGTTTTTAGATTTTACTTGCTTCGTGGTAGAAAACGTGCTCTCACACACGTATGTGCTTCCAAATGTCGAGGACATTTTTAGTGCGAAATCTTTCAGTTTGGAAAACCTGTCTTTGCTGACTAATTTCTAGAAGCTTTCTACAGTCTAGTAGACAACCTGCGGCTCTTTTGGCTATTCTAAAGTTGCTCTTTCTGGATATGAAAAACTTGGAATTGCATCTGATTATTATTACAATTAAGATAGTTCAACTTATGCCCCTATGAAGCCGTATGAAAAATAAAACGCTATTAACGTTTTGTGGCTCCTCAGCGGTCATATCTGCTGGAAGATAAGCACAATAGCTCTTGTGTATAAAAAGTTGCCGACCCCTGCCTGGTCTAACGCCGTATTGTACATTATTATTGACAGATGTTATGCTTTTTCTAATTATAATTGCCTACTCTATCATACATACATACAATCAATACTGAGAAAGCTCACGGGCCTTAAAAATTCTGTCCATGGACCCAGGCCATATGTGGCCCGTGGGCCTGTAGTTGGACCACGCTGGGCTAATCCATTAAGTCAGGCGTGTTGCGCCACCACCACCAAGCATTATGACAAAGCTGTGGTATTGTGACATAACACGACGGTCAGATATTGTGCCAGAACAAGAACGCTCTCATACCATATCTACGAGACCCCGTCTTTCTTACGCTATGAGAAAGGATAAGTCAGTCCATACTGCTGCATTTCAGGCAAGAAGATATTAGTCAGAATCTTGCTGAGACGAGTTTAAGTGCATGGTGGTTGTGAGAATCTGACTGTTACACAAATAACTGCTGTTTAGGTCTTTCAGATTTACAATTGCTTCAACTGCTGCGGCCCACTCCGACTTTACGAAATTTCTTCGATGGCCACGAGTGTCCGATAAATATGCTGAAGAAAGTGTCCCAGACCAGAGAATAAGGTAGACAACATGAGTTAGTCCTTGAAAAATTAGCAGTTAATATCGTTACCGTGCCGGTTGAGAAAAAAATGTTAACTCATGAAAGAGGTTTGTTAGTCTTGTGTAGAGCTAGCTTTTTCTGTCCAAGTTTGCTTCCTTTTCGATGGCCAAGGCCTTGTGAAAAGATCCAGACTGTGAAAAACAAAAATCTACGTGTGACAATTTAGGAACAGTGTACAGTTCGGATGTAGATGGCAAGCCATTATACGAGAAGATTCCAGACTGCACAATGCTGGTTTCAAGTCGTGTAACTTAAAATTATCGCGTCCTGAAGTCCTCCTGACATTCTTCGAATTGCTTTGCAATTAATGCTGACGATTGCAGTTATATGTATTGCAAGCTGCGAACGATCTTTCAGTGAACTGAAACTGATCCTTTCATACCTCCGGGCCTCAGAGACTAACAATAAGTCAGGGTAGGTTGTGTGATCTAGCTTTAATGAGAGTAGAAAGGGATGAAAAAGCGAAAGCTTGCTTTGATGAAATCATAGACGACTTTGCTTCCATAAAAGCACGGAAAATGTTGTTTTAATTAGCATTTTTGTGTGATTTATCCGGAAAAGGCTGGACATAGATATGTTTCAATGGAATTGAGTTTTTCAAACATAAGTGATGCATGGCTTGCATTAAATAATTTATTGTGCAATTCACATGAAACGTGTTCCATTTTAAAAGAAGTCGTTTGCAGTTGCAATATGCTCGATTTTTTTGTAAGATGTACAATTTTGGCAGGCAGGGCTATGTAGACCTATAACTATGATAACGTTATTATTTGAATGTTTTGATATTCTTCATAAAAAATTAATGAATACAGAAGTATGTTGTGGTCTTTATGGATAATTTATGTTTTATTTGGTGAAAACTTTAAAACAAAAAGTAATACATATATTTTTCGTTTTAAAACATTTATTTTTTTCATGGTTTATCTTTCGTAAGAATTGTGTCTATATCTAATATTTAAATTGTGGTGAAAGGGCGCTCATTTAAACTTTGCCATGGGCACACTTTGCATAGGTACGCCACTGCCTCTGAGATAACTTCGCGTACTAGCACGTTTCGCGTTTATTCGTAACCCTGGTAATGATGCTTCACCATTACAACTGCCTTCTGTTTATCATAATCCCTCCTGTGACGGATGTGCACGTGATGCTGAAAAGAATAGAAGGTGAAAAGGGAGTTTGGTCAAAAAAACGTATAGCCAAGGAAAGGCTGAACGTCATCTATACTTTCGATAAGGTAAAGAAATAAAAAATATAAGCCGCCCTTGATTGTAAGCCGCTCTTTATTATAAGTCGCGCGAAATGATGAAAAAAAAGCTTTATAAGCCGCGGCTTACAATGAATAAATACGGTAACCGAGGTTTACTGTAAAACAATCATATCAATATGCATGAGGCTGTGGGGAAAGTGTTACATCTAGAATTATTCAACGAAACTTAAGTATGCTGAGACATTATGAATGTTTTCAAAATCACTTGTATTTAACATGACCAGCAATACCCGAGATGTGTCCTGAAGGCAGAATTTGTGCTTTGTAGAAACGTGCACGGGTTGTATTATTGTATTACCAACGTAAATGTCGTTCCACGCTACGTTTGGCCACAAAGTTTAAATCACTGTTTATTTATGAAATATTTTGTGGTACTTTTGCGATGAGACAGGGTTTTCAATACTTGCCTTTATCATGTACGTATGCTTTTTCAAATTGTAATTTTACAAACCAGTTTTTATGTCGAACATTTCTTTGGGATGCTTGATATTGATATATTCAGCCACTCAATAATGCAATCAAACGTTTCGTTTTTGATCGCAAGGAACTCATTTGTTAAAAAAATCTGCACTTCAAACTTTTCACTGGTGGTCCTGGTTCATTTAGTCAAGCTCACAATTTTGCTACAAGCTCAAACAAAATATGATGCAAGCAAACAAAGCAAACTCTTGTGTTGAGTTAGAAACAAATACTTGCCCATGTTACATCTAGGCCCTGACCAACCGGAAGGACAAATGCAGCTATATATGTTGAAACCATTTCTTTGGCATGTTCCACCGTTGTTACAATAAGCAGGAGAGGCAGCGCATTGGTTGATATCTGTGAAAAGTTGAACATTTCTATGAAAAGCATGAAAGGATCAATTTAATTTTTATTTGGTCTGGATATTTATAAAGAGCACACAATAAAAATTATCTGATGTGGCACCAGGCCCGTAACTAGGAGGGACTTCATCCCCTTGCAAAACTTTTCTCTCCCTCTGGAAAAATGTGTTGGACATAGTATAAAAAATTTGGGTCCCTCTCAGAAAACTCTTACCCCTGGTGTCCCAAGCTGGTTACCGGCCTGTGTGGCACCTTGTGCATGACTTATGCAAAACAGTTCCGAAACTTAGTGTGTTCGTGCTAGTTTTGTTGGTGCTGTAAGAGAATTACTTTTGCCAATCTAATACGGAAACCTTTTGAAACGCAAGATCTCAACTTCGATCATTCTACAAACTATAAACGGCCTACTGTGAACTACTGACGTGTGTCTAACGAATTCCTCGAATCCAGGTGTGTTATAATTTGAAAATTTTGATCGGTGAATCAGAAGCAGCGCGTCGCGCCATGCACGTGAAAGCAGTTGAAAATTAATTTTTTTCTATGGAAATATTCTAATGCAAGTAGAATTGATGAAAATCCGGGTGGGCGACCAGCTTGTGGTGAAACTGCTGAAAATATCAAGGATAGTTCTTAATAAAAGCTACTTAAAGATGCTCTTCAATTTTCTAAAATCTGGAAGATGGAAAACGTGACAATCTTTGCAAAATGCAAAAAAAAAGAAAAGACAAATAAAGCAATAGCTTTCAAAAATTTTCAAAATCACTAAGACATTACATATTACGCAAACTCTGGTGTGTTTTTCGAAAGTTGTATACTTTTTCCTCAATGTCACGTAAGACTAAGAAAAGCAGGAAAAACATCTTTTAAAATTTAACCGTCACTTTAAGTAAAATACTTCATTCTGTTTTCTGAACAATTATAGCATCATTTTGGAGGCTTTGGAAATGATTCCATGTTTGGTATGGGCACTTATATTTCCTACAGAGGTGCAGCTTTGCCTCAACAAAAGACGCTGACAAGCTGAAAACTGTTAGCTGTTGAGCAAAATCTGGGCACCGCATAAAAACGTAACCTGGAAAGCTCAAGACGTTATAGTTTCATCACGGCATCATTAACTGAGAACCAGAGACAAAACGTTCGTATAAGTTACCAGTACCTAAACTGCAAAATTTAGTAAGGCTTTTTTAAGTTGCACTTTCTCCAAAACATTTCAAAATTTGCTTAGTTTTTTCAAACAATATGACAAAGCGGTAGGAAAACCTTTCAGTTGTCCTTAAAAACACATCGTATCACTAATTTACTCTGTTTCAATATTGATTCATTCTACTGTTCCAGTTTTAAGCTTTCTTCAACTCAGTAATTACCTAAAGTGTTTCATTACACGCAAGTTCCACAGCAGCGCACCTAGTATTACTGTGCTGCAGCCGTTAAAAATCATTCATCCTTACATTTTTCCAATGCTGCTTGATACTTGATCTTTATTATCAAATTGCAAAGTCTTTGTTTTCATGGTGAAGTCAAACAGCTCATGATTTGCTTTGTACAGTTTAAGTTGAGGCAGTACGAAGATCAAAATAAAGAATTCAACCAAATATTTGACGTAAAATTCAACTATCCATAGCAGTTTTGCTCAAGGTTTTACTCAAGTGTGTTTGATGAGAGTGTTAGAAGGTGGCTATTTGGTTTTCAGTTTTTTTAGAAACTGTTTCAGAAAAAAGTTATCGTTAAAGTGTAAAACATTCTGCAAGACCTTTGAGAAAAAGAGGCTGCGTTTACATATAGCTGTGGCAAAAAATCATAACCACCTATATTTCACAAAAAAAAACGAAAGTTAGGAAAAAGTTTACAGTTTTAACCCTTTGCAAATTTATGAACAAATACGCCTAGGTAAAAATTAGAATCAAACTTTTTAAAATGTTACCAGCGCAGAACGTGATGTTAAATCCTCGAGCAGTTTGGGTTGTTGTAGAATAGAAACTGAGGAAAAGGCGATCCACCGAGGTTGTGAATGTTGCTACGCTATTACTGATGTTAAAACCAATATCATTGTTGCTCTGTTCTCCCTTCTCAATCTGTACTCCAGCGACTGAGTCCTTGTTTCCAAAAATTCGCAGATCACTGATATAAAAATGTTTTTTCGAACCTAATTATACCAACTATGACATAGAATGAACACATAGAACTTTTCTACTGCTTCATCTAGGAATGAAAGCAGTAGACATCCTAAAATGACCAACTGCTTGAATAGTTTGCACAACTGTCTTTGACACGCCAAGATGTTGGAATGGTAAATGCTGACATCCAAGACTTTGCATGATTTGACCATCTAAGGGAGTATTAATACCGCCTACTTAGTGTCGCAACAACATTCCAAGAACTATTTTTTGCTGCTTTAAATTATTCGATTTTACTTTTTTTGTAACACAGTTACGCATAAATTGCTTTGCATTGGAAACCAACCTAAAAACAAATTTGCAGAGTTTGTTAGTTGATGTTGTAAAATCCAGGCTATCACATTGAAACGTTTCACGCAGAACAGCGCACTTTTATCTTGTCATTGAAAGGCGACTGTGTGTAAGGCCAGTATTAAATCTGAAAACATCGAACTGTAATTCATTCTGATATTTCTTTGATCAAAGTCATTGGTGTTAAACATTGAGTGCTTTTTTGGTCTTGCGCATTCGGCAGTTTAACATAGGAAGCCTGCAAATACCGCCAGTCAAAGAAGAAATTGGAAATCGTTTTGAACAATTTCTTGTAACTTAAAAAAAGTTACACGCCTAGAAATACCACATTATTTCCGTTTCTAAAGCGTCATTGAACCGTTGTGATTCCCGGATATCATTTGGTTTCAACACGCCATAAATAAAAGTTTGTTTGAAGGCAAAAATCTTGATGGTTTGCGTTTCAAATCAAAAAAATCTTTTTGCAATTTTTATACATTTTATGTTTGAAGTTGCTTCTTTTCTTGGTAACGTTAGTTTTAAAACGAAAAGAGCGTAAAATACTAAATGTTGGGACTAACCACCGATGCCTGGTTGAAGTCCTTGAGGCGATTTGTCACCAAGAGTTTTTAGAGTCTAGTAGGTAGCAGTTTTTGTTTTCAATCAAATTCTACAAAAGATCTTCCCATAATAACAATAAAAAATTAATTACTGTTCTTTATAAAATCTATGATGCTCGACAAGCTTTTCTCATGAACAAAAATAATAGTTAGTTTTGACATAAGAACAATTACGAAGCATGCCACTTTTGTTAACAGTATCGACTTGAAGCGTATCACATATCAACAGAGAAAATTGCACAGTTTTATAATTTGAAAGTAATGATTCGCTCAAATCGTTCACACTCATATATTTCATGCAAGTAATTAAGCAGTTCAAGAACAACAACATACCGTTCGACGCCTNGGATGCCGTCCGAGGNATTAACCACACTGTTTCCAATATACAAAATTCCATTTCTGCCGTTGGTTATGAAATCATGAATCGTTGCTTGAAATTCTGTCAATGTACACGTACAGTAACCATGCGCCCATCACGTCGTCGTGTTTGGATCAATTTCAGGTCGATTTACAACGAAGACGAGAAAAAAGGCAGTTGTTGTCTTTCCAGTCGTGTACTTGCCATTTACAGATAAGAGCAAACAAAACTTCACGCGCGGCGCTGCCAGTGAAGTTGTCGCTGGTGCAACAATCACCACAAAAATAGCTGGGTGAACAACAGCCCAGAGAAGATGAGTGTGAATATCAGCTGACCAGTGGCAACAGCCTTATTAGCGATAAGAAGCGAAAGTAATAAAGTCATTTTTAACTTTCTTCATGAAAAGATAACAACTGGACGTTGATAAATCCTGCATTCAATAGCAGAACTTGACGACTTGGTTTCGAATTTGTCCCAAATCATATAACTTAATACTGTAGTAACTTCTGTCGTTATTGAAATTGGACCCTTACAAGTCAAACCACGCGCATGGACAGAGAGCGATTGATGGGCACTAAACAAGCGCTAATGTGGCAGGAGTTGCATGATGGAAAGTGTTGTGAAACTCAATGTAACCCTGCACAGGTAACCTCCAAACGCAAACACCGTTGTTGTCCTTGCCCAAAATGGGCAACTTTTGTTTATTCGCTTATACTAGACTAACTGACAGGTTTAGACACGGGCGCGGACTTTTGTACAACTTAGCAAGTCTTCTCAAAATCATCTGATCAGAAGAAACTACGTGTTGGTTTCGGAAAAAAATTTATATGATAAAGAACAGAAACACTTTCCCAAACAAAAATGTTGGAAGTGCTCTTAACAAATGGACGAAAAAGTAAAGAAAAATCAAAAAATTCCGCCAGTAGACAACAGGGTTGCGAAGCCGAAGTCGTAGTCGGACTCGGAGTCGGATTTCTAACAACACTGGGAGTCGGAGTCGGATTTTTTGTCCGACTCAAACTCCGGATGTCCATTCTGATCTTTTTTACATCACGCTCCTAAATTGGGAATTCCTGTTGAAATGGTACAATTTGTTTTGAAACTTTTGATGAAACGGAGATTTCTTGCTATGTACCTTTGGGCAATCAGTTTGATCGTGTCTGACAAACGGCACTCGACCCAGTAATTGTACACATATACAGGCCTGTAACTACGGGGGCAGGGGAGGGCGGTAAAACCCCCTAAAAATATTTTTGCGTCCTGAAAGTTTGACAAAGTTAAAAACTATTGGACATACTTTAAAAAATTTGGGCCCCTCCCAGAATCGTCCGCTCTGGTGTCCAAAGCTGGTTACGTGCCTGCACATTGTGCGTCGAGAAAATAACCTTCTACACCAGTGGTTCCCAACCTTTTGCAACGCATTCCTCTCTTTGCTCATTTTGGAACTTTTCATTCCTCCCTTATGGAATTTTCATTCCTTCCCTGTTCGTGTGTGTAATCTGGTATTAACTACAATTGGAACAGAGGCCTTTGTTGACGACAATAACTTGATTATTAAAAGTGGGACGAAAACAATTTGTTGTCAAATAGTGACACTAAAGTTTGTCAACAAAAACGTGTGGTAGTCTGCTTAATAACTCACAAAAAGAAGTACAACACTTACAATGAATAAGTAACTTAACCATAAGGTGGAGATTCCTCCTCTGAACTCATGAAATTCCTCCCTGGTTGGGAATCACTGTTCTACACAATGTTAACGCTCAAGTGTGCTTTACAACAANTTGCATGCAAACGCTTATTCCCTTCCTTTTCGGTGTGCGTATATATATATGCTTATAATCCCAATCAAACAGTTGCCTCCTGGAGTAGAGCNCTTGATTGCACAGCAGAGTGCCAGTAATTGCCTCCGGCGAACGCGAGCTTGCGTGTGGCGGAGCGGGATGCCAGAGGTTGCTCAATGGCAAACNGCAAATCACNTAACTTTCACCATTCGTATTCATAGCCNAAGTGGCCAATAAATGTAACCGTGGCCAAAATGACCAAGACTTTTACCGTTGATAAACTTGGACAAAAATGCCAATAAAAATCAAAACTTTTCACCGCTGGTAGACTTGGACAAAAAAGCCAAGGAAACATGCCAGACGTCCATAGAAAAACCTTCCTTGGCATTTGATTGTCTTAAAGTTCATGTCCTTCACAAAATGGTTTGATCTTTCACAACAAGGAGCAAACCTTGTTTGGCTAACATAAAGTTCTAGAAACTTCCATTAGAAAAAGAAACGTATGAGGTTCGTCATGTCGTCAATAACACGCTTTGACCTTTTACCACAAGTGCACGAGTGCAGGTCTTAGCCCTATCTGGCTAGCCAAAACCGATTGCTCTCCTCTGACGTGACAGGCGTCCCACATTCTCTTGCCAGTTTCNCAATGAAAAGCACGAGTTGAGCAGGAGTAATTCGCGCCAAATTGATCTACGTCATCAATGCTTGCAGGTGTGTGATNTACTCCCCTGCTGGTTTCGGTCAAAGGTTGTTGGCGTACTTACTAGCTCACCTGCATACACAAACTCCTTTTGCCCAAATGGACAAGGTTACCTTAGGAAGGACCTTAATGTGTGGGAATTTTGTTACACCACAGGTAACCACGAGTCAATTTGGGCAAATTGTCGTTACCCGTCGAAAACTACAAAACTTGTGCAGGTTTCGATAGGACTGCCCGAAAATGCGTCTAAAAATGCAGCTACTGAAAGAACCAGCTTTCTCCGTGAACGTTAACTATTTTTAATTTAAGTTGAAGAACGGTTTGCCCACATTGGGCAGAGGTTACCTGAGCGGGGTTTTTGAAAATCTTGATTTTCACCATTTTACAACTCCTTAGCCTGTCGATGAAAACATGGCTAGTTGTTTTTTGAATGTTTGGATGATAACTGAGTTGATAATTGTTTTTTTAAAACTAAAACTTAATGCATGATCCTTCAAAATTAACATGTGATTTCGTACTAGTTTAATTTAACACAACAAAAAAACTTTAGCTTGGCGGCAATCCTGGTGGTTCAACTGAAGTAAGCTACGAATTTGCTGGAATATTTCCAATACCATCTTCATAAATTTTCAGCTAATTTCAAGCGTCTTACTAGCACCACTCTCAAATGAGTAATGTTCCACGCCATATAACAAGCACTTTCAAACTGATATTCCTGAACCTCGTCTTTGCGGCCTTTAACTATGAAAAATAGATACGCTTGCAAGTTTTAATCGTCGCAG
>JGI24158J21664_10014320_pt1 | contig 10418 bp, 7 predicted proteins | sample Ectturendosymbi3_FD_21664 | JGI IMG/M metagenome (IMG submission 21664) | reverse complement strand
ACGATCTTGTAACCTGCGACGTCTACGCACAGCCACTCAGTCTCTGATTGATCTGGAGACTGATCGACCAGTGACCATTCCAACCGCTCGTGGACAAACGTGGCAAGGCCGTGATTCCTGCTCAGGATTGACCGAGCTAGTGAGAAGTTGGGAATCACTAGCTTGTCTGCAGTTATGGAGTGGGTCTCCTGTAGGACGATGATGAAAGCCTTGTTCTTGTAAGCTAGCGGCTCAATGACGGAGATCTTGTTAGTGAGCTCCTCGATGTTCAGCTGGAGTATGCTGGGTCGTGGGTGATCTTCGGCAGCATTTCTGCTGCCGCGCCCTGAGAAGGGCGGTGTTTGACCTATCCCACGCTGAACACGTCCAGAGCGAGTAGCAGTGGTTGCTCTCATGGTGACAGATTTAGTGATGCTGAAGAGAATAGAATGTGAAAAGAGTTTGACTAAACGTAGCCAAGGAAAGACTGAGCATGCATCTATACCTTTCGATAGGATGAAGAAACAAAAATTGTTAGCCGTCCTCGATCATAATCCGCATGAAATGCGGATTGAAACCTTTCCATAATGTTCAGATTTACTCTTTCCACTACTTGGTGAAGTAGGTTGCTTAGTAGTTTTCTTCAGTGTCAGCAATTGTTTAGCGATTATTTGCAATTTTTACATTAATTGCAATTAATTAGTACAGTTACAAAAAAACTTCAGTTCAAATTTTAAAAAATAAGAGATTTGCACTCCTTCGTTTCTAATGGCGCGAATATAAGTGTACGCAGTATTCGCTGATCTCCACCGCGGTTCCGCTGTAGTCTCGTAATTGATCTGCGAATACCCTCGACTTTCCGGTCTGTATTCGCATCAGCTGTACGGCCATTGATCCATGTAAATACAATTTGATTTTACTACTTAAATATCAACCTTCTTTTTTGAATATGACTCACAGTCGTATTTTACCAGGTTCCTATTAACAGAACGCTTCTTTCGTCCTTTCCACTGTTTTCCCAATTGAAATAAATGGCATAGTGGCGGCAGATGTTCTTCCGCTATTAAAAATCCCATGTTACTCTCTCAAGGTTGTATTTATTATTTCAAAAACCATTATACCAACAAATAGTTGTCTGGACATACAAGTTCATATTATAACAACAGTTTTGCTTGCGATGCAAAAGCATTCGTAACATCAAACCTCAAGTTTTAAAAAGAGGTGTGATTGCATTTGCTGCAGGTGGCGTGCACGGCCAACCGGATCGTTTATCTCAGTCAGGTCAGCCTGTCGATGTAAGACCGCAGAGCGGTATACCTTACAGTGGAACGCTGACGTTCATCGATCCTGATGGCAGAGAGCTGTTCCTGTCGGACAATAAAAACCCCTTCCAGTATTTCTACCAACTTGGTGTAGAGGTGATCAACTCCATTTCGTTCTTTTATTGTTTTTGTAGTGAAAAATCATATGGTCGCACAGCATCTGAAGCTCTTGGTGTTTTGAAGCAACAGTGTTGCTTTCTTTGGGCAAAAAACACTAATGTCAGTTCGTTTAATGTTTTGAATGAACTGACGACATAAGAGTTCTTAATTAACTGCTTCTTTCCTACCTCACAATCCCAGGCAAGATTGTGGGAACGTTGAGGTCAGCAATTCTTTAGTTCGAAGTTATTGTTTTTGCCTTTGAGCTTCATCAGCGTCATTGAAACTTCACTTCTGCGCATCGAACCCCTGTGTTTCGCCAGCGAAAATTCACAACATAGTCATGTGTGCGTGCGTGAAATTCCCGAGACTGACTGTTGTTTTGCACATATTGCTTAACAGTGGTTGCTCCTCTCCACCAAACTTGATTTCGGATCTTTTTATTCCACCGGCCTTACTAGGCGACGATGTAGTCAGTTGTGTTCTGCAGAAACACAATCGTGTGAAACATCACAACACTGTGTTTATCTGTGGAACATGGATAGTGTACACACCTTATGTTAAAGAAATTAAGAATATAGTGGCAAAAGACGTCAATAATGCTTTTTCTAGCAGAAGAAACGAAAGCAATTGAATTAAATTTTCCAAACATTTGTTCAACTTTTTTGTCCAACAAAGCGTATGATTTCAGTACAGAACGTCCCTCAGGAATACATATTAAATTTACGCATGAGAGGGCCAAGAAATTTTAAAACATCGCGCAATGACAACTGTTTCGATTTAAAATTTTAGTTCACTACATGTCTTTGTTTACATACACATGACGAACCCACCCGATGCAGTGTTGCTGAAAAAATTCAGTAGTTTTTACGTCTGATGGCATTTTGTAAGCAAATATGCAACTGCTTGCACTTTAGGTTTACGTAGCATTGCCATTCGTTTTTGACTGTGCAGTTTGATAGGTTGCCGTCAACTATAGGCACATTCTAATTCAAGATAACGCGATACTGTGAAAACCGAAGTGATATTTAAATATGTCATTCGTTCAAATGCGCCGGGTGCGGAATGACATATATATGTATGTCATTGACTTTGCGACTTGATAAGTTTTTTCGTATTTGTTTTTTTGCAACGAAAATTTCCACAAATGTTCTTCATATCTAGACACATTAATCCTGAAAATTTCATGCAACTTTGACCAAACACTTCGAATTTGAAGTTTGGCATCAAACCGTCTTGCTAGGTCTAGGCTACAAGACTTTGTTAGGTGCTAACAGTTGTGTCATGAAACAGAGTAACGTTTTCGTACTCATTTGGTTTGCAACGAAAATTTACCTGTTCTCCGCATCCATCCACATAACCCTTGACAATTTCAGGTAGTATGAGCAAGAACGTTTTTAGTTACGCTGATGCAGTTTGTCATTCAGCAACATTTTGCTAGGCCTAGGCCAGGGGTGCACAACCTCCGCATGTGGCCTTCGATGAAAATTGATGCGGCCGTGCACATGATAATGTAATTTAAAATATAGAAGTTACGGTGGCTGTGCATTATTAAAACTATTTGTCTACTGTATGAGTATACTTACAGTAGTAGAAAGAAGGCCAAACAAATGTGTGGAAGCAGGGTAAGCTCAGTGTGTGAAAGCAGAACAGAAGCAATGCAAAATATAAAATATCTTGAACTCAGTGGCGACCGTAATTCATAAAAGTAAACGTCATGCGGCCGGCAATAGCGAAAAGGTTGTGCAGCCCTGGCCTAGGCTATACAAACAACACGTTTTGCAGAACCCTTAGGTCCTGACAGTTGTTGCGTGTAACAGGATAACTTTTTTGTACTCGTATTTGTGCAAAGCAAATTTCCACATATGAACTTCATATCTATGCGCATCATCTCTGAGAATTTGAAGTGATTCTAACGAAAACCTTTGGAGTTAGGTACTTTCGGTCGTAACTACAGACGCCCGTTGGGATACAAAACTTTATCCTATCCAGCATGGTTGAGCAGTTGTTTTGTAAAACGCCATAACTTTTTAAAAATTAACTTTTTTGCAACCAAAATTTACAAGAATGTTCTTCTAATCGTTATGCAATTTTCCTGAAAATTTGAGCTCAATCCATCAAGAACGTCGAGAATTATTAATTTTTTAATCGAGCAACCGGATTCTGTTCCCAGCGCATCGGACTGCTGTTGCTGCGCGTCGCTAGCAACGCGCTTGGCCTACCCGAGAAATTTGCAGCAGTAAGTTGTTGGGGAGGACCGAATAACTTTCTGATGCTAGGTTTTCTCGCAACCGAATTTTACACAAGTGTTCTTGTACAGGGCTGCAGAAAGTGTGGAAAGCGGGAAGGAGCTTCCCGGGAAATCACACATGCTCGCGGGAAATTAATCAGCTGTGACTCAAGTTAAATCAAATAATACGCGAAAAATTGCAAACAAACACAAGACCGACTGAACGAAACGAATTTTCAAACTGAGTCACAGTGGCCCTTTATCTGACCTTGTGACGCAACAGTTACGCGTACATAATAATGGTGGTCTCGTGTAGTCGATGCTGGCGTGTGGTAATGGCGATATAGCGTGATGTGCCGGTTAAGGAGAGGGGGAAAGCTGTGAGTTTGAATATTGCTGCTATGGCACATGTAGTCAGATGGTACCAAACAAGGCTACCTGTTCATCTAGAAAGCATTACACTGAGGCCAACACGTTCTAGAACTACGTGCGTGTATGCGAGCGAACTTCATTGCTTTAGATAGAGTGGACGGTGGTCGGTGGCGTCAGGAGGAAATTTTTTAATGCATTCAGGTTGTGAATACTTGCTTGTAGGATTGCTTGGTTAGGGGCTGGCGTACGGGGTTACCAATGGAATGGCCTTACAGTTTATCTAGAGTACCATTGTTTTGAATGAGCATAAACTTGCTACAGCTGACATTACAGCATGCCAATTCCAAACAAGTAGCAGTTTTCAACCGGGATTTTTTGTGTTTGTTCTAGAGCATTGGTTAGATATTTACTATGACCATGGGGTAACAATAAATAGTCGATGATTATAACCCTTAAAGTTGATTGAACCCTTGCACGGTTGATAATGGCGTCCAAGGAAAATGTGAAATATAAATCAAAGAAACAGATTATGTGCGGATACTGCAAGGTGTCTATGTAGAGAGACCGACTTAGTGAACATACACGTTTGCAACACGCTGGATTACCAAAACGAGAAGATGGTGAAGCAAGCAATAGAAGTCTTTTAGACATGTTTAGGGGAGGGCAAAGGTTACAGCCACAGGACGTAGAAGAGGAATCAGCAAGCGCAAGTGGAGCCAAAAGGCTGAGGGTGGATGAAGATAAGCAGGACGAGACGGGAGTAGGCCAAGAAAAATCAGATCTTGAAGAAGTGGAAGTTGCCGTCGACACATCACGCAGTGCTAACGCTGAGGAAAATGCAAAGTTAGATAAGATTCTTGAGCTATTGTCAAGGTTACAGGTGCCAACAGCTGAAATATCCCACACATCTGCTGATTTAGACGAGATATCAGCCGCAAAAATTTTACTTCAAGGAAGTAAGTCGATTCAGCGAATCTGTGAAATCGCTAAGCTAACCGCAGATTTAGAGAAGGATATTTTAATCTGCGACATTTGCTGCTCAGACACCAGTATTAAAGCACGAACTAGAACAGCCGCTGGTATTTTCCATTACGACTTATCGCTAGGATTGGATTTCACAATCAGTAATCAGCCAGCTCTGTTTAGCAACTTAAAGAAGTCTGTAGGAAGGCACATCGCTAATGCTGTGCACCAGAAGAATTTACTGGCGAATAGAGAAAAAACAGAACAACAAAGGAAGCTGAAGGCTAAAGAAAAATCCATTGGTGTACCGGTGGGTAAGCAAGCCTACCGCTTATTGAAATGCTGTCGGCCACATACAGACTTTGAAATAAACTTGGTTTTGCTAGCTGATGCAAAAGTTAAAATTGGAAACTTAAACCATTCCAGGGCCGTCGCCAGCGGGGGGCCAGTGGAGCCCGGCCCCCCATTTCACGTTTTACCCCCGGTTGCTACATACATCCAATACTGTATTTTAAAAATGTGTCCCCCCCTTCTGGTTTTTGGCCTCCCTTGCTGCTACATCCTGGCGAGGGGCCTGAACCATTCCAAGCAATTTCCTTCGCAGCTTAGACCTGCATTTGCTCAAGTTCTTGACAGTCGTTTGAAAATCTTCTTGGCACATCCGTTGGAGGCTACAAAAAATCTCCCACCTGTTGGAGTAGTTGCCGATAAACTCACGACGAGACGCCGAACCGGGCAAATGTTTGCTGCTGTATTATTTACCCCAGGTATGCCTAACCTTCTTAGTCCAGTATCCATGGGAGTGGAATCTGTATTTAAGCATGATGGCGATAGTATTGCTGAAGATATTCATAATGTGTGCACTAAATACAACATTCAGGATGACCAAATCGCCGGATTTGGTTTTGATGGGCAATATTTCCATCTCGGTGTACACACAAACCTTAAACAAAAGATGCAGCTAACTGATAGAGTCAGTTTTGTATGGGATGCTGCTCATTTGTTACAGCTTGCCGATAAAGACATGCGCAAATGTACAGAGTGGGTAGATGAAATCTGCAAGGACATTGGAACATTTTTTAAATTTATAATCCAAAGGAAATCTTTAGTTAGGTGTCTAGAAGTCTCTATAGTCTAATTGGTCTCTTAAATGCGATTGTTTGGTCATTAGATGCCGTGTTGAGGTTTTCCAAATGCCGGCGATCGTTGCGAAGCTTCATATAAGCTAGTGGCGGATTCAGCTGGCAAGGTTAGGGGGCAGATTTCAGTAATTTGGTAGTCAAGTCTCATAACGGCTTCCGCTACAATAACTGAGATTAAGTATACTTCACAAAACTACCATGACAAAACAATGAATGACATTATGGTTTTATAACGCGAATGCTATTTTCAGAATTGTACAAAATTATCATGAATAAAGTTACTTTTTTAGGTTTCAGGGGGGGCGATCCGCCCCTGATATAAGCAGTCCATGTCTTGCTTAAAAGATTTATCTGCTGTAACCCTAATGTAGTGAATAGATTCCTTTAAAATGAAAAAGTGCCCACAAAAACAAATTTTAGACGCGGGTTAAGCAAGGATTCGGAGCGAGAATTTGCCACTTCGCGGCGAAGATTTGCTGCTCCCACCGCTTTTGCACTCCTTCAGTATCTCGTTTTTGCGTACCGAGCAGTAGCGTGGTACACTGCGGCGATGCACCTGTTTTCACGTTGAATGTGAATCGAACCAAGTCATTTCATGTGAACGCAGTGAAAGTTAAGAAACTCCTTTTGTGACGTCATCAAAGGATTATAATCTTCAACTTTCGGCTGGCGGAAAATTTCAAAAAGCTTCCCGGGAATTTACATTTTTTGAAGCCCTGGTTCTTGTAAAAATCAATCTTAAATTCGAGGTCAATCAAACAAGTACTTTTACGCACCGAAGGTTGATCGTTTGTCTTGGCCGCACAGTACTTTGTTTCTTAATTCCTTTTAATCACTTTCCTAATTACACAATTGCAAAGTGGTTTCAAGTACAGCATAAGGCTAAGCGGTAAGTATGCACGATGGTAACACAGTGAAATACATTCCCGCCGTTGTCAGAAATGAGGAAATGCCTTTCCCACAAGTTATTTTGTAGACCGATGTGTATTTCACCGAAAGAGCATTTTTAGATCTGAGTAATGTGGCAACAATCTGTCGGGTGGATTTCAACAGTTGAGCTGTTGGACTCAGCAATTACTGCTTCAGAAAATAGTTTTATCTTTCATTTTTTGTCTAAAAAACACCATCAGTCTTAGGCTGTGCTGCATCTGATGCACTTCAGTAATTCGAATTATGAATATTCTATATGAACTGCTCTTGGACATATGTGAGTTCATCATTGGGTTATCCGTTTAAACCTGTTTTGTTGGCTTCAAACTAACCAGGGTTGGGTTAAAGTATCCTTAAAAAATTGTTGTAGGTCCTACACCAGGTGGTAAACATAAGAGTGCATGCAAAATAGTTGGACGTAATTGTGATGTAAATTACAAACAGGAGCGTGGCAAGGAAGAGATGAAGCCGGTACTCTTGTCCAAAAATCCGGGTCAGATTTTGTTCTTGAACTGGTAAATATCCTAGTCGGTGCAAGTTATTCGACACATAGGCCTACGCAGGCTCAAACCCTACGTTTTCCCAGACAATATGCACGTATAATTTGCTCTGCGGCGAATCTTCCTCAACAAGAGAGGATGATTACTTTGAGAAAGTTTCAAAGCAAGCCCAGGCAAGGATGGTATAGTCAGTGAGCTGCCAATTCATCAGAAGACTGCACTTCGCACTCCCCCGAGTTCTAACAAAAGGCGTGGCCCCACCGTTAGGCCAGGTTCAGCTGCAGAAGCTGACAAAGTGGAAAAATATCTTCCAACAACCTATCGGTTCCCCATACATGCCATGGATTAATTTCCATGCGTAGCTGAAGAGCTCATTCTGCTCTTGAGACTTTTGAAGCCATAGATGGGGACGATCTGGAAATGGTATTGGCTAGAGGGTACTACAGCCCCATCACCGGTTGCATCAGGGCCTGTTTATTGTCACCCCCCACCCAGCTGGAGAGCCCTGACGATCTCGTTTGATGTACATTTTTGTAAAGGACGACCTAGCAGTAATATACAAAAACCAATTTTTCCTTGTCTGCACTAGTTATCCTTGGAAAGTGATAAAAAGATGAGATATATTATTCTTCTACACCCCTGTCGTAACCTTGCGTGAAAGTTTAAAGAAAAATGAATCTAAGAAAAATAATGTTAATCATGCTATCGGCTTTTCGTTTAAGTTGCACGGATTTGATACCTTACTCAGATCTGCTTTAACATGCATATAATTCATTCTAATCGTTTTTACCCAGAATTTTACAAAGCTAGCTATCCTGGTTGCGCTTACACGAAATTTACCAACGTTCAAAACTTTGGAACCTCACCACTGAGTGTACTGTTCACTGTTCAGTTACCTTGATACGTTACTGTTTCTTTTACGCTTACAGTACTACCGGCAGCTTAGTGGAATCGTTCCAAAACCAAATCCCATTGTATTTGCCAACCCTCCACCTTCGCAACCAATGCAAGGTCCAATACCTATGGTTCATCCACAGCCAGTGGGTTTTATTTCGCCACATTCAAACCACCTGTGCCCACCTGCACATGTTCAGCAGGTAAGATTTTTTCCATTTTACTTCGGGCAACCATTTCCCGTAATTAGTTTTGTCTGAAAGTTTAGTGGGAATTACAAAAAAACTAAGGAAAGGGACAAAGGATCGCGATAACTCTTTTGCAGTAGCATGGCTTAGTGGCAAACCATATATTTTGCAAGCGTCTAAGCAGTTGAAGGCCAAGAAATTTGCTGTTTATTTTATTAACACAAATTTTAACATGTAACTGCTGCTAACTAAAAAGTAACATCATTGTGACCAGGATTGCGGAGTCGGAGTCAAGAAGGAATCGGAGGTTTTTGGATGGAGTCGGGAGTCGGATTCGAACTTTTTTTAACCGACTCCAGAAGTCCCGTTGAATCATTTTTTACATCGCACTCCTAAGTTAGGTATCCTAACCCGTGTCTGTTGAACTGATACAATTTCTTTTGGGAACTTTTATTGAAACAGATAAATCTTACTGTGTACCACGACTTCCATTGATTGCTTGTTGCTACAAAATTGTTGACAGCCAAACTTTATTCACGTTACGTTAAGGAGTCGGAGTTGGAAATTTTGGAAACGTCAGGCATTTTACCTCCGACTACAGAACTGATTGTGACGACTCCGCCCCGGGTCCATTGCTTTAAATATTTGAGCTTGCGATCAAAATTATTCTATGACAAGTTTGGAGCCACGTCGTAGGATGTGATTTATCTCTATTTGTGGTTTTTAATTCTTGGTTTACCATTGATAAGCTTTTTTTCTTTTGGTGTCCTTTTAATTTTTATATTTGCGTGTTTGTCTCAGACGCAACGTCTATATCACATGGGTTAAAAGAAACACAAGGGTACAGAAATGCTCGTGCATAACACTTCACGCGGTAGGAGTAATTGGTTTACACGTAGTTGATACTGAAGAGCAGGGGTCTCCAAACAACGGCCGGCGAAGCCATTTTGTAAATGATGAAAAAAAAATTGTTGACTTTGTGGTTTGTACCATATCCCGAAACAATCACATTACGTAACACGTCCGGCCCTCGACATGTTCTCTAATAGCTTATGTGGCCCTCGGACAAAAAAGTTTGGAGATCCCTGCTGAAGAGGAACGAACACTGAAACAAGGCACCAGCGACTCCTACATTCGATCATCGTCATACAGAAGGCTACACAATGGGAGAAAATGGAGGTTTGTGAGAAGTATCATACAAGTGAAGTTACCGGATAGAAACGTTAGATGTAGATAAGCATCGGTTACAAAGGCATATAAATTGGTTCTAATCAAAGCGTCAAATGTCCCGACCCAATGGGTTTAGGTAAGTTCATGTGGGCGAACACTTTTTCTTGGAGATGTAATGCAAATTTCGATAGGCAATGTTGTGGGCAACGCGGAGGCGTTTGGCACTAGATTGTGTGTTTGCACCACAATTAACAAGCATGCAATAGGTACAAACCAGTCTTTTAACTGGAGCTCGACCGATAAGTTTTTTTGGGGCAATACCGATGTTTTCCATTTTTCATTACCGATGCCGACACCGATATTTTTGCATTGCTCAAACTATAGCTGAAAGGCATTATAGTGCATTTTTTTCTTAAGACCACGTGAACAAAAAACATAATTACACAAGTTACAACTATAAAAAGTTAAGAACAAGCAGTGTCTATTTTGTCTTAGGCAAAATATACGCTCCTGGAGTTAATGTAGGAAACCCATAAATGTAGGAAACCCTACGGTGCCAAAGGCCTTGAGGGCTGGGGTTTGGGAAGGTTTGGTTAATGGTTCTCACACCGCGAACGCACCCCTGCTAA
>JGI24158J21664_10014318_pt1 | contig 10419 bp, 9 predicted proteins | sample Ectturendosymbi3_FD_21664 | JGI IMG/M metagenome (IMG submission 21664) | reverse complement strand
TCATTGCGTTAAACTAGTGATTTTCAACCGGTGTTCGATGGAACACTAGTCAAACTTATCAAATTTCCTGCGGAACACCTGACGATCTTTCACGGAATACTAGTTTTCCGCGGAACACCGGTTGAAAATCACTGGTATAGGGAATTGTTATTGTATGTATTATTGATTTAAAAGTTGCTGGGTGATCAAACTCTTGCTTATTCAAACCTAATTAAATATTTTAGTACACAGTAAACCTTGGTTAATCTGGATTTGACTTGACATATTCATCTGGGTTAGGCTAATATCTGGATTATCTGAAGATGCTTATTTCAAGTCTGATATGGTGTAGATCAGAGGCCTGCACACTCAGAAAAATCAAAGGGCCAAATTGATCAACATAAATTCACCGCAGGTCGCAAAAGTCTATTTCATTGTAGCGTGGAAAAAATTCGGAAAGGACAGTGAATTATCTGAAGTTGGGCTTTTGTAACATTTTTTGCACCTGAAAAAGATCTTGCAGGATGCATGTGGCCTGTGGGCCATATGTTGTGCAGGCCTGGTGTAGATAGTAGGATATCAGCAACAATCACCTCACTTAGCCGCATTAGCCATGATGATAGAATTATTTTAAACAAAGCATATTTATTGATACAGCATGACTATACTGACATTTCAAAGGAAGAAATCAGTAATATTGGGCTGTTGTAGGAGTTTCAGTGACTGTTCCACAAGTTGACCCAAAAGGTTCTGCAACACATGTTTTAACGTACGCACTGACCCAAAAGGAGTTGGGCAACAAACACGACAACTGGCTGTTATGTCATGTCATATGTGCTATAATAATGGCATTTAGTCAGTCGACTGATTATGAAGTTACAATGTTATAAAACACGATGCAGCAGAGCAAGTATGTAACAGTTAGCAGTTGTTACGAATAAACATGTAACTGCAACATAGATTAATGTAAGAATGCACGGCTATGAAGGAGGAGAATCTGGATTATGATATGTAAAAAGAGCAACATGCGTTTGGAATAAGCAAAGATACAGATTAAACAATCCAGAATATCTGAAGTTTTTTAAGAGAAACGTTAGAAATCATTCATAATTTCATCAAAATTAGGCAAAGATCCAGATTAACTGCCATTANATGTATATTCTCCATACATTTTGTACATTTTTCTTAATGTTTAGTGGTTAAAGGAATTGATATAATTATGTTGAGATTTAATCTGTTTCAACAGGATAGGTTAATTTACACTTGAATTTTGTTCAAGTGGAGTGTGTGGTCATTTACATGGCAGCTAGCAGTGGCGGAATGGATAACGAGGAAGAAAATGCTCATCAGGTTGCTGATGTGAATGTACTTCGTTCCCATATTCTGCAGTTGGTGCCAGTCCTTCTGGAAGATGATAGAGCAATACCAAGTACCTTAAATGCAAAGCTTGATGAACCTAGCACTATTGACCTGCTTAAAAAATTTCTTGGTGATCCTCAAGCAAAATCTTTGATGATAGAACGTCTGACAACAAAAGGTGATAATTTTCTGGGTGTTTTGTAGGGTTAATCTAAAAAATTACAAAGAAGGTAACTGGATGTATCATTACTCTTTAACCATAAGTGTTCCCTTGAAAGGCAAGGCAAGTTCGTAGACAACAGGCTATTTGTATGGTCATGTTACACTTTTTAAGCTTATTTTAAGTTGGCACCACCCCAATAAATAATTGTTTTTGTGCTTTTTGTTTTGGGAAAATGGGCAGTTGCTTCTCTTGGTTTTAACCACCATCTCTGATATATTATCCTTGTTTCTACAAGGAAATAGGGTACGGGTTTGTTTCCATTCAAGTTGACATTCAAAGCAGTTCATGGTTTAGTTTCTGGACAAAAACAGCCATGCAGGGCTCTAAACTGTATTTTACATTCTTTTGATTTTAAATGTCTCAGAATGCCATGAAACAATGTCATAATCATAAACACCTTTATGGATTGTGTCCAAATATTAAAATATTTCAATTTCAAGCACCCTTCTTGGAAACAAAGTTGCAAGGATTTGAATTGACTTGTTCTTATGATGAATTTTTAATTAGGCATGTGGTGCATTTGTGAAATGATTTTAACAAGACACCTCTGCTAAGATCTGGTCCAAAAGTATCTGAATCTAAGGTTGCCACTGAAGTTTGTGGCCTTTGCCATGATTCTGTGTTTGTAATGCTTAGCTATTGATGTCATTGTGCTAATATGCTAAGACCAAGATATCACCTGATTGCAGTGAAACAAACAATCTCACACTTGGCCATGGTTTCCATAAGAGCTTACATGTTTTAGGGCAGTGTTTTTGTGGCCTACTATCTCAGTAGTGGTGACTGCTTTGTCTTCATTTTATGCTAATTGTGAAAAAACACTTATTCCANATAAGCAATTTAAAANCACAGTTTTGTGCTTTAATAAAATGCTGGTTGCTGAACACAAATTGCAGATATCTACCACAGTTTGTGGCATCATTTTAGACTGACAGTTNATATTAAATGTGTTTCAACAAGGTTCCTAACCCATTCAGAAACCACCTCATGACAAGGCTGTGGGTTGTGTCTGTGGAAACAGTTTTAAAGGAAAGCTCAACAGAAAAGCAAAACCTGTTGATTATTACTGTACACATGACGTGAATGCAAACTTTTCTCTAGGTGTGACAACTTCTTGCTGCTTGTAGCAGAAAATTAGATGAAAAAATATTTGCAGGCCATGTTTTTTCAACAATTAAAAGCCTATTTCCTTGTTGCACTTCTATTAGGCTTCTTTATTCAAAATGCTTAAGTTGCGAAGTGATTATTGCTTTTTCACTATAGATCCTAGGTAGTTTTCTCATTGACATACAAGTTGGGCCTCAGAAAGCCTTGAGTGCACTCTTTGTATGAACCTCATTTTTAGATTTATTTTTAGCTGTCATTTTTAGATTTATTTTTAGCCTCATTTTAGCTGTCTCTTGTACAGTATGTCGTCTTATGGCAAACACATTTGAACTCAAACATGAAAAATGCTGAGCTTTTTAAAAAAAGTTGATAATGTTTCACCAAAATGTAACTGCATACAACATTGTCCAGGCTGGTTTGAATGCATGATAGCACAAACCTCCTACCACGACAACCCAAGTGAAGTAGAAGTGTTACTGAGCTGAAACTATGTCACCCAAGACAGTAAGGTGTTTCTTCTAAGTTATGTGGGAAGTCCTAGTTGTTGGCTCTGGGTTTAGGCTTGAGTAGTACAAATTTGCTTTTAAGCCTCTTCTAATGACCATGTTGATGTCATCCTGATAGAAAAGTTTTTGCTTGGACAAGAGAACCTTTTTTTCCAATCAACAGAAGGCCCAAGTTATGAGCAGATTATTATTAATATGTGTTGAGGAAAAGGAAATCTTGTATGCACTTACTACTTTGTCTTGTGTCACTTAAGCTTTTGGTGGCTGATTTTAAGTCTGGGTGACCTTTTTCTTGCATACACAGATAAGTATTTTGCTGTTTTAATTGTGGTAGTAGTGGTGTTGGCAATGTTAATTTGTATGGCATTCAGTATCCCACAATGACATATTTTATGCATTTATTTTATCCTGTAGCTTACATGTAAGAACAGAAAATGGATTCATGTAAAAGAAAAACAGGAAAAAATTTGAAAATGAGCATAAATCTGGTGCTTGTAGGTTTCATTAATTTAATATGTAGAAACACTGTGTAATACTACTGTGGCATTGATGTTTTTTTTTTAATTTAATGGCTGTTTTGGTCAAACTTTGGTACACTTTGATACCGTCACACACCAGAATGTTTGGTTCAGAAATTGGGGGCAGTAATGCATATTCAAAAGCTGTTTGTTAAGTGCATTCTACTGTAATGTATTACTGCTCAAATTGAAATATTTTATGTTATTTGATTGCTCAATATAATTTTTTACTTCAAGTAACAGACTCATCATGATTTCCATGATGAATGGTTGATGCATCCTGAAGGCAGCTGTGTAGATGCAAGAAAACTAATGTTGAAATTTGCTTATGTTTTTGAATAGATGATAATGATGATTCAGAAGATGTTGAGGCAACCTACACCGTTTCTCTGGATGTGCATTATAGTAGTGGGAAAGCATCAGCGTGAGCAAACTTCTTTCAAAATATCCAGAGCGTTTTTCCATAGATTTGGGATACCTGTTGTACTGTACACTTCTCAGATTTCTTCATACATTTTTGCTGCTGAACGTTTTTGCATTTATAGCATTAATTAAATCATTTCTCAGTGAAGTGAAAATTTTGTATGCTTTTGCTTTCAGACTTGCATTCATCAAACGTGTTCCAGTGATAGAAGCTGACAAGCCGTTGGCTGCTCAAATGAATTCCATAACTTTCACTGAAGATTCGCCTTATGATACACTGCACTCGCTTGTTAGTAGTGCATTTGCTCCATTTTTCAAGTCTTATGTTCGGGAGAGTGGCAAGTTAGACAGGTATGATGTCTTATTCAGAAAGTTTGACTTTTTGCGACCAATGGTTGGTGTAAAATTAACTGAAAAAGATTTGTTCGGTGGTTTAAATGCATTTGGTGGTTTAAGTGGTCTAAAAGCCTTCATGTTGATTGTTGGCTGTTTAAGTTTTCGACTTGGTAATGTGTAGCTTATCAAGTGTGCAACTGCCACTACTTGACAACTTGTTTAGAAATTCTGCCATAAGTTAGAATGTTGAAAAGTGCTGTGTGATGGTAAGTCGCATTGATTTTTTTGCGGGCTACCTACATGGCTTTGCGTATGCATGCATGTATGTTCCCAGTACAATAATTATAATGGCGGCAAACAACTCAAACCAGTGTAATCTTATGTCATTTTCGCGTACGGATGTGTGCATGTACTGCAGTTTTTTCAAAAGGTGTGCCATTTCGTGTAACTTCATTTTCCTCGGCCTCACTATCCGTAGCCCTGTTAATCAACTTTATTTTTTGTTAAATATTAGGATCATCATACTTTTGTTCAGAAGTAGTTCTTGCTTTAGTAAAGTCTGCGGGTCTAGTTTCGTGTTCTATTTTGCTTATACTCTGGTGGGTTTGCCAGTTAGTTTGTGACACGTGCAGCTTTTCAGCATGTGTTTTTATTTGAATGTCGGCCACAAGGGAGGTTGCACAATTTTGATATATCTCGACGCGTAACATTACACCCACTGATGTTGTCTTTTCAGAGAGGGAGACAAAATGGCGCCATCTGTTGAGAAAAAGATCGCGGAACTTGAGATGGGTCTTCTCCACTTGCAGCAAAATATCGATATTCCTGAAATATCGTTGACCATTCATCCTACAGTTGTTACTGTCGTAAAACAAAAGGAAACTCAGGGTTTGCGTGCACGTGTTCAAGATTTTGGGGACAAAGTTGAAGATTCGACTTATCTCAACGCTCTGCAGCATGGTGTGAATAGATGGATAAGAGAAATTCAAAAGGTTAGTGATGGGTGAAACTTGTTCTTTGTGAGTGCGTTGCTTGCTTTTCATATATCACGTCATGTTGAGACAGCCGTTTGCAAATCTGTTGTTTGTCGTGAAATACATTTTTATTAATTCTTGATCCATTTTTACCATTTAAAGTCACGCTGAACCTTGAAGAAGTATCCAGCATAGACGCATTGAAGGTAGTCGAGTTGACTGGTTGCTCTATTTTGTGGAAATCAGCTCCGCGATGATTTTAAGCAGATATCGTGATACTAGTTTTGCTGGACAAGGCAATTTTATTTGTTCTTCCATCGGACCTGGCGAGATGTACCAAGAGATGGTTTAACTCCACTGTGCAAAAATTGTTTACGTAACCTTCAAAAGTCGTGAAAATAAAACGGCATTGTTTTTTTTGTACGAAAATATGTTTTTTGAGTGCACCTTCATATCTCAAACTGCATGCTGCTCTCCAGGTCACCAAGCTGGATCGCGACCCATCTTCGGGCACTGCCATGCAGGAAATAACCTTCTGGTTGAACTTGGAACGCGCTTTGTTGCGAATACAGGAGATGAGGGAATCGACTGAAATCACACTCACTTTGGATATTTTGAAACATGGCAAGCGCTTTCACGCCACTGTCAGTTTCGATACAGATACAGGTATGAGTTACTTCATCAAACGCAGAAGGCATCAAGGTTGTTCGTGACGACAGCATTGGTTTTGACAAAGAGATTTGTTTTTGTATTGTAGTTGGAAACGAAACAAGCGCCGTGAGGTCCTGCTCATATGTTGCGTTTCAAAACAAACAAGTTGCAATTGATTTTGCCCACTTGTCTGTAATGCGGCGTGTAGCCACCGTCGCCCTGTCGAGTGACATCATCGCTTATTCTTCGTTAATATTTAATGTTCGGGCAGGTTTGAAGCAGGCCCTGGACAAGGTCAACGACTACAATCTGTTGATGAAGGATTTTCCTTTGAACGACTTACTGTCTGCCACCGAACTTCACAAACTGCGTCAGGTCAATTCTAACTTTTGGGCTGCGGTGTGATGTTTTGTAACTGCTGGCTGAGTTGTCTTGCGTCCAAAAGTACGCGTAGTTGGTAGGCAAAAGACATGCGCATTTCTTGGTTGAAGTAACCTTTTTCACAGTACAGTTGCCACGTGGCATTGATACCAAGTGTTCAATTGCGGACTTTGCTTGGCCACGGAAAAATGACGTGAAGTTTTAGGGTGTAGGCATTGGTAGAATTTTTGATATATGTACGCAGGCAAAAGATTGTGACTTAAGCATATTTTTGCGACCATCGCGTGCAAAAAATGGGCTCCAGACAGCCATTGTATGAACAGCAAAGACAAAAGCCAGCTAGTTTCGTCTCTTTGTACTTTCAAAAGTTGATGTTTCAATGCTGCATATCAAGCCCTTGCGCGTGCTCCATTTCGACGAATCCTTGCGTATGATTTTTCCAAGGCAAACTTTCCTAGCTGCCTTAAACGCGTCTCTCGCTTTGTATAATGTGGTCCATTTTAAGCACAAACCATGACAGGCCGCAACAACTTTGTATCGGTTTCTGTGTGACCCTTGTTGGGATCTGTGCCCGTTTGCTTTCAGTTTGTTCTGCTGACATATGAGATACGTTTGCAGGCGTTGGTGGCGATTTTTCTGCATCTGAGAAAAATTCGAAATTGCAGCTTGTATCCAATACAGCGCGGATTGAGTCTCATCGAAGCTATTTCAAGGGATCTCATGTCTCAGCAACTGAAGGTAAATGCTTTCTCTGCTTAGTCACGTTTTTTTTGCTTTTAATCCAGCTATTATTTTTGATGTTTAACAAAATCTCGCTTTTTACTTTTTTGTTAACGTAGTGGGAGCTGTTTGAGTAACGCTTGTTGTACTGAAGGTACTCGGAACTCAAAGACTGATGCACATTTCCTACGACGAGTTCGAAAAAGTTATGATGGCGGCGTTTGAAGTTTTCGCCTCGTGGGATGACGAATACGAAAAGCTGCAGGTAAGCTCAACTAACAGTGAACTGTCTTGTGAAAGTGTGCGAACCATCGTCCAGCAACCAACACGGAGCGACGCCCTCGCTAAACAGCGGACGCGTTTTTGAAATCTGTCCACAGCAAAGCTGACGCATGAAAAGCAATGAGCTTCAAACAATGATAGTTCGCGTGCAGCGCTGTCGGTCTACGGCAGACAGTGCATCGTAATTTCAAAGCCTTGCAATGCGTGTTTATGCAAAATTAGCTGGCGCCGCGTGAAGTATCCCGCCTGTTCAAAACGCAATAGTTTTCATAACGTCTGAGAGCGAATTATCTTTAATTGTCCAGAGAATTGCGGTAAAATTTCTATATAGATGAATTTTCTGAATAGGGTTGGTCATTGTCGAATGCTACGTACGATTGCCATTTTCGCATTTTATGGATCGTGTACTATGGTTTTTGGGCATAGCAATGAATTCACGAACGCAAATTGTTGTTGAAACTACATTGCACCAGTTTTTAGCAATTGATTTTCACTGCTTGCGCGTGGAAGACGTTCCCGAAGTTTCCATTCATCATGTTTCGACTATCAACAGGGGTTAATGAGAGACTTGCTGAAGAAGAAACGGGAGGAACAGAAGAAAATGGTATGGAGGCTAAGTCTCGCTCACAAGAAATTGCAAGACAGGTAAGCTTCGACTGGGATCTGGGTTTGGATCGTGACTTGACTGGCTGACCTCGGTGGCGTCGATTTTTTAATGGCTTGCAGACTGGAACAGATGCGTAAATTCCGTCGTCAGCACGAACAATTGCGCAACGTCATCGTTCGGGTCTTGCGTCCACAGAAAGCGCCGTCCACGCCGACGTCCCCTGAGACCGACAACGGCCAACCGGATAAAAAGGCATGCTTGGTCTCAACTTCTTGGGTCGCAGTAAAGAAATCCTCAAGCAGTTCACTTACACATTGTGTTGATTTACACTCGCTTCTTTTTCGCAGCAACTAGTCCAGACTTTTAAGAATTCTTAGACTTATTTGCGGTGTTGATGTGCTAATACCTCATCCCTGTAGCTTTCTTTCCGTATAGTACTTTTGAAATGGCGTGCGGATAAAGCTCGCGCCTCTAGTTTTCCATGAACGATCTTGTCCGCGCACAACGCATCGACTTCCTTACACCGTGTGATGTATGACTTTTGCAGTTAACTCTAGCGCTGTTGGAAGCTGACGCGAACGCGATCGAAGAAGTGAACTTGGCTTACGAGAACGTCAAGCAAGTCGACTGTCTCGACGTGTCGAAAGAAGGTGCGGTTGCTGCGGTCGTGTTCTTGACTCTCATTTGCGCTTTGGAATTGACTAGTAGCTGTATAATCGTGTTGCTCTACGCGCGGTGCGAGTGTCGCGAGCGTTTATTGCTGCATTTGGAGCCAGAAAAAGCGGCGACCCATTACGCGCGCCGTATAGGATATTGTGATTCGGAATGATGGAGACCATTGCAAGGCTTGTGTTCGGTTGGGCCAACTTTTGATTCACGAGCCGCATTTGATAACGGGCCGGATTGGAAGCACGTGGAGTGTTTCTTGTAAAATAATATAAGATGTAAACGCCAAAGCACAGAAGGTTTTGTCCTTTCGCAGGCTTCTTGAATAATTTATTTCATAAATGCATTTACAGTATTTTACAACATAGCAAAGAAGGTGACTTGATGGGAAAAATGTTGTTGGCCACCCTCATTAGCCAGTGTATCAAAATCTGAGTTAGTTTTTCTGTGCTAGTTCTTGCAATAGATCTGAGATGTTGGTCAGTGATCTGTGATCTGCGACGTGCTTTGTTAATGTTCATGGCGCTGAACACGCGTCCACACAAATAGGACGAACTAAAGAATGCCACCGACCTCTTCTGTGCCGTTCACGGAGTTTCGGAAATGCAATTTCGTTAAGTGAAGCATGATGACCATTCACTTTAAGAGAATTAAACTCTGTTAAAGACAAGGTCTGACTGAAGATCGATCAATTGCAACTTCAGCTCCTGTGATGCTGTTACGGAGTCTTGCATGACAGGGAGCGGACCTCCATTTGTTACAGAGCCTTGTGTAGTTGAAGCCACATGTCGATTTTTCAAAATCAGAAAACCGACGACAGAATAATGTGTGCAGGTCTTCCAGTGACTAGCTGATTTTTTGCGCTTCGGTAGGTCTTCTTCAGTGCAGCTACTGTAGATGGGAAAAAAAGCGAATGACTTGTTTGACATTTTGCCTGGAGAATAAAGCCAGCTTGCATTCGGCATTTGTGTACATCTTGCACAAACTGATCTTTTCTTTGTAACCTCACGTGCACCTCAATCGTGAACGTGTGAATATTTGTTCACAGCAAACGAACAGTCATGCGGCGAGTTCTTGTCGATCAGTTTAGAAAATACATCGGGCTTCTCCGTTAACACCCGACAATTTTCACCTTACCTCCCACATTCGTCCAAACATTTTGTTTTGCCCCAAACTTAACAAGCGGACACCGGTGAAAGTGTGTCCTGGTGAGCTGCATCGGTTTCCTCCAGGGATGCACTGAACTGACAGTGCTGAGGTTTCCTTTACTCTAATTAAATCAACAAGATTTGCGACTGTATTCACCGTATGAATTAGCTGCAATACAGACTTACACAAAGGTTTCTGGTGAATGACGCAGTTGAAGAAAATTACATCCATGCTTAGAATTTTTGTTTTCACTTTATCCCGGTTTCTTTCTGGCAGCCCGATATTTTTCCAGTTAAAGTGAAAAATCCAATTTATAACCTCAACATGTTTACTCCAAGGTAGTTTCTTATTCTCCGTGACAGCGGGCGCATGGTCAAATGCGACCTATCCCCGCATTTTTCTTTTCAGAAACTACATGGTCAAAAACTCGTCCGTTATCTCAAAATGTTTATGGTACAGGGTGACCCAAAAAGATGTGTACCCATGAAAATTTCAATTGTGACTTTGATTAAAAAGCTATTTATTTCAAATTACAACC
>JGI24158J21664_10014315_pt1 | contig 10420 bp, 3 predicted proteins | sample Ectturendosymbi3_FD_21664 | JGI IMG/M metagenome (IMG submission 21664) | reverse complement strand
GCCACTGGCACTCCCTGGGGTCACCAGACACATCAACAAGTTTCTTCGCAAGACCACTCAAAAAAGGGGCAGTGGACTTGCCATACACACCAGTGGTCTCAGTTGCCACTGGTTGTAAGTGGTAATTGCTTTGGAGGTCATGATATTTTTGGCATTTTGTGGCNGCAAAACCAGCCTGTCTGGCAGAGTCCTTATAGTGGCCCTGAGCAAAAGTGTCCACAACTGTTAGGTGAGAAAAGTAAGCANCAATGCGGGTTATGAAGCAGAGAGCAAGGCAGTAAATTAANATGACATGGTGGCGGCAATAGCTAAGGTAAAGTGTCCGCTTCTCAATTGGAAGGTTGGGTATGCGATCCACAGCTACTGAGTGAATTGCCATAGTGCCCCCTTGGGCAAAAGCGTTCACCTCAAATGCGCTGGCAAGAAGCACAATGCAGGCTTAGGCCCGACACCAATTGCCAACATCAAAAACTTAAAAAAACATTTCAGAACAAAAGAAAAGGCAGAAACAATGTTTATCCACACAAATTGTGAAGATTATAAATACAATTACCCACATAATCTATTGGAGTAATACAGTTGCATGTTTGTTCTACCAATGACATAGCATCACCAAATGATGTTGAATAGGCAAAGGCAGATACAGATTCTAAAATGTTTTAGCAGTAGGCAGTAATCCAATAAGCGTTGGGTATATGAAGAACAAGATAAGGTTAGTTGAAGAGTGGATTATTGGAGTATTTATTAATCATTATGGTCTGTGAATAATTGTATTACATCTTCACAATTTGTGTGGGTAAACATTGCTTTTGTTCTGAAATTTCATGGTTACTGCATTCTTCTTTGCTGCATAACTCTTAATCTAATGTTGCGTACAGTACTTCTTTTACCTATGTGCATGCTTCATCTGTACATACTTCAACTCTTCACCCACTGCTTGCCCACCACCATCTGTGTTATGTTAATGGTTTAACATTTATGTTCTTGTAATATATGTTGTTCAGTTGAAATGTCATGGGATTATTTTGTTCATGTTGCCATGGTCCCCTTTCAATTAGTATGTATTTTTGATTTTGGGGTACATTGCTTGTTTTTTTTATGAATCTATTCCTCTCCACTGTCTGTGTCTGTCTGTACAACTTCCTATATTCATTTTGCAAAATGCAAAAAAGTGGCTTTTTGGCCATCCATAACATTTGAACCAGAAATGCTAGATAGCCAAATCAAAGAAACCTTTAAGAAAGACTCGTATCATAGCTTAGTTTTCAATAAAAACTTGAGTCAAAAAATTAGCATTTGCACCCAGGGCTGGTAACCTTGGCCAAAAACCTATCCCACGTATGGTGTCACTCACAAAAAAACAAAGTCTAAACTTCCCAGTTTTTTTGCAATCTAAACAAGAAGACTTTCCACATCTTTAGAGGGTTTGAACAGCTCTCTAGCTCAATCGGCTGGTGAGTTATGGTGGCACAAAGTGGCACAATAAAAGTAGCTCAATTATAGCAAGTACTATGGATGTATTGTACAGTGGCATGCAAGGTGTTAATATCAATCCAGCATTTATCAACAGAGGAAGGCCAATAGAAAAGGCTGGCTGGTCCATGAGGATGCATAAAGTTAATGTAGTAGCCTGCAAACTCTTCAGACAAGTCTTCAGTTTTGAAATTTTGTTGTATTTCAAATATGCCAGATTTCATAATTAATTTGCTTTTAACTAAAATACTGCTTGCATGTTTTATGGATGGAAAAGCTTTTTAAGGATTGGACTTGAATGCAAAAGATTGAACTTGGTATTTATGATTGATGTTTTTGCATATTAACATGTTTGGCTTGTACTTAATATCTTCTCATATATAGAATTACATAATTAATCTAAAGTTGTACAATGTTTTTTTAGACAGCAAGTGTAAGTAGCATAGTTGAATTTTTCTCAAGCATGATTTAGTTCATTTGGTTTGTTATATCAATGAAAAAAGTTCAGTGAATTAGATGCTCACTTTCAGATTAATACCAGTAGTTATCTTCAGGTTTTTCACCAAATGAAGCTGATGGGCAGTTACTGAAAAAGTTTGCAATGCTCCAGCAATGCATGATATCATGTTACATAAATATTCATGTGTGGTTTAACTGTATTTTGAACTTTAGGTGGCACAAATTATCTCAACACCTTGAGATACTATTGTTTCATGCTTATTGTGTTGTTGTTTATAATATACTAGGCTTTAGTATAAGAAAGTTTGTCAAGTATTTGTTTTTGTGAAAACGATACTCATTTGTTGCACTCCATGATCAGGTAAAAAAAAAACATCATACCTGCCTGCAACACTCCAAAACATCTATTGTGTTTCAAACTCTCAGCATGGCATTGATTGAACAATCAGCAAAATTTACAGAATGTAAACTCTTTAGCCTATTGTAGCCATGTTGAAGAAAAAAACAATTAAAAATTATTAAAGTAACAATACTAGTTCAAAGCACCTATAAGCAGTACAAAATGTCCTTAGATACATAAATTTTACCATCACACAAAATCTTTTGTGAAGCATGTTATGAATAACCTCTCCTGCCTCACAAACTGCTTGAAACATGCTGAAATATTCTACAGCAAGCAGCAGTATTGATAAGAAGTTTGCACCTTATTCTAGCCATGTTGGAAAAGAAATGAAATCAAATCAGAAAACTCCTCAAACCAAATCAGCAATGTCTCAAATAATCTATTTTTTTCTCTTCACAGTCTACATACACATGTAGAGGAAAAAGATTTTGGCGATTCTGGTAGAAAGTATGGGCCATCTATGTATATTCTTTTTTTTTTCAATCATAGACTGAAATGATTTTGAAATGGCAAAACAAGTAAGTCATTTTAGTCAGAATGTCTAAAAATATAGGCTTGAAAAAACTGTTATGGCGTGTTTTAATACAGCTGTGAGACAAATGACCAAAATGTCTCAGCAAACAATTATCAAAATATCTCAGCAACAATGACCAAAATGTCTCAGTGAAAAAAACAGTGTATATTTAGTAGCTTGGTACCTAGTATTGCCTACACTATGTTATTTAAAAAATTTATAGTATCAAAAATGTTATAGTAGTATCATCTGCAGAAAAATTTTACTTCTCAAAAAATGATTGCTGCAGGTATACAGCTGGTCATGTATCTGTTGTTTGCAAAATAATTTTAGGTACTGCACATGAATGTAACATAAAGCTTCACTCATTCTAAAGTTTTGATATTTTACATCTAATGAAGTTCTTTTAAAGTTTCAAAGATAAAATCATTAAATTTTAGAAAATATCACTGATAGTGTAGATACAGACTTAACTTTAGTTAATCAACTCACACAAGTTTGAGACAAAATTTAGTTCACCTTTTTTATGACTACTGCTCTCAAGTATTTTTTCTTGACTGCATCTTTCATATCATGAAGTACTTCCTAATGCTCTTGTGAATATGGTATGCTAATGGGCAAACTAATATAATAATGTGAGGATGGTGAGTAACCAAATGTTTTTGCTTTCTTTCTTGCCTAAGGCTTAAGCTGTATTTGGATTGTTGTCCAGCATTTTTTATGACACTATTATGCATAATGGTTCACATATGTCAGTGTTGTTGGCATATATGTGCACAAGTCTATTCTTACAATATTCAGTATTGTGACCATAAACAACCACAGCAATCATGGTTAACCTATGCAATCATTGTGCAACATTATTGTATTAGTTTTTTAATGCATTATGCACACCTAAGACCACATCATTTTGTTTTAGGGTTTTCATGCTTCCATGTAAAGTGTTATCCAAGCAGTCTCACTCGATTTACCAAACCTGTTGGGTGTAACAATAAGTATTGTTTAAGACAGCTATGTCCAACGTAAATGGCTCACTGAGCCAAAAATTACATCACTGTCTTAACCAGGGCTGCACACTGAATGACATGTTAATGAGGGCCGCACATTGGATTGCTTACTTTGATCTTAGCAAACTAAATTCAGCTTAAGCTAATGTACTGAAAACATTCGAATCCTAGCTGCAATGGTAACAGATATGATAAAGTGGCACTGGGGACCAATTGCAATAAAAACATCAGATTTAAGATTATCATAACAAGGACAGGTTTTGAGTGTGTGTAACACTTTTACTACAGCGAAAACCTAAACTGGGCAGTACAAAACCTTTGACCAGGCCAAATGCGGTCCGAGGGCTGCGGGTTGGACATAGCTAGATTAAGATGTGCAGTGACTTTTGTTTAAAAGGCCCACACTCTTGCATTAATTGTCTGGTAACGGTTGCCACAGTTATTAGTTGACAGCATTATTTTTTAAATGATCGTGCAGAGGTTTAGAACGCTGATTAGCAATCACACGACCTGTTAATTAGCTCGTTATGTCACAACACAATGCCATGGGCTTGTTGCGTGCTTCTTTCTCTTACTCAAGAGTGCAAAGTGCCACTGAAAAATGTATTGAAATTATTTGTTTTGCCAACTTTGCAATTTTTCACGTTTATTTGATCCAAATTTATTTAACATCTAACTTTGCAAAAAACTCTGATTTTTTGATTTGAATCTAAAGGATTCGATACTCCATTATACGCATCCCTAGCCATGAGGTGCAGTATCAATGGTTGAATGCTAACTGTTCTATTTTCGTACATAAGGTGCATTAGATTATAAGATTCATTAAAGCAAAACTCAGATAAGTCAAAACTGTATTCAACTCTTTCACAATAACTCACAACATTGTTAAGTTGTAACATACAAAATACAAAACAATATAGTCACTTTCAGTTTATTGGCAGATTACATATAAGGGAGTTTAATCTGCCACACATGCTTAACACTTTCGCACCCGGCTACTTTTGGGGATTTCCGAGAAAAAAACACTGAAACGCACGTGGCTTTGCGCAGGAATTTTTCCGGTCCGGTATATGCTATTGACCCAGTCAAAGTCTCAAAAGACGCGGCAAGTCTTGTAGCTTGCACTTGAAAAAAAATTTTTTGGTTGGGGGTTACAGATTTTTATGAGTGACGTCATAAATAGAGGACTTTTAGGCCACCTTGGCCGACTTTACCTGGCCCTGGGTGCCAACTGTTAGATAGTAGTATTTCGCTAAAGTTTTTATTGGAAACTAGGCTACAATCCGAGTCTTTTGATACTTTGGATGACCTGCTGGGGTTTCGGGTTCAGAAGTTATGATCTAAAACAGAGATCGAGCTAATTAGATGATTAATTTGTTTATTTTATATCATAACTTTTGAACCAGAAACGCTAGAAAGTCGATCAAAGGCTCAAAAGACTCTGACTCGAGCCTAGTTTCCAATGAAAACTTCAGCGAAATACTTTGGCCTAGCAGTTGGGCCTTAGGCCAGGCAACATGAGCCAAAATGACCCAAAAACTACTTCACTTATGATGTCACTCACAAAAAATCTGCAACCCCCAACCAAAAATATTTTTTTCGAGTACAGACTAGAAGACTGGCCGATCCGTTTGAGCCATTGAACAGCTCTCTAGCGCAATCGGCGGAGGAGCTAGGGTATTGGTAAGGCAACCGAAAACTGCTGTTTTTTTTGCGAAAATCGCCAAAACCACCCAGACGCCAAAGTGTTAATTACTTTTTTATTTTTTTCAGATTAAAGAACCAGTTAGATTATCTGCTTCAAAAATGTCTGAGCAAGACAAGGAAAATACCATACCTGAAAAATCTTCTGTGAAACATGACAAGAAATTAAAAGGTATTGTAAGCTGTGTATGCTCCTATCTAAGTTGTTAAAGAAACAAAAGTTTCGGCCACGGTTTATGAATTTCAAGTGCAATTTTATAGTAATCCTAATTATTTAGTTCAAGGTTTGCAGTCTGGAATGTGATTTTCTAGTAACTTGTAGATTGAATATAATGGATTGTTACTTGAACAGTTGTAGGTAAATTAAGTATTCTGTTTTACCACCACAGGAAATCACAGAACTTACAATGTCAAACATGTTTTCTAGGGAGTAAAAAACCTGCTGGTGATGCTGGAGAGGTAATGAAAGAGATGAATCCTTGGCCAGCATACATAAAGGAGAGACTTAACTTTTATGCAGAGTTGAAAGCAGAGTCTGATGCCTTGTTAAAAGGTGTGGTTTATGTGGCTTTTGAAGAGTTTACAGTAGATATAAAAGTAGTGTACATTTCCAAGTGGGGATACAGTTTGAATATTTAGTATCAAGTAAGTCTTTGTATCACAGTTATTAGTGTTTTTGGATTTGCATGTAACATAATGATTTTGGTAATGATATAATCATTTGTATGACTCTTGTTTGCCAGCTTACTTTATTTGCCAGCTACATGTAGTGTCATATATTTAAGGCCCTTGTACAAATATATACAAACCTAGAATGATTTAAATGAGGAATATTTTAGCAGGAATCTTATTCATACAGCAACATGCATTGAGTATGATTTTTAGTGGTGGACAATGCACATGTTTCATATAAGTGGCCAGCTCTAGTCAAATGATAGTATGTCCATTTCAGTGATGTTATGATACAAATTGTGTTATTCTATGTGAATTCCAGAGTTCTTACATAGTCTTAAAGTATAGAAAATATTTATTTTTTTGGTCTGTTAGTATAGAAAGAGTAAATAATTTTCAAGACTTGATCTTTTGGCATACATTTTCGTAATATTTCATTCAAGATTGATATAATTTTACTTATATTATGTTAAATATTATAGTGTCTATATTTGGCCTGGGTAGGTCTTACAGAAACATTAGGTCTGAAAGAAGTCTGGTAAATATCTGGAAGAGGTTTTGAAAAAGGCTGAAAATTTATATTCAAAATTTGCGTAGGAACCTTGGAATTCACTCAATTTTTGAAAAGCTCTCAAGGGCATATTTTTGAAATTTTGATAAACAGTGAGAATATGATACATTATCCAGGGACACACTTCCAACTGAATATTGTGTTGACTTTCTGAAGCATAACCGCTTCAGAGTTTGCATCTTGGGCTTACACCCACTGTTGGATGGCATAGATTTTGCAGACCCATTTGTGAATGGCATGTTATTTTGCATGTGCTTTCACTATATTACCATTTTCATTACAAGTGTGGAAGGTGAGAAAAGCGGTTTGGTATAACCACTAAAATTTTTCCAATTTTGAAAGGAGTTTTAAGTTTTTTTGTATTTTAAATTTGTTTTGATAAGGGGTGAACGCTTAACATGTTTGTAACATCTTGCATTTTTCCATTTTTTGCATACATTTTGACAGCCACAAATGGTGTGTCCTTATTTAACCACATAATAAAAGTATACTGTGGAGTCAAAAGTAGCTCTAAGAAAAAAATCAATACTATGCTACTTTGTAAGTGGTATTTTACTGCATGCAAAGTTAGCCAAACCTTTGAAACTTGAGGTTCAGTTTCATTTTACTTATTTCTTATTCCCACAAGTAACCAGTGGGTGGCACTCATTTCTGCTTACTTGTGCTAAGGCTGTTTTTTTTTCATTCATAGGCTGAATTTTTTTAGAATGACCGAAAAAAATTAAGACTGTTCAGTCTTAATGTCCAAAAGTATATAATAATGATTACTGTTATGGCGACTTTTAATACAATTATGAGACAAATAACTGTAATGTCTCAGTGAAAAAAAACAGTACCAGGGTCATACTTTCAAAGTGAATGCTGCATTGGTGGCACTTCAGTGGCAGCGTCACGACTGAACCTTTTCCTTGCACCCATGCATACCAAGCACAAGGCTGGATAGGCTACAAGTGCTTTTTTCAAGTTTGAGGTACAACCTGAGCAGAAATCAAACCCAAGCTAGTTGGAGCTACATATATATAAATGCTCTGTAATTCATAGCAGATTGAAAAATACAGATTTTTGTTGTTCTTTGCGCTTAGATGACTATATAATAGTTTTCTTGTCAATGAAGATAACAAGCTGAAACTGTTTTTTTGCTATGGGGATCAACCCACATGTCACTTAGCTGATACCTGTGAAACTTGCATTTTTCACTCTTTGTTGTAAAGCTTCCTAGCATGGATACATGGCTTGAAATCTGCCATAAATAAAGTGGCAGACATTAACATGTTATAAGAATACCATTAGAGTTCACAAAAAGATGACAATCTGTTATATTTTCTGTTAGGCATTGCTGGTGTATTCAAATTCAATCAATTAAATGAATTCTCTATGCAAACTCATTTGTGCAAATGACCCCTTAGGTTGCTTAGGCTCATAGGTCCGTAGGCTTAAACTAACCACAGGTTGCTTATTGTGTGATTAAACATTAGTAGTAGTCACACCAGTTGTATAAAATTTGTCTTTAAAGAAAATCAACATTTCTACCAAATCTGAGATGCTTCAGTCACACCCATCACAGCAAATTTCAGTCCTTGTTAAAATTGTACTCCAATTGTTGGTATACCTGTAGAAGTCAATGTGCCACTTGTTTTTCATATAAACTGCATACCATGGTATAACAACAGTGTTACTTTGACATAACTTGTAATGATGTTTTTGGTGTGATGCAGAACGTGCTGAAGCTCAGTCAGTTCCAATTAAGGTAACTTTGCCTGATGGCAAAGTGGTGGATGGAAGGTCATGGTGTACAACTCCATATGAAATTGCTCAAGGCATAAGGTAACAATGAATGTTGATTTTGTACTGAAGTTAAAAGTAAAGATTGGTCAGTGTGTTATTTTGGGTTGTAGTGACTCATTCAAAGTTAGAATGCTCCAGATAACATGGACATTTTTAGTGATGTGTAAACATTTACGGCTTGTCAATAGAAATTAAAGAAACTTGGCAAATACAGCACTTACTTAAAATGTCCACTTCAGTATCTTATTTTCTGCCAGCATAGAATGGGGTAGGCAGCAATATAGAGGTCTGGGAATTGGTGTGGCATTTTTGGTAGAAATGCTACTGTGGGGTACAAGCTGTTGTGTTGGAGGTTGGCGACAGATTGAATGCTGAGTTGCTGATAACCTCGAATGCTACAAACAGAGGTCATCCAAGTTATTGTATGAGCTCTATCTTGTCTCTTGACTAAACAACCTGACATTTTAAGTTGCCAAGCCAAACAAATCTGACGAAAGGCTCTCATCAGTTAAGATGCATTGTCACTAAACTTTATTTACACACGAATTCTGGAGAAGCAGCTTAAAAGCAGTGTGGTTACAGAAACACATGTTCTACACACTACGCTATACAAACTCTCAACTGTATGAAATGACATCAGCACAAGTATGCACACGAACATAATGAATTAGGGTTTGTGGGTCATACCAGCAGCACATGCATGCAGCATGCTGTCTGATGAAATGACATTATAGATAAGCAAACCATCTTGGGCATAAAAAGCAAATACTACTATGACCCATCCTGTCGTTGATGCCGATGAGCTTGACACTTCTCCATTTTTTCTGTGTAGTTTGTTGTTGATATTGAACATCCGTCATGCAGGGAGGCAAAAAAGCAAATATAAAGCTGTAAAATGCATGAACATGTATTTTATTCCCTCATAAATGCCTCCCTCATAAAACTATTCCATCATAAATGCCTTTAACACATTTGTTCTTGGATGGTCAACCCAGAAAAATATTTCTTTCTGTAATTCCTACTTAACAAAGTATAGTGATGTTGTTCACATGAAGAAAACATCAAATATATGTTGTCCATAACAGTGGCAGAACCTTTGCAAAAGATTACGATTGCTTTCAGAGGAATGTTGAGAGTCAATATCCATAGAATGTTGGTGAAGGAGTATGCTACAGGCCAGATCATTTTCAGAAAAAGTTTTCATTCAGTGGAAAAAATTGTGAGTTGCTATAGATTTCTTGTTTCAAGATTTCTAAAATGAAAGTCCACCAAAAAGTATGGGAGCTTAATTCACATCATATGGCATCTTTCTAGGCAAATAAAGTTAAGAAAAACAGTAGCTACAACCAAGCCAGCACAATGCCTTCTAATATAGCTATTAAATGGGGAGTCCATGGTACTGAAATCAATATGTTTGACATTTATATGCGGTACTTAGGAGCTGTGTAATGTAGGTGTTATAAGGCGCATCTCAGTTAAGCTTCAAAAAACAAACAATGATTTACAATCAGTGCTGAGCATAAACTTGGCTATAATTTACATGTATTGCTTAGATTTCCCAGCATTTGGCTCATTGGTGATTTCAGGTTCAGTAACAAACTGGCCAGTTCTGCTTGGTATCATGCAGCTATTAGTATAAAATTTCTGACTTACTTTAGATCAGTGGTTCTTAACCTGTGGGGAATTCCCCACTGGTGAGGAATGGTGGAGTTCGTAAGTGGGGAATGACCGGTCAGACAGTAGAACCACTGCTTCAAAATTTAACACATCACATCCAAATGTTGACTTACTTTACAAATCACAACCATTTACAGACTGTTTTAATGGGAAAT
>JGI24158J21664_10014314_pt1 | contig 10420 bp, 7 predicted proteins | sample Ectturendosymbi3_FD_21664 | JGI IMG/M metagenome (IMG submission 21664) | reverse complement strand
GCAAAAAGACGAAAGCAGATGGCAGTCGACTGATTCCTCGAAAGCATACAAAAACACTAGTGCTTTTAAGCATTATCTAAGTTAACGCGCGGTTTAACAAAATCAAAAAACCGTTAAACGAAAGCTGTACTTTGTTTCAATGATATGAAAGACGTTGACACTCGTACAAAATGTCAAAATATACACAAATAAAACAAGGAAAAAAATCAACGTTTTACCAGAACTACGGATCAGACAGTTGTTTGATATACCGCCAAATTTTTCGTTAAAATTTTTCACGGCAAACAAATTGCAGCTTCTACTTCCGTAGTACTTTCAGCAAAAACGAGCGTGAAAAACTGCGAACGCTTCTGTTTGGCGGCGCTTTATTTAAAGCGTGGTTGACTGCAGGCCAGTAGCTAGGTTCTATGGTTTGGGGGGAGAAAGTACATCTCAGGGGTGCAAGATTTTTGTTTATATTATAGGTTTCAAACGACTTCCATAAAAAATTTTGGGGCACAAAAAAGTGGGGGGAGCACTGCCTCCGAGTGTTCCCCAGTGACTGTGGGGCCTGGTCGAACGACGAAGTACAAAACGCGTGCGGTGGACGTCAACAGCAGGGGGCTCTGGCGCACACGCCACGAAAAATCCTACGCAACTACGGAGGGGGTTCCCGTTCGAAGGTCAACAACGGACGTTTCTGGCGAAGCACCGCGCGGTTCTACAAGTGAGCCTCCTCGCTTTCAAAGGAAGGAGTTAAATTTTCGAATTATTCTCCCAGTTAAGGACAGGAGCACTGCGTTGCTTTTTATTCCGTACCTCGTCGAAGAAAGCGTAGGCGTGCAGGGCTCGGTTGCTGTTGCAGTGCTGGTAACCGGTCAAACTCAGGTCGCAATCCGCCGACGTCCCGATCGAGAAGGATCTGGAAAAGACGGACACAAAACGCTTGAAAAGTTATGGGGGGGAGCGTACAGGCCAGCGGTGGAGACAAGTCTGGAATAGTTGCACGTCATACCCCCCTCTAACTTCGCCAAAAAACTGAAGTTATCGTGGGTTAAGTCGCAAACAGTCGCTTCAGTCGACATCTTACACTGAACTCTGCAAATGGTGTAAAGTTGATTCGTGGCAGAAAGGATGTAAATCCGGCCCCATCCCTTCGTTTAATAAGGACCAATCCGGATCAAAACATGTGTTTTGAGGACAAACCCGGATCAAGAAGATCAAAACGCTTTTCAACACAAATAAATGGCTTTTCTTAAGCTTTATCTGACCGTGTTGACAACGCCATGGCTGGCATCCACCCGTTTTTACTGACTATCTACGACTTCCTGTCTGTCCCCATAGCTGCCCAACAGTCTTGTCAGTAAAGGCTGCCAGCCGGATGCAGGCCAGCGAACCGTGGGCAAATCTTTGAGCGAGGCGCCATATAGATGTTCTGGGCCAGTGTTTCGCCCAAAAGCGTTCGGTCAAAGGTACAAACAACAGCTGCGAGACGACAACTGTTAACATCCGGCGTTAGTGACTTTGTGCAAGCGCTGCCAGAATTTACGAACGTCAATCGGAGGAAAGATTTTCGCGTCGATGACCTTGTTTCCGTAAATGAAGGACCCGAAACCCGCAACAGCGGGTTTCCTGCTTTTAGAACGGATCGTCTGCTTTAAAGCAGGGTTGCAGAGTCGGATCCCTGAGAACACTAGGAGTCGGAGTCGGATTTTTTGTCAGACTCCGGAATTTCAATTAAATCATTTTATACGTTACACTTCGAAGTTAGGAATTCCAAGTCGTGCCTGTTGAAATGGTACAATTTCTTACGGAACTTTTGTTGAAACAGCGAATTCTTGCTGTGTGTGCCACGATTTCTGTTGATTGTTAGTTGCTACAAAACGGTTAAGGGCCAAACTTCATTCACTTTATGTGAGGAAGTCGGAGTCGGAAATTTTGGAAGCTAGGAGTCGGAGTCGGACATTTTACCTCCGACTCCGCAACCCCGCTTTCAAGACGGATCGTTGGTGCTGCACTTTTCCAAGATGTGAACAAAAACTCCGGGCGTTGGGTCTCGAACGGCGGGCCATCAACCGCCTGACGGTTGTGACGAAACAAAAAGCTTTCGCCAACAGCCACATATGGGTGACGGGTCAAGAAACGGCCCACTGCAAGTCCGACCCAGCTAGTCGCATCGCTCTTCACCCACCCCGCCCCACACCCAGGCCATGTTTCAAGGTTTGGGGGTGATAATTTCAAGGTTTGGGGGTAGCCATGTTTCAAGGTTTGGGGGGTGATAATACATTTTCAAGGGGGCAAAGTTTTTGTTTTTATTATATGTTTAAAAAATGTTTTCTGGGAACAACAAAATTGGGTGGGAACTGACCCCGAATGTCCCCCGTGGCTATGGGCCTGTCCACACCCCCTTGGAAGAAAGGAGGCTCACCTGTAAAACATTTTCGCTCGTTTGCCGGATTTCGCGTGAAGGAAGACGGACTTTGCCGGAAGGAGCTGACGCTTTTCTGCTGGTTTGGCGTCGGCGGCCAAATCGGCGCCAACAGGCCGCGTGTTCCGGCCGGGTTCCGGGCACCCCTGGTCAGATACAGCTTTCGCAGGCCCAATTACGCCCACCACTCCGTTGGGGGCGCCCAGCCGAGCGTGCACTGCGCTCCTGCTGGGGCCGTACGTCGAAAAGGCCAATGTGGCCTGTTCGGGACCTTCGCTGTGAAGCTTGGCCGGCGAGTCGAAAAGACTTGTTGTTTTTGAAGAGCTGTCGTCAACAGCCTGGGCGAAAAAAGAAGAACAACGCATAAAAATCGATGGGAAACATTTCGTTTGATGAATTCCGAAAGATCTACACGTCGAACCGGTCTTCTCAACCATGGAATGCAGTCCAAAGACGACACTGGGTCAATCGTGCCCGGGTAACATAATAGAAGTCCTGCTGCTTTTTTCTTTGAGACATGTCGGTCAATTATCCAAAATAGCTTAAAAGCTTCATTTTATTCGGACACTTTTTGACCGTATTGACTTTATTTTTTCCGTCATTTAAATAAAATTTCGACCAATGAGCGAAAAAAAAACAGATTAGAACCAAGGCTTTTTGTTGCTCATCTCCAGACAAACATCAGGTGATGACGATATACACAGGAAACGCAAGCACGCAGAGTTACAGCGTGCGGAACTAACACTGCAGTTTTAAAAAACATTTCCTCCGAACAAGGAGCTTTCAGGACGAGCTGTTGGTTCGAACTTCTCGGCGCACAAATGTTCGACACTATTTGCGGCAATTTAGTGATTTCCAGTGACGCCACGAAAACACAAGAGTTGCGTCACGGACAGCGACATCACGCAAACGCAGAGTGCGCGTCACGGGCAGTGACGTCACGAAAACACAGGATGCGCGTCAGGAGGATTACGTCACGAAAACACAGATCGCACGCTAGGACAGTGACATCACAAAACATATAATGTGCGTCACGGGCAGTGACGTCACGTAAAAACAGATTGCGTGTCATGGGCGGTGACGTCACGTAACACAGAGTGCGCGTCACGAGCTCACTTTGCTGCCTGGGGGGAAGAGCTGGCCGAGTCGCTGGAGCGCGAGGGTGGTTATGAGACGGTGGTCCAGTGCTGAGAGAAGCGATCGGTGACCGTCGGGCGTTGACTCGGAGCGCTTCAGCAACAGTGCGGCCAGGTTCCTGATCGAAGGACCTGAAAGCAAAAAGAAGTAAGAGTCAAAACGTTTTTTTTTTGACTTTATAATTTACAAATTTTGACTTTATTTTGACCTATCAATTTTTTGCGTTTTCAGTTGAAATGCGGAATGCAAAGCATTTCAAGCACAGTATTAGTATGTTTTGGTGAAATGAAACAAAAACTGCAAAATCTGGTATAGCATGTGTTAAAAATGTATGTCTACTTGCAGTTTCATGAAACGTACCTTGATGATGCTTTGCACTGCGGCGATGTGTTTCCACCATAAACCTTTCGTCACTTTTCACAAGTCAGATTTGCAAAATAATTCACCCTTGGGTGTTGAGGTAAACTCAGAAATACATTCGTGCAGTAAACTTCGATTGTTTGAAGAATTTGGTTGTTTAAACTTAAGCATGATATGTTGAAAAGTACATTAACAACAACAGTAGAGCCAAATCTGAGAATATCATAAAGTTAAAACACTATATACAGTATGCATAATGGATTGAGAATTTGTCAAATCAAGTGCTGTAAGACCACGTTTCTTGCAAACCCATTACCATTTCAGAATTGCAACTAAACTTGCAAAAACATATCAAAATCTGTTGTTGTTACTTTAATAAAATATCGATAACGAGAAAAAAACTCTGCTTCAAGAAAATTTGGTATAACGATAAATTTTGACCTAATGATAAAATTGGACTTTTTTGACCTAATAACGTTGGGGTCACTCATGGTATGAGCGTGAAGTTTGGTTTGTGGACGTTTCATAAACTCTAAAAGAAAGCAGAAAATTTTTGACTTTTGGTTGCCCTAGTCGTGACAATCAGAACTCCGGAGCACGTGATTTATCCGTACTTCAATTTTATAGAGTTGCTCAGGCAACGTGGATTAGGGCATGGCAGATATTGCTTTCCAAATAAAATTGTCAGTTAGGGCAGGGGTGGGGGATTAGTGGGGGGGGCGCCAGAGCGTTTCCAGCGGCTCGCGGAAACATTCAGGAAAAATCTTCAAATGTGCAATTTCCTCCAACTTATCACAGTAAATGTTAGTGCTGATGTTAACTTGAACCGAGAATTGCTTCTATTTCCATCGACTTGCTTCTATCTCCATTAGAAGGTGCGGCCTTCTCAAAGTGGTCCTCTGAGCTAAATTAATTGCTTCACCCCTGAGTTAGGCGATGACAAAACAGATAAAATCAACAGTTTCGCTTTGAATTAAAATTTTAATTCGCGTATTACATTTTTCAAGGCCTCTTTGGGGAAAAAAGTTCCGGCAACGAAGTGCAAAAAAACTCCCGTATGTTTCAAACGAAACTCCGCCTTGCGTAAACGCAGCGCTAAGCAGAAAATACCCAAGCTTCGTTTGCGAAGACAGGTTTTAAATTTGCTAATACGCCCTCGCAAAACACGTACCGTTAGGTTTGTTCCACGACGAGCGGAATTCCTCTCGCGCGCCAACGTCGCTGAAGGCGCTCGAGCAAGTCATGGGCGAGCCCGCATTGATGACGTCTTCATCTCGTCTCGGCCCTGCACGGTAAGAGTCGCGTCAAAGCTCGGCGAGCTTCTCGAGCATTGCGCATGCAAACGAGGCTCGGCGCTTCGAACTCGGTCACGTGAGCGCACCACGTCACCACAGCCACGCGCTTAATCTATAGCGGATGTGATGTAAGGCCCGCGCATTGCGAATTGGCTTTTCGCAGTTTTACACTGTTTTACCGAGGCAACCGCGATTGTCTATCACGGTGGCCTCGGCTCAACTGTGCGTGCTATCTTGCTTGCGTCAACCAACCATTGCGTCCAGCCAGGGGGTTTCACGAGAGGGGCACAATGCCTCGGGCGTCGAAGTCCCAGGAATGTCGCTAGTACTTTCTTCAATACAGTATATTGCTTCCGAAAGACCTCAGGTTCGAACATGGGGGCGCCAAACTTGCTTCTTGCCCCGGGCGCCATCTCACCTCTTTACGCCGCTGATCCAGGGGGAGTTCCGCCGCGTGTGTGCTTGCGCACAGGCGTGGTGCTCTGACCTCGTTTCACCAGTCAAGTGAAGTTTTGTACTGTCTAGCGCGGTGGTTCCCAACCGGTGGGCCGCGGAGAACAGCCTCAATACTTTCCCGAAGGTTCGAATTTTTGGAACTGCGCACAACATTCAGAGTCGTAGGTAATGGATGGGGCCGGCCGAGCGCTCTACTGATATTTGNCAATGAGGCTGCGAGANCCAAAAGGTTGGGAACAACTGGTCTAGCGTTTGGATCACGTTTTGCTTGCTGTGTTACCGCGCCATCGTCAACGAACCGCTGCCCGTCAAAGGCCTCATGGAAACAAACATTTGTACGGCATGGCATCTTTAAGACGGACTTAAAGAAGCGTGAGAGCTAATGCTTCGACTTGGCAACTTAAAATGTCAGCGGGTAGTTGAGTCAGGAGACAGAACAGGGCTCATGCAACGACTGGGCTGCCTCGTTGGTCGCATCGTTTGGGAAAATCGGCAATTTTCGGCACGCTGCGTGTTGATCCCCGAACCTCTACAAATCTCAAGGAGGAATCTGAAGTGACAGGAAACCGCCGCCGGCGAATGCGGATCGCCCCACCGCACAGCGCGCTCGCGGCGCCGACAAATTCAGTGAATCCGATGAGCGGGGCGTGACGCGCTTCCTGACGCGCACTGCAGCAACGGCGGCGAGGAGGTGGAAACGCGCGCGTTGCCGCTTTCGCGCGGCAAGAACGTCGGACGGCGTTCGGTGCGACAGTGCGAGACAACTCGCGGACGACTAGCTTCTTATCAACGACCCAAGCGGCGGAAAAAATAATCAAACTCTAGCCTTGATGAAAAGCTCCCGATTTGCTGTAAGCTTTCGAGGAATCAGCCGAATGGGCTCTGCTTTCATCTTTTTTGCGTTGAGTCAAATAGATTCTGTACTACGGAGTGTCCATAAACTCTGGGTACATAGGAGTTTTCATTATCTATTTTATTTGTTTAGGTTATTTCCCCCTCATAGGTTTATTTAGTTAAATGACGATGGTCCTGCCTAAAGAAGAACGAATCGAGCTGGTACTGTTAAGTGGACGAGAAGGATGGTCCCAGACTTTGTTTTTTAACATGTACCCAGACTTTATTGTGTATTACCCCGGAGAAATTCTTTCACATCGAATAATAATACACTGTGATCTTAACAGAGTATATATTTCGCTTTCAGAGAGCAATTTAGATTGCGTATGCATGACTAAATATCGAAAAAGCGAAGCGAAACTTTACTGAGCCAGCAAGCAGTGGGTTTACAATTAGCTTTTAAATCTCAAAACGAGATCACGCCTTAATTTCTTCTCCGTTTTAAGGCAGGCAGTGTTTATCAAGTAGAATATTACCAGGTAAACGTTCTGCCCGAGTGTGCGAAGTTCCATTTCAACTCGAACCAGTAAATTATTCGAGTCAATTTCACGGAGAAAAAGAGTATGGCTTCAATTTTCAATAAAAGTTCTTCACGAACAAAGAGCATCATTTGCTGAATTTTTGCGTTAGAACTTCGCACGTTTAAGAAGACAAGAATTTCTAATTTGCCAAGCCCATTTTTATGTTAAGAGGCCAGTGTAAAAGACATTTTTTCTGGGTATTTGTCATAACACTTTTACGTGATGAAACGTAAAAATCCAACAAACAACACTTTTAACAGGGCATGCATGCATATAAATAAGGCCAGAATGAAGGCTTACAAAATATAGAGCCATTTGTTAAACATGCCACGATTTTTCCATCTCGAGTTTCATAATTTCTTTTGAAGTCTTGCACATGCACACTGCAACCTTTGTGTGATTTTCAAAACTGCGGGGCGATCTTGTCATGGCCGACTGGCATTTAACAGCTTGCAACGTTGACATTGTTTACTTGACCGGCCCGAGCGCGATCGCCTCAGTCGGCGCTCAAGCAAAGCATATGCTATTCAGCAAATGCAACATACTTTGACACGTGGGTAAAATGAAATTTCACCACGTTTTGCCCCCCTCTGGAACAAACTTTTTGGCTAACCCTGGAAAAACCTTTGTTGGACCCCCCGTGGAAAAAATCCTTCCGGCGTCCATGGTCCATGGTGCAGCGCTAATACATCTCGACTTGCTCAGAAGATAAAGTCGCTGAGGCGAGACGATGTTTCGATGGTTTGAAACCACTTACGATGTTCAGCCAAAAGAGCCGTGGAAGAAAGTGGAGTCGTAGGTTGCGTTGTTTGGGGTTCTTGCAGGGAGTGAAGGTATATAATAATCGAAATGCTAACAAGGATTTTCTTAATTCCTTAAAACATTTTTATTAAGCTGTAAATCGGTCGCCTCAGTGGCGCGCCCAATCAAATACCATTGGAGAGAGTCGAAACCAGAACCTTGGGACCGCGAGCTGGCCGCCAGTATGCTGGAAATTATTCTTCGCAACAACAACAGCAAATGTTGCGAGAACAGGATTTGTTACCAACAGCCAGTACACGATAACGGCAGCGTTTCGCTTTCATACCACGAATATCCCTTTTTGATTAATTTAGTGCAGTTGTTTACAAACTGTTTCGAACAGAGACCCATTATAATAACCCACTATAAGCCAACGACCCCAATCTAAAATTCGAATAAAGCAAATGTAATACAGCTATGTACATAAAATACCTACTTGCGACCCTTGAAAATGTTTTACAAACCCTCTGGGAGTCGAGGGGTCGCGAGCCCCTGGTAGGAAACCACTGAATCTAGTGTTTTGGTTAGCCAAACGACGTCGAAACGACTTAATAAACAGCCCTTGTTTCAAAGAAAGTGAGTTCCGCTCGATCTTGTTTGTGACTACGTTGACAACACTGAATTACAAAGATTCGGTTAGTTACGGATGAAACACGCCTGAAACGTCTCAAAATGTCAGTTTTACATCTTAATTTATTAACAAATCGCACAATTTATGTTTCAAACAAACCTGACGGCACCATTCGTTCACCCAACACCCCGTTCCTTCGCTGAGAGTCGACCTGTTCNGGAGCCAGATGTTCAAGGCTTGGCTGCTTCTCCTGGGGNCTTCGTGGAAGCGTGGCCGAAACGGCCGGAGGCGCTTCCTGATTGCAGGGATAGAGTCCGTTGGCGACGGCGCCCGGGGTCTTGAGGGACAACTTAGAGAAGGGCGTCTTCGTTTCGGGCAGAAGGAGAGGTTTGTAGATGGTCACGTGATCGGAGGATAGCCTCGCGCGCTTCGGATCGGAACCGATTCCCGAATCCGAGTTGCGCCGCTTGGGCGGCAGGCGGAAAAAGTTGGGCCTGTCGAGGTCTGAGGACAAGACGCGAAGTCGTCCGTTTGCGCCGGTGCTTTTCTCCTCCGCGTGGGAGGACGCCGTTGCATCGCTCACTGACCAGCTGCGCTTTGAAAGGCCAGGCTGCTGGGTTTCGCGGTGACTTCGGAACGTTTCGGTTAACTTCGGACAAGCTCGCGAAGCTAATCGCGTCAGGGGTTCGGGACCCGAAGTCTTTTCGCTGCTTTTCGGTTCGCCTGCGTCGCCGTGTTCGGATGCGGCGAGACGCATCTTTTCCAAGGCCAGTGCAATGTCGGCGTGCAGGCGAACAATGGACTGCAGCCAGAGCTGCTGCTCCTCTGGGGAGGAAAGACCGCGAGTATTTCCCGTGCTTCCTTGGCAGCGGCTACTCGACGGCAACGAGGAACAAGGGGGGGACGAAGTCGAGCGCGGCGAACTCGCGCAGATCGCCGCGCAACCGACGCGCGAACGCTTTGCTGCTCCCGCGTCGCACACTGCGCCGCTTTCCGACGCGGTCGGCTCGGTGACGTCACAATCCGCGAAAGTCGAGCTTCGCGCCGACGCGCTCGACCAAAGGAGGCGCGCCGCTTCTTCAGCGGGAGTCGGAGGTGGTGGGGGGGGCGCCGGGCGCAGACGATAGTGGTCCTTGATTGATTGAGGTACTTTGGTGGTCGGACGCCGCGTCGTGGGGGGCGGTTTCGGGGGGTAAGTACTGAAACAATGTGAAAGAAAGTCATTCACCAAGTGCTATTATTAGCCCCGGTGTCAAGCGAAACTTCTGACTTGCGGCATCGCTGACTTCACGCCATCTGCGCACGCGCAGAGTGATGTTTCAGGTCATGTATTTCGCAGGCGGTGGCTGTTCACTGATATGTCAACATGCTGAGAACTGGTGGACCAGGGTTGGGGTCCGAGTTTAAGTTTTAAAAAAGAAAACTAACTGACGTCCAAGACCAGTGTTTCTCAACCTTTCATGGTTTGTGGCCCCCTTTTCAAAGACCCTCAGCACTTGTGACCCCCCTGCTCATCCTCAGGGTTTTGCAATATCACGGCAGAGCTATTTAGTAAAGGCCTCTGCTCGTGGCCCCAAGGGGGAGCCGAGGGCTCCGGTTGAGAAACCCTGTCCAAGACTATGTAAAATATTTTTGGGTGGCTAGTTCGTCCGAAACTGTCGCTGATTTTGGATAATCTGATGTCCAACCAAAGATTTTTAATTTGCAACAGGCCTCAGAAAAATTAATCACCAAATGTTTTTTTCCTTTACCCTGAAAAGAAAAATAACTGATGTAAAAGAATATGTCAGAAATTTCGCTTGACATGTCACTCGAAAACCTTAATTAGGTCAGAAATTTCGCTTGACACCGGTACACGGATTGGCTCACATGTGCCTTCTACGACAGCAGCCACTACGAACGAACGAACATAATAATGTGCTTCCTGGGAGGGTCTGCGTTTCCTGGCGACAAGGTTTTAAAATATGCATCACAAGTC
>JGI24158J21664_10014313_pt1 | contig 10420 bp, 10 predicted proteins | sample Ectturendosymbi3_FD_21664 | JGI IMG/M metagenome (IMG submission 21664) | reverse complement strand
AATAACTCCTTTGTTCAAGGCTTTGAGCATTTCAGGTCGTATCTCACTGCAACCTGCAGCCTTCCCAGCTTTCCGTTTTTTGGCAGCTGGGAAAACGTGGTTGCAGTGATGGTATTTTCCTCCCACATACGCAACTCCTGTTTTTCCAGCAATGTGGAAGCACTGTCACGGGCTCAAAAGGTTTTTGAAATAGGCCACTCTCTACATTTGCCAATCATGGGTATGCGGCACACCATACGTCCCGTTTTAGCCGAGACAGTCCCGGTTTAAAGGCCTTGTCCCGGTCAGTCATCCAAAACGNCCCGGTTTTGCAATCAATCAGCCACCATAGCCCTNCACGAATATTAGCAGGCTGCGATTGGTCAGTTTAGCCAACTTGCTGAAGAGTGATGTGTGGTCTTGTTTTGTCTTATTTCCTTGTGTTGGATCAGGGTCTCAAACACGCGGACCACATGTGGCCCACGAGGGCTTTTTTGCGCCCCACGATGCTTTTTCGGAATTTTCAAACAATTAGCATTTACGTTATTTAGTTTATTCACCTGTGTTTGAAAGTTCTCGGCTAGCGAGTGAACAAGTTCGGAACGAACGTAAAAACGGCAGAAATGGTTTGCCTATAACTCATTTCCTTATGTAAAAATCCTATGCAAAAAACGTTTATCGTTTTCTCATTTTATTGAATCACTCTGAAAATACTGGTAGGCCAATGTAATTTTTTTGTCTAACAGTTTCTTATTTAGCTTTGATCTTGTCTAAAAATTACTGTGTTGAATTAGAATTATCTGTTTTTTTGAATTAGCCACGACGGACGCTCTGATATTGACAACCACTTGGAAACCAAAAAACACAACTCTTTTGTTGAGGTAGCAATGTCGTCATCTCGTGTGAAACACTTTTTCAAGGCTGCTCATTCCGATGAGTCTCCACTCTCAGCAGCGAAAGAAGCTACTTTTGCGTATCACGCTGCTATTTACGGAATGTCTTTGAAAAGTTCTAATTGCAACCTCTAAGCTAGTTTAAAGATTTTTTGAACCTAAATTTGCCAATGCATGAACAAAATGTAAATCAGTCATTGTCAATTGCATTGCCCCGATGATTGCTGCTGAACTACGCCAAACATTAGATAAAGCGAATTTTGTTTCGGTTACCATTGATAGTCCGAACAGTAAAGAGCAGGGATGCTGGAGAGCGGAGAAATGACGGGGGCATTGCCCTCCTGACCTTTCGTACGGTGGGTAACGGGGGCGGAGGTGCCTTTTTTATAAAAGTATCATAGGTAATTTCATGGTTTATCAAGATCGTATTGCAGCTTTTCACACACCCAGATACTTCAGAATGGTTTTATATAATTTCTGTTATGAATTTTGAGGTCAACAATGTCGCTAAACAAAAACAAGCATTATTGCTAACGACGTTTTTATTTTTTTAAGTTTTCATTCTCCTCAACTTTTTTACTAACCCCTTGACCTAACGCTGTTCCGGCTTCCCTGGAAAAGAGGGTAAAATTATTCGTTGTGGTTCGCTACTTAGCACCTGATGTCGGTGTGAAAGCAGAACCGTCGCCAGAAGGTCGTCAGTAGGGGACTTTACGTTTGTGCAGGGGGGGCTTGACATTTAACTTTGACAAACATTTCACTGATTTATAGTGTTTCATATTTCAATTTGGAGGCTTGGAGCTTTGTTTGGGGGGTATAAGTCCACCAAAGCCCCCTGTGTGAAAGTGAAGCTTTTAGAATTTAAATCGCTTCAGGTGAAACTGTTGCAATACTTAGCGAAAATAGCTACATACTCCAAGATATGAACCACATTTGTCTGACAAGGCTCGTTTTTCTGAAGCGTCCCGGTTTTCATTCACGAAAATATGGCATGCCTAGGTATGCCCCTATTCTGAGCGCGACACCAGTTTGGTCTTCCATGGATCAAGCAAGATTAGATTTTATGCTGAGGAGACGCCGGATGGTTAGTCAGAATACTTTTGTTAGCTTGCCAGTAAATTGGAATCTAGTTTATGTCCGAACGTCTCCCAAGATTGCATTTTGGACTTTTTCACCTAGAAGGCTGCTGACTTTCGCGCCTCAGGGTACCGCGAATACAAAGATTCGTCTTTATTTTGAACCGTTTGGTCTACTTTCTTTGCTAATGTATGTTTCACCTTCTGGTTCCACCAAGGAGTTACAAGAGTTACTTTTTGCAATTATTCGCCACACCGAGTATTCTCCGTCCACATAGCCAAGCAGCAGATGAGGCTACAGCTTCTTTGAACAGCTGCCACTTCACCTCTGCGTCTGTTGTGCATTCCGGGATTGTTGGACAGAATAAAAATTTAAGCGTGAATGTTAGGGCGTAAACTTGCATGTTGTGCTGTATGATAGAATAACTGCTGATGCAATGTTACATCAATTGTTCTCAGTTTATTTTGCAATTAGGAATGAATTTTTAAATGTTTATGGGGAAGTAGTGGTGAGTTAGATTTTGCTGTACGCTGTGTCCAATTGTGCCATTTGCACAGTGGATGATGATGCACATACGGGAATAGTAACGTATTATAAAAGAAAGCAACTAATTGGGCGTGAAAGTGAGCATCAGACATACAATTAAATACAAGATTTAAATGCATCACAAGTTGATCGAATTGTGTGAAAGTTATGACTGTTTTTTGGTCTTTCACACACAGTCACAGCGGGGCCCGAAAATATTGTGCACAGAGGACCCTTGTTAAATGAATCAAACACTCTCATAAGGTTTCTTTTTTCATCACAATCATCATGAAATTTATTTTGGACTGTGATTTGTTATGCAGCAGATTGGGAAACTAGGAATCGATTTCTAAGTGGGATCTCGTACTACGAGGCTTTTACAGGAGATAGTTTTCGGTGAGGCTTCGTGGTCTTGTACACAGTAAGCACCTAAAGCAGCTTTCCATTCGTTGCTGAAGGAGCTCTTTCATCGATAATCAGCTTTAAATAAGATTATTAGTGTTTATCATTCCGCAATAGCAATGCGGTTGCGATGAAACATAACAATGCATTGCTCTTTTCGTTTCAACCTCAGTAATCAGCTTCGCTGCAGAATTTAATTAAAATTTAACCTTACGAATCCTAAAATCACCCTGAGCATTCACCTAGAACATCTGGTCCACAATAAAAAGCACATCATTCCTGATAATGCAGTATGAGGTAAAATAGCAACATAGAAACGTTACATTGAAATTTGAATAATGCAGCTCTGTGCCAGGCTTATAGCCGGGTTTTGGTGAATCCGGGCCAACAACAGCAACAAGGTGTTTTCATTGAAAAAAAAATAGTTCACATATTCTCAGCAGTAAGGGCACCATTGGCCCCCTCTAACAATGGATCTGTCCGCTGTTCAAATCACTCAACCCGCTTGATCACTTATCCGAAACATTTGGAACTACGCAGAACTTTAAAAACAATTTGTCACTGATTGCTGCACCTTTTCGCACCGCTTTCCCATGCATTACCCACTGCAACACGCCATTGCATGGAATCTAATTTGTTCTGATGACGCTCCAGTAGTCCGATTCACTTATTAGGAAACAGACAATTGTAAACCAGGAGCACTTCATGAGTTTGTGACGCTCTGAATGCGCTTCTTTCAACTCTTTAAACAAACAGACGGAAGTGCTTCAACTTCGATCAATTACCAGGATAACGAGCAAGAGCTAAGAATGTCGTTGCAGCAGACACAAAGACATTTTGCATTGGAATAGCAAAGCCGAGAACAGCTTGGTAGATTAGAACAGTGGTTTCCAAACTTGTTCGAGCCGTTACCCAAATCAAGGTAGCGATTAAATCATACTACCTTCAATATCTCACAGTGTCGCTCCATAATACAGAACGGCACTGCGGTTTTTGTTCCGCGTTACCCCCCCAAGAATATTAACCCCCACTTTGGGAACCACTGGATTAGCATATGCGTCTACCTCAAAGCCATTGGGATATTTTTACTGTGTTCAATAAAATATATAAGCACAATACAGGGGTTGATGTTCCCTGCGTGAACGATTGATCTGTTTTTAGGAAGTCCTGGCGCCCTAAAAGTTAATTCTCCCTATGCCCAGCCAGATTGCTACGTATGTTGCTTCCGCTCTTGCTATAAAAAGTTTTATATGAAATTCCAATTTCTTCCCTCGTTTAGAGCAACAAACCTTCAAATCGATTGGTGACTGTACAGGTATTGAACTTAAAATGGCAGCAACTATCAATATTGAATTTAGTTAAAGACGGCTAACTATCGTTGTACAAAGAATAAAACAAAGCAGCAAGGTACTGTATTTTCCCAATACTGTAATAGTGTGCGCAGTTTGATCTTCTAAATTAATTTGTTCATCCCGCAACAGCAGTGGTATGGCTGTTAATAATATAATGAAACATTTCTTTCGTGAGAAAAACAGAAGCTGGCAACGAATATTTGTTAACCAAAACAGTGAGGACGCCGTTCTCTAAAGAAGTATCGTTGCCACCTTGCCCGCAAATTACGTGGCAAATTGTTCTTCACGGGCGAGAAGTTTCCCCGTTTTACAAAAATCTTAAGCCGATCAATCGTAGACCCGCTGTGTTTGAGCATAACCCAGTCGTAGATATTCTCACTCAACTAACAGCACCTTAACCCCATGGTCAGATACTGGAGTCAAGTCTTGAATATATTTTGAGCATTGGTTTATTCGATAACATAGGTGAAAGCATCGATCACAACTTCAAACATATGATACGTAACATATTACGTCATATCGTCAAACTAGTTGCTATCAAACAAAGTCTCTTAATGGATGTCATATCCAAGCCAGAGTCGCGATTCAATCATGAATGCCGAAACAGTGCGAATGTAGCGCTATTTATAGGCGAAATGATTAAGCGTGAAAACAACCGTTGTTTCCGCACATCCGCAGTTGTGCCCTTGCACCTGGCGTTGCGGTTTTATCATACGTTATTGCAAAATGTGCGATCGAGTGGTGTCTCGATCTTAGTTTATTTCTATCACTAGCGGCGATATTGACACAGCGCGATACGGCAATTCGGTGGTGCGCACAGGCAGGCTAACGAGACCACGCACGAGCATTTTGATGCAGCGCGCGGACCGATGTTCGTGAGCACGTTGCACTAAGCGAGCAGTTCCTGGATATCGAACAGGCACTCCCTCATTCTTGTTTTGACGACAGCGCTTCCTCAGGTGTCCAGTCGGCATATGCTTCTTCGTGCTCCTTCTCTTCGTCCGCTTCGTTCTCGCCACTCTCCTTTCGCGGTGTTTCTTTCTTGCTCCTTTTGCGAGGTGAGGCAGTTTTCCGTGGAAAAGGCCCTTCGCTGGTTGACGATTTGTCGTCTTTGAGAGACTCGACAAGGTTGCTCGCGCCTCGGCTTAATTCTCATGGCAAATCACTGGCGTTGCTTATGGAGGCCTTGTCTTGATTTCAAACCTCCGCGGCTGTAAGATCTTCGTAGCGCATAGTGATGCGACGTGGCGGGGCTAACATGCGGAGATTTACGTCGTCGGCACGAATCAATGCTTGTCTTATAGTTTCCAGGTTGATTTCCTTGACCTGGAGCCCTTCGGGCCATATGTAGGCGGCCAACGTTTGAGGCATAGGTGTAACATGAATGTAGGACACACATATATTCTCATATCTCCGATTTATGCCGACGTAATATCGTCGCTCGTTTTCGTAATCATCTATCCTTAGTTGAACGCAGAAAAAGGTCTTGCTTTTCACCCTGACCAGGATATTCATCAACATTCCATTGACTTCCGCACTGGAAAGCTCAGAAACCATGGTGTGATCAGGTTGGTGGTACTTGGGATCTTTAAAGACGCTGCGTGTTCTTGCCAGCCCTTTATAACACAAATACAGGCTTTCCACAACATTCATGTTGCCTATTTTCCTTCAAAACACACGAAAACGGGTTAACTGTTCATACATACACAAGTTACGGGCACAGCTCGTTACTATGCATAACGGCTTAGTTTATTGGTTCGTTTATCGGTTACTGTGGTGTGTTATTACAGCTGAGCTTCGGTCAGGTTGCCGTCTTCTTCCTCACGGTTGGTTCGGTTAAATGGCGATTCAATGCGACACAACTGCAATAGATTAGCATTTGGTACTGAGCGCACAAGGCTCGTATGGGGTGATGACCAGTCTGTAATTTCTTTTCGTATATGCTGGCCAAGAAGTTCGAAAACATCGAAATCGTCAGTGCGGTCAAGTCGGTCACGCCGTAAGTACACATTTTTCAATTTGGGAGGATCAACAAGAAACGGGCTAAACGATACATGTTGTGAGCAGCTCGCGGCATCTTTTCTGGCCACAACAGAAGCCTTAAAAAGCAGTTTTTATTAGAATAAGATACACGTGGTGAAGTGAAGGTAATTAAATCCAAAAGTTCCATGTTGTTCAGAAAAATCAAGCGCATCCACGTATTTCACAGTTTGGTCTGGAATTGTAGCAGTTTTTTTCCGTGAGGTCTTGCAAGGACGTGTCAGTTACAAAGGGGAAGGAGAAGCAGCAGTTGTTGTTTATCATCCTGATGAAGCTTAACTCGCTACAATGATGGAACAAACGGTACAAACATTGACGGGAAATGCTTGTGACACAAGGTTACTGGCCTTACGGATGTGATAAAAAGTGGAAAATCAAATGTTATTGACATTTGGCTTTGGTGAAAATTATGAAAAAGATGGTCGATGTTTTGCACCTTAAAGGTTAAATTAAACAAACTTTATTGCCTTACAGCTAAGTTTTACAAGCACATCAGTTAGTCTATCTAGGGAAATGCTTTGAAGTTTGGGTATGTTTCACCGAATTGTATAAAAAGACATGAGCTCTGTGTGTTTCAAACTTTTTTGTCCCATCACTTCCTCCTCACTTTATAATATTGGTATCGATCCCTTCCGATGCCATGTAAAACAAACAAAGAAATGAACACGCGGTTTGGTTTCGTGTCAATTGCGGTGGATGAATTTGATGACTTTCGCAAATTTCTAAGAAATAGGGAGCATTTTGATAAATAATGTGTAATCGCAGAACGCCTCGTTTATGAGTAGCAAGTGGTTTCGTTGCTTGGTATGGCCCGGAGCCAAAACTCACTTTCCAACTAAATATGGCGAAGGAAATGGTACACCCAGCATTTTGGCTTTCCTCCACAGAAGTGATATTTTCCAGCGACCTGGCATCACAGTGAAACATATTAGCAAGCAACCAAATCTGGAAAATGATTTATCCTACTTTCAGAAGGGTATGTCAATGCAGAATCTTTTTCAATCGGTCTTGTTCAGGTACATCGTTTTTTTTACAAAATTAAAAGTGAAGGCACATTGAGCATTGTGACGTTGCAGTGACGTCGCTGCTTTTGCAAAAATTTGTTTTAAGTGTGTATTGTAAGTTCGTTTACAAACAGCTCACAACTGATTATTAAAGATCGCTACATTTTTACATTTCATTACATTGCTCGCAAACGTGGGAGAAAAGGTTATATATGTAAGGCAATCATTTTAATATGCTGCATTTTGCATCAAAATTAGAAATATAAAACTGCTCTCTCTCTCTCTCTCTGAATTCCAAGGAAAAATGTTTATATTTTCCACTTTTCAAATTCATTCTTGCGCGTGTCAGATTTTTTTCAAATTCAGTTTGAGACATTTAATGTACACGTTAAATGGTTAAATAAACGGACAGCGCAAATGAAACCCCTGGATACGCTGTTGCGACACATATTTTGCTGGCTGGTCATTAGGCATGGACTTGTTTTTTGTACTTCGCGAACAATTTGACTAATAAATGTCGGCAAATAATTTATGCTGTCACTCCCTTAATCACCTTGTGCTTTTAGCCTTTATAGCAGTGGTTCCCAAACTTGTTCGAGCCGTTACCCAAATCATGGTATCGATTATATGTCTTATTACCCTCAAATTTTTTCACATTTTGGGTCGATAATTCTTTTGCAGTAATCGCTCATGATACAGAACAGCAATGTGGTTTTGGTTTTGCGTCACCCTCGAAGAATCGCGGATTACCCCCGGGGGGTAATTTACCGCCAGTTTGGGAACCACTGTTCCATAGTAGTGTTTCTCAACATTTTTACTGCGTGGCCAAGATAACTTTTGATAAAAATTATATGCCCCACTACTTTGCTAGCATAGGCTATGCTTTTATACGCATAAAAAATCACATATTCCAAAGTAGTAAATTCATTCCTTTATGCGATTCAGTCAGAATCTTGCTGCTGAATAACAATCAATGTGTTTTTTTTCACTAGATCTGTGGTGTTTATTGAAAATCTGAGTTTTTTTTAACTCTGGTCTAATATTAGAAATGTATGTGGTGTCACTGTATTTTCCATTCAAGAAAACAGTAGTTTCACATGCGTAATGTGCAGAGTCAGTAGCCAGTACAGTTGAGTAGGCTAGGCTTAACCAAATTGTTTGAAATCTAATGTTCTACAGATTAAGCACGGAGCAGGCATAGGTCAGCACTCTGATCTATCGCTGATGTGTCAAGGGCTCCTTGTGCATGATTTTGGAATGCTTTTTGGTTATGAATGAAGATGCTGTGGTTGAGAATCTGTTCATTGTTTTACAGGCGCATTGTGATAGGTATGAATGCAAAATTTTGAATGTTAAATTAGTGGTCAAATATTGCAATGAATGCTATGATTAGGGTGAAAAGAAAACTGTAACATCTTGAATGTATCATGTAACATGTTTCATTTGTGCATTTAAGTGAAAGTAAAAGAAAACACTAAACGTTTTTTAGAAAAGATCTGACTAACTTTTTATGTTACTTCATATACTGTATTTGATTTGCTGCTAGCTTACTTGTAAATTGTCAGTATGTTTAAAAATATACTTGAAATTGTTAAAAAATGATGCAACTAATGCATATTACCTTAATTTTTATTTGCAAGTACCGCTAGCGTACATTTCAAGTTTGGTTTTGACTTTTTTTAACATTTTGTATGTTTGGGGTTTTTCATTATTTTCTGTTTTTTTTCAAGGTAAGTTCTGAGGTTTTTCTTCATAACAGAGTGGCAACACTGCACATATCTGCATTCTCACATGTTTTGTCCTAACGCCGTGTGCACGCGAAAACTGTGCTATGGCCCACAAGTTGAGAAACACTAATCTCTGTGGGGTCATCACCAATGTCTATTGGCGAAGCTCAGCGGTTCTTTTCTAGAAAGTGCTGCGGATTTATGTGGGTAATGACGCTCGGGAATGTAATATTGTCTTTTTGCCTCCGTAGGGAAATCACTGATTTGTGGCGAGCAACGCAGTCGGTCTTCTTTTACTGTTCTCGTTATATGATTTCACAGAAGGAAGCTGGTTATAGAAACCCTGCGATCAATTAGAAAGGTTAATTTCTTTTTTTGTGGTTTACGTAGTTGGTGATATGATAATTGAAGCAACCAACATAGAAATTGAAAGATTCAAAACGCTTGAATAAGTTCTATGACATCGTCCAGGTAAACCTCTTCCCTAAATCCTGTTAGGAATGCTGGAAAACACTTTACGATCATATTTAGCTGCATCGCTCTTGTGGAGACTTGATGCTGAAACGTGGGTATGTGCAAGTCCGGACCATCGCAAAGTTCTGAAAACAGCACGGCAGGCAGATGGCAGATTCCTCGAAGGCTTAGCAGCAAACCTAGAGGCTTCAATTCTCAGGGATTAGAAGTGATTGGAAACATTAGGCTCACCTGGAATTAAATCTTGCAGAATGTATCAGTGACGTTGGCAGCTCTTGCAGTTTTGTCAGGTCCTTCAGACAAATCAAAAGCTTTCCTACTCCCACATAATGTTGCTGCAATTCGTACCTACCATCGTAACATTGAAATAACACCGACTATGTTATACAAACTAACGAACCAAGCAGCCATGGATGTTTTACGCAGGAGCTTATTTTCAGTTTCTGAGCTCATCTTCAGTAAACCTTATTTAACGAAATGTGTGAGAGCTGTAGACTTTTTTCTGAACGTGAAATCAAATTTTTAATAAAACATCTTTTGTTATTTGAATGGAACGCGTTGCACAACCTGTTGACAGGTTATTAAAGGGATCTACTATCGTAAGTAATTTTTGTCTAGTGGAGTTAAGTTGATCAAGACTTCCACGAAATTAAACCAACTATATCTTTATTATTTCTGTAAAGTATTTATGTACTTTTACAAACGATCAAAGTCAAAACTTTTTAAGTATTCAAATAGTGACCAAGATTTTCAATTGTTTGATTCAGAATCCTTGAAGATTTGTTTTTGTTTGATAAAATGTCGTTCGTTTTTTCCACGTGACAAAATGCTTCAGATAAATTTAATAACATTACCAAACGTTTTGAAGAGAAATCGTCAGGATAAACTTTTGAAAAATTGTATCACGACACGATATAGTCAGGCCAATAGCTTTGAGCGGACGTGTA
>JGI24158J21664_10014310_pt1 | contig 10421 bp, 5 predicted proteins | sample Ectturendosymbi3_FD_21664 | JGI IMG/M metagenome (IMG submission 21664) | reverse complement strand
TTTTTTTTGACATTCCCCAAAAACTGCGCGATAGGGAACTTTTCCCTTATCGGCCTCTCTGCAAGTCAACTTCTCACCTCGACAACATTTATACTTGATGTAGTGCTTGTAGCATCCAACCGACAACACTTCCCATTCACCACTTGATTCATATGAACTTAAGTTCGGATTCTCGCATTTGTGGTCTCTGTACAGCGGATGGTAAGTCAAGGTTTACAACTTGGAAGATGTCGCTACAAAACATTACCAGAGCAGCTTGCGATAATTTTGTTTTCTTTAATTGTTTTGAAATAATGCACTGGTTTACACTTTTTGTACAAAGGTGTCATTAAATCAGCTATGTTCAATCCGCGGCCCACGGGGCGCATGTGGCCCAGTCGAAGGTTTTGTGCGGCCCAGTTTAGCCTTACGCTGTAGTAAAAGTATCCCAGATACTGACAACTTGTCCTTATTTTGATAATCTTAAATTTGACATTTTTGATGCAGATCGTCTTCAGTGCCACTTTGTCACGTCTGTTACCATTGCAGTTAGGATTCGACGCTTTCAGTACATTAGCTTAAAGCTAAATTTAATTTGCTAAGAACAAAGAAAGCCACTGAATGTGGGGCCCTCATCAAAATGTCACTCAATGTGCGGCCCTGGTTAAGATAGTGACATAATTTTGGCTCAGTAAGCCATTTGGGTTGGACATAGCTGCATCAAATCGATTTCTTGAAACCAGATCTTCAATGAATTTTGACCTGAAAGGTTTGTAAAATTTTTCGAAGTGTAAAATAAAAAGTCCAGAGTTTTGTTGTTCAGGGCTTGACAATCCATAAACATTGTTGAAAAAAACTGGTAAAAAAGCAAGAATGCGTTGAAGAAGAAACATGTCCAGCGTAAATAGAGAGCCATTGACAACAAAAAGAGTTAGTTTTGTTCTTGCGACTTCAAAAGCCAACTTCTGACAATGTGAAATAGCAACAGCAGTTGAAGATGGTGTCGTCATTTATTGCGTCATTAATTGACGAAGCATGTAGGAGATTTTGCCACAAATGTTTGCGTCATATTAAAAATACTAAATGCAAAGTAAGCTGAGAAGTGTTGCAAAAAAGTATAACAAGAAAAAAAAGCAAAAAGCAATTTCGTGGGTAATAAAAACGCAGAAAGAATGATTGGAATTAAATTATTTTTAACATTTAAAAAAACAAATACTTTTAGTTTTACCCAACATTCCTTTAAAGAGTGGTAAAGCGATAGATCACGTGTAGGGAAAAAATGGAGGCTATTTGATGAAAATCATTGTTTTACACGTTGTTTCTTCTAAAGTATTGAGATCGATTTATTCATCAAAAATATACAAAAAATCTGCAAGCCATTCGCGAGCACTCAACTCACTTAACTTCCCCGTCAGAGTTGACCATATCCAGCAAGTCCATACCCTGCGACCATGGCCCGATCTTCATTGTGCAGTTCTGTGTATCGAAAGGGAATTCTGCCACCTTTGTGAAAAAATAAACGCGCAGTTAAGTATAATAAAAATGTTTTCTAGTTGTTTAAAAAGAACCACCGGCATGGACTGTCACGCAAAGGCCACAGATTCAAACGAAACTATGTCGAATGTTTTGGAAATATCTGAGTGGATGTCAAAAAAAATCCAGCAAAAGTATATTTTGAATCATGTTCTTTTTGCCAAACGTAACGATTTGATCAGTTTCACAACAGCAGCATGACGTCAGTTACTATGGAAATTAAACAACCTATCTGGGTGAAGACAGTTTATCAACGACGCGTGTGAAAGCGGTATTTCATAAAAGACATGCTAATTTTTTTCACATAATTGAAAGAGTCTAGGTTGTCTGTAAGGTTTCGAGGAATCAACCGACTGGACTCTACTTTCATAACTTCGCGATGATTCAAACTTGCACATATCTGCTTTCAAGTAACTATTTTCCGCAAAGGTGACGAAGTTGAATCTATTTTAGGAAATCGATTTCACGCAAAATTACGCATCCTCAATCTGAAATCTGCAAACAACACTTACGGGTGAAAAGTTAAAAGGCTGAAACAGGGGCTGAGAAAGGAAACAAACTCAAGATTAAAATGCTTGTTGCAACCAACACATCCTTATTTAACTATTTTCAACTTTAAAAATTTCTCATAGTATCAAAGCCTTGCTTGAATCCATTGGAAATGGTTAAGTTTATCTTTGCAAGCCACTCTCCATTTCTGGTTAGGTTTCACGGCGCTTGGAAATTCTAGCAAAGCCAACAAATGCCGAAAAATTCTATTGGGTCCGATTCCAGTTGTTGTTGTAACTGGATCACGTTAAATTGGATATCATGTACTAGTGGCGTATCCTAACGCTTGAATGTCTGACAATACAGACGCAGATGGTCATTGAAATCAAAAAATGAAACTAATATCAGTTGAAAATTGATGAATGAATAACGTCTATCACAACTGGTTACTCTGTCACTCTAATTATAGTTTGTTGCTTCTGAAGATTTACAGGGGTAGCTGTGCGTTTCAAGTCTCATGGGTTCGTCATAATGTGCTGCTTCCTGTTTGTTTGAATTGAGATTAAGTCAGTATGCCAGCGAATACGTTTTGCTTCTATTGTTGAAGCACTTCCATTTTCTCAGTCGTTGTGTTTTTCCTTGCCCTGGTTAGACACAAGCAGATGCTGAAAACGTGTAGATTCTGGGGGTGATATATACCATGGTTTCCGGATGGGTAACGCCCTTTTACGCCCTCGCCGGCCACTATGATGGCCGGTACTTCTTTGGCCATAACTCTCCAGCTGCTAGAGCTAGAGAGCTATTCAAACTCTCTACGGATTCGGGAAGTCTTCTAGTTTACTTTGAAAAAAAAATTTTTTATTTGGGTTCTCTCTGGATGACGTCAAAGTGGGGGTTATTTGCGTTTTTTTGGCCAAATTTATCTGGCCCTGGGTGCCAACCCAATGAGCCATTTTTTGGCTCATGTTTTTTTGGAATCTAGACTATCATCCGAGTCTTCAGAGCCCTTGATTGGATTTATAGCGTATCTGGAGCCAAAATTATGGCTCAAAATAAAAAAAATGGATAAAAATTCCACCGCCACAAATGTTGATCCTGGGTATATTACACCCATGGCCGTACCTGGCCATAACTCTCCAGCAGATTGAGCTAGAGAGGTTTTCAGACCCTCTGAAGAGGGGAAAAGTTTTGTAGTTTGTAATAAAAAAAACTGTTTCAGTTTTGGATGTCGTTTTTTTGTTTATGTTTACATGATGACAGCATGTTTATGCATATCCTGTTTACATTCTGATGACGTCATGATCCCCTGGGAGCCGACCAAACGAGCCACTTTTGTCCAGGCTATAATACGAGTCTTTGTAGGGTTTGATTGACTTTGTAGCGTTTCTGGTTCCAAAATTAGAGCCAAACTTCCGGGAATTAATTAGGGAAATCCCCGAAACGTCCTGTGGGAAGACCTTCCTGTATTTGGACTTTTTTTGCATAACTTTGGAACCAGAAATGCTAGAAAGTCAACTAAGGGCTATAGCCTAGAATCCAATAAAACTTTGAGCCGTAATATCGGATCATGGGATCAACCGATGGCGTCATCAAAATAACCGAAAAACATACACCAATCATGACGCCATCGATCAAAAACCCCAAACTCCAAACTAAAGATTTTTAAATTCAAAACCAGTGCTTCTTAACCTTCATCGGTTTCGTTCACCGCTGCCATCGATTGCTGCATTCCCGTTCACCCCAGTGCGAATGCATGTCCCATGTGACAATTATAACCTTGCTATTGCATATACATTGTTATTGAGTCTAATTTATGTACAAGATCTGCTTAAGCTAAGTAACTCATTTAAAGACAGTTGAATCCGCAACAACTGTCGAGAAATGGGAAGCTACGAAAACAACTCAGCAACAAATGTAGTCATCCGATGAATATTAACGAGCGACACAAACTAGAGGCTCAGTGAGAATCAAAGATGTCTATCACTGCTGATACAACAAGAAAAACCACAAAAAAACGATAAGAAACTATAAACATTTACAGCAGAAAGCCGTTTACTAATTACTGTAGTGCTCCAGAACTTAAAGGATAAACTTTACAAACTGCAGATGAATTAATTCCTCCAATGCAACACTCAGTGAGTCAATGCATTTCAGCGCATTTCGCGTTTTAGTTTTCATCTCGTCCACGGACGTCAGAAGGATTTTTTCCAGGTCGACCCAACCACGGTGAAACATCATTTTACAACTCAAATCTAACAGAAAAACATTTTTCTACAAAAAAATGAATAGGAAAATATCAAATGTCAAAATCCAAGAGGGCCAAAGCCCCCGTTCCCCACTTCCGACGCCAATGAGCTCGACCAAATACGAAAATCCTTTTCTCTGACATGTGAGTGGTAGTCATGACATAAGCACCAGTTTCTGCAAGGCCTGTAATGCAATTTTGTGTACTATTGGGACTCAGACAAACCAACCCAAAAATCAGCATAGTAGAGATATGTTTTGAAAGACGTTGCGATACAAACTTTTTGTTCTCCCCTTCCTTTAAAAATCTGGTTCTTCAAACTGCGAAGCTGATGACGCTGGCGTGTTCGGATCGATTTAATCTGTAGCTTAACATTTACTTTCATCAAAACAAGGTGATTTTGTGCGTATTTTCTTAGACCTTCTGTAGGTATTATCTCAGGTATAAACACGTATTAGATATTGGAATCAATACCAAAGTAATAAAACACATATATCACAAGTCGGCTACTTCTGTACTTTGAGTGGTAAGGCAAGGCTACTCTGATCAGTGTTCATGTGTCTGGTTTTCTCCCGAGATTGAGAATGAACTTTCGAAAGTACTGCAATTCTACCAAGTAACCTTCACAGTTGTACAGAAAAGTCGCTCATGCACAGCACAGCAGAGATTCTGTCACGCCAGTGAATAGAACATGGCATCTCTCGGTAAAGCCTATCCCTATATCATAGAGGTAGTTGATTGGATTATAGTACGGTGTTCCTAAAGTGGTGTTTAAGTGGCTAACTACTTTAAACAAAAGTTAGCTTAGAACGTTTGAAGTTCGTCATTTTGTTCATGATTGTTGATATGTGTTGGGTAAAAAAGCAACAATCAGAGGATGCAAAAACTTAGCAACAGAAAATTGATTCACCCTTCATTCACCCCTGTTCTTTCATTCACCCTTGCAAAAATCTCATTCACCCTGAGGTGAACCATTCACCCGGTTAGGAAGCACTGAGCTAGAGAGCTGTTCTAACCCTCTAAAGACTCGGGAAGTCTTGTAGACGTGCCCCACAGAGAACCCTAAACTGACCAATTTTTTTTTTTCGACCGAAACTAGAAGACTGCCAAAATCCGTAGAGGGTTTGAACAGCTCTCTAGCTCTAGCGGCTGGCGATCTATGGCAAAAAAAGTACCGGCCAGCAGAGTGGCCAGCGCGGGCGTTAAAGTTAACTAAGTGTCTGAAAAATTGAGTAATTTGTTTCCACAAATGCGACATAACAGTTGAATCAATCAGCATATTTTGAAGTAGGAAATCAGTTTCACGTAACTCTACACATCCTAAGTCCTGAAATCTTATTTATAGTGTGTATATGTGAATGGTTTGTTTAAAGTTTGAAGAGATAAATGTTACTTTTCTCTGTTGAGACCCGAAAAATATTGGTTGCTCTTTAGAAGAAAATCAATAAGTTTGACCTCGGTTTGACCTTTGTTTCTCCTAAAAACAGGGGAGCGATTCAACCCCTCAGCTCGTTCCTGACCGGTACAGAGCTACATCCGTTGTTAGTACCTGACCGGCAGAGAGCTACTTCCGTTGTTAGTACACAGGAGACGAGGTCCTTTCTGAACGTGATTTTAGGGTAAATTCGGGCTCGACTTGTTTATTAACTTCTCTACACTACCAAAGAGTTGAACCAGAAATCAAACTTCGTGAGATGAACCCTCTTTTTCTTAATCTTTCTTGATTCAAGCTTTCGCTCTTGCAGAGGTCAATGATTTGTGGCAAAGTTTAAAATCTGCAAAAAGTGGAATTGACATTTTTCGAAAGGTTAGTTCATAACATTTGATTTGGTCAAAGACATGAGAGTCATTTCCAAAGAAACATGAAACAAGCGTTTTAAGTGAACTGCACTTATTTTTATTTCAGCAACGTTTTTTGCTTGAAACACACAAATTGTATAAAGTAGGTAATTTCTGTTAAGTTTGTTTTACCTGAATTTCACAGAAACTTTTAAATATCGCTGGAGGTTTCCATTCTATGTCTCCAGTGTAGTTGACTTTTGCTTTTGTGAACTGTGATATCGCAAAGTCGCCATCAGCACTGCAAAAGTAAATGCAGACAAAACGCACTCGATTGGGGATTTTTAAACTTTTCGGTTGACCTGGAAATGTTGATTTTGCTTGCAGAAAGGTCCAGCAAACAAAAGGCATCGTTGCAACCAAACCAGGTTTGCAGCTAAGGGCTAATATACCTACCAACCAACATTAGTCTCAAGCCCGTTTCAAAGCTGAAAACTTAACATTAAAGGGATTGTGTGGCGAATCAACCTGCAACAAATGACGCCCAACGTGTCAGTGGCTGGAATCCCCCGTTGAAGATCGTCTTGAGCTTGTGAAAGGGGGAAATGATGTGGCGCGGTGATTCGCCTCATATAGCGTTGAATTCGTAGCAGCGACAGTAGAGTCTAACTAGTGGGGAAACTTTATTGCTGCTACTCCGATGGTCGGCGGTTCAACTCTCCATTCAGGTGGCTCAGGGCGACGCAGCATTGTGGCTGCAACAATTGGCAGCTTCTGAGAGTTTACACATGGTTTTAAACTGTGAATTTGGAGTGCAGGAGTGAATAGCTTATAAACTAAGTAATGCCGAAGTTAATTCGGTTCAAGTGTTGACACGTAGTCTTCAACAAGAATATTTATCACAAATAAAACTTGCGCATGGGTACACATTAGGCCTTTGGCCTTGCGTTAAAAAATCCGTTAAGTTATCTTGTGAAATGATATTGGGCATGCATTAGAACAGCTTTGTAAAAAGCTCCAGATGTAGAAATAACAATCCACAGGTCCGCAACAAGTGGGGGCAACCGGGCAATTGACCCCCTACGAAATTTTCAAAAATATTGTGAAAGCGCCAGTAACTTTTTACTTGTTTGGTACAACAACAAGTTGCAATCATTTTGCCTGAAACATTCAGCTGGTTGCGGCCCTGGTAAGACACACTACATTACAGAAATGAATGCAAGCACTCAATCACTTGTTGTACAGCACGAAGTCGGGTAACCATAAATCAGTAGTTGGTAGATGAACATATTCTAAACCCTCATATTCTTCTGGATTCCAAGTCAATCTCGGATCGTTCCAAACATGAAGAAGCCACATCTTTGTTTCAATTTTCTGATCAACTTCACTCTGAAACAGTTTTTCGCCCACTTGAATTTTCTGTTTATGTTCCGGTTCGAAAGCTGTTATAACCAACAATTGTTTGGACGAACAAATCTGGCAAAAAGATTTTTTATCAACTGTTTAGGGATTTAAAGAATTAATCTCAAATGATGATTAATTTCGTTTAGTAACACGAAAAAGAATTGATATTTATCTCTTTTCACAAATGTTCTCAAAGCAATCAAAGCTGAATAAATCCACAGATTCGCAGTTTAATACCAACACAGGAGTAAGATTTTTGACATTCCACTTGTATCAATTAATTTGAATCACTGTTTTTGCAAATGCCACAAGATGTGCGAAGCATCAATTTAGAGGAGATCAAAAGAATATCACAACGCATTCGTATTTCACCTGGCCTTGGCCAAGGTTGGACTCTAATTCTTACCAGGCGATATTCGTGTCCTACTCTGGATATAGTGCTGTACGAAGTGTTGCGAGTTAGGGAGCAATTGTGTCTGTAACCCAGTGGTTCTAACCCCAACGCCGTTACAAAATGTTCGTGTCTGTTATTATCAATCTACGTTGTGTAGACAGTGTGTGCTTGTGCTCTATGGACTTCGTGTCTGGTCCAAACACTAAAATAAAAAAATTAAAAAAAATTATTAACAGACCTTGTAAACTAACTCCTCTTGCCCTGTGATTTCATAAGGCTGAATGCAACCCAAAATAGTGTTAATTGGCAATTGTTAAAATCTACACGTAAATTTTTTTAAAATTCTAAGTGTAGCAACAATGCATTGCGAAATGATTTCGTGAAAAAGAAGACAATGAAACTCGAGATTTTAATTTTGCACAAAGTTTTGTTGGTCGCGCGAAAGCTGCGATTGATGAACCAATAAAGGACGTTGCGGAAAAAAACATCAAAATAGGAATCGGCACAACTTAAAAATAATCTCAGTTTGTCCTTTTGGACAATACTTTTTCAGATATCAGTTTCACCGATTGTGGTTTTACTCAAAGATCCTTTTCAGGCCATTTGCTGTGTTCTGATCTACGTGATCGACATTGTTATGGACATTAAAGCATCTACTGCCCACTTTGCAACTGACACTATCATGTTTTATTCAAGCAAGTGTCCCATTCACTTGCATAGCGTTTTATCTCACGATGTTTGAATTTCAAACCGAGATATTCTAATCAATATTTTATCAGCAATGTAGCATCATCTATGGCAGCTGTTCCGATGGTGACAAACATTATCGAGAAGGAACAACTCTCCACCGTCAATATTACACTGGTATGATTTCAAATTATACGTCATCTAATGACATGGTAACTGATTTAAAACTATGCGTCATCTAATGACGTGTTAACGGATCACAATCTCATACTTTTTACCACAGGAAGAGAAAATTTATGCCCCACAACGTTTACAAATTAATGTTCGACACGACGCCTTCTCACTTCCCCTCCCAGCACTACAACATTGTTCAAAGGATTTTCTCCTCACAGAAACTGAACAACTCTTCTTTCACTGCAGCGTTCATACTTGTGGTCGTCACGTTTTTCACCAAATCCGACCTCAACGGACGGTTTGAATTTTGGGGCGAAGCTGGTTTTCTGCGTTTGTTTTTATTTGTTTAGGCCTATTGCCAGAATTGTCAGTTCAAGCTTCTATTTTTATGTTTGGTGCTGTGGGTGTGTTTTTGGGTCTTGCGGTAGATTTTGATTGTATTTATAAGTTCGTTAAATATGACACAACAAACTCCCACTAATCGGGGGAATCCCCGCTGCACAATCGTAGCCCCGTGATCGCTCCTGTGCGTCTGTATTTTGTAAAAAATTTTTGATACTAAAAGATAAGATAACATTTGATGTTTCGAAAACCACAGATTGTGGCTAAGGTGTTTGGAGCAAATTTTGCCGGAAAACTTTGAATAATTTTGCGTAAGTCAAAAAAATAGTTCACTGGAAAAAGGTCAGTCGCTCATAACAACCTTTCCGAATCATTGTCTTCTCTAAACAAACTTTTTTTCACCCTAAACCAATAATTTTCTTTCTCTGATCAAGGCCATTCATCTATTCATCGCAATAAAGACCAGATATTCATCGCAAGCCTTTTAAATGAAGTTGTTTTCACTTTTCTTTACTTAACATTCCGGTGCGCCATCTCGCGGAAGTCTTTTTCCAAAAAACACTGACTTTGGATAAACAGAGGTCGTTGCCTCCTCTTTTCACAAACAAATTCCTCTTTTTCATTTGACCTTGTTCTCAACAACACTTACAACGTCAAGGAGTTGGTTGAGAAACAACTTGAACTTCACCCGAACACTTGAATTGTAACTGGCGCTTGCTCGGACTTTGCTATCGTAGTGCTCCATGAGGTCGATTGTCAACTGGTTGCGGCTCTTTGCGTCACCAGTTGACGTCAGCGTCCAGGCCAAAATAAGGATAAAAAACGTAGAAGCTGCGAACAAAAAATGATTGCCAGCATCGCATGTTTAAACTTGTTATCCACTTTTTATCCAGTCAGGCAGTTCGATTAAACTGACCAAGGGTGGTGGGGGACACAAATTGTTGCTGAGATTCGACCCCGGAACAAAGGTCGCTGTAATTTCAAGGTGTTCTCTTTTATTTACGAAAACAGCCAATCACCAAAGATCCAGGTTTGTAGGTTGTGCTTTACAGTGTTTTAGTTGAACTGATTTGCTGTTGCAAATGCAAAAATAACGATACATCATTGCCTTTTCACCCAAAGCAAGTTTCTTATTTGTCTGATACCGTTTCAGGACGAATTTACTTTAAACTGTCATGGCGGACCGCGGGCCAGGTTCTGGAAACCTTTAAGAGCCACCAATCTTTGCCTTGAGNTCCCCACTGATCTGAATGGTCGCATTGTAAGTGAATATGAATATAACTAGTATGTACTTTCCACGATGGGTGTAAGCANGGAATCGATCAGCAAATTTTTAATAGGAAATCGATTTCACGTANAATTACGCATCCTCAGTCCTGAANANNGCAAGCAAAG
>JGI24158J21664_10014309_pt1 | contig 10421 bp, 6 predicted proteins | sample Ectturendosymbi3_FD_21664 | JGI IMG/M metagenome (IMG submission 21664) | reverse complement strand
AAATTGCTATTCATTTAGAAGAGCCACACAAAATATGTCGGCGATCTACAATTCGCCCACCATTGGTTTGAACCTACGTGGCTTACCGCTATCAGAAGTCACTGTCTCGCTGCATTACCTGCCAAGATGTCTGCGTTCAATAGTTACATGCGGCAAACCCATACTGTGGTGACTTGAAGTGCATCTTCAAAAATTTTTTGCCATGTTGTCGTTACGCAACAAAGGCCAATAGTAGAACAATTCGCTCGCGAGTTTCGCAACCTGCTTCTGCAGGCAAAGAAGAGTTTAGTGAACGGCAAGCTCATAACTGCATGTTACCAAAACAGTGAACCTGACTTTTGCGCAGTGTGAGTGTCATATCGGCAAAAAAATGTCATTGCAAGAATTGACCAAACTAATTGGAATCGAACTCCTGATTTCACGTTTTCCAGAAATTTTTCTTTCTTAGTCCCAATTTCCAGGGGGGAGCAAATGCCCGCTTTGCCCTCCTTTACGAACGCCCATGGTTGCTAAGGAACTAAGCGTAGAATTATCGTATACGGTGCTTTTATAAGGCATTTTGAAGGTCCGAAATTTTCGAAAGGTCTCTCAAAATACAGAAGAACCTCTCTGCATAACCACCATCAAAATGCACTAAAACCTCGTTTATGACCATTTCTGTATTCAGATGAAGTGGTTGCGGTCTCTCGAATGTCTTCACGACCACCAAAGTCAAGCCTTAAAGAATACCTGACTGTATATAAATTTATACAAAAGTGATAATAAATTAATACGAAAGTATTCCAATGGTTACCTACAGAAGACCTACCAATTGGACAAAAGCTAACAACTTCAAGCACCATGTTCAGCCAAGACAAAAAAGCAAATGGAAAGTGTGTGAAGGCCTTGCAAGCACTGTGCAATTTGTGATTACTACCGAAAACAAAAAACCCTACAACAAATATATGGTCCAATGTCTTTCACAAATATTGACAAAAAAAATATTTCCCGCTGAACCAAAACCTGACATGTGCAAACTATGGTATGTGCTGTATGTAGCAACTTTTTGAAATCCCATCAAAAATATGATGGCCAAATAGTAAATGAAATTTCCGTGGAAATGTCACAGACTTGGACAACTAGAATTTTTTTAGCTTATCTAAATTAGATTAAATTAATATATGATCTAACTCAGCTGTCACAAGTTAGTTTAGCTTTAAAATTAGCGGATTTGGCGAAAACCAGAAATTGAACTAAAATTCGAATTACATTTACTCAAATCTGCGTGTGAGTGGTTAGGCAATGTGACGTAATAATTATCATTGATAAGGCTACACACTTTGCACTGCAGTTGAGAAAAGAAACTGATCGAGTTTTCGTTGCCTTCGCTGCTCAAATGGTGGCGACATGGCACTTGTGACCATTTTGTTGCATTTTGCTTTCACGAGGATGTATTCTTGTTCCATCTTCAAAAAATACCGTTGGACAAATTAGGACTTTTGGCAAAACCAGAAATTAGATTATCGTACTATAAGTGGAGAAATGAAGCTATTAGCAAATTTGATTAAAATTATAATTAGCGTTATTTCGCTATAATTCATCGCATGACAAAACTAGAATTATCTAGTTGTCTGAGTCTGGATGATCATCGCATCCAAGTAATTGGAACGAACCAGGTATCAGGGATGACAGTGGCCAAATGGTTCTATCACGGCACTATCCTTTGTTCCATGACATCATAACTAAACCACCTATGTATGAAGCTTTAACTGTTATTTTTACAGAACAACCCAATACTCGCTTTCTTGACACCTGTGAAGATAAATATTTTGAAAAACGTAAGCATGATCCTTTCTGGTGTGAAATAATTTTATTGTTCTATTTGGGATGTTCAATGATTTTCCCATTCAAATTTGCCAACTTGTTTTGACCCTTCCTACCACCCACATAGAAATCGATATTGACACTTCCCTTCACTGTTTAACATTTCATTTTAAAGACGCGGATGTAAATTAGTTTCATACATGAATATATGTTATTTTCAATATTTGCACTTTTTAGCCACAAAAATGTCCATATGATTTAGCTCACAAATAAATTTAAATGTTTCTTTGTTACTAAGAAGGTATCCATGGCGAAGATGGGCATATATTCTTTTTGTTTCACGACAGATACCCAAGACCAAATTGGCAAATATATTTGTTACACGTCAAAAAAGCATGGCTAAATAGGGCATTTACCCCCTCTAACTTGATAAATATGAAACGTATGCAGTTTTTAATAGGAATGTTCGACAGAGCGCATAAACATCTAATAACTGAAAGCATCAGATTTAAACGGCAATTCTAAGTATTTCTAATATTAGGTTAAAAACTGGCTTTAACCATTCAAGCCGCATGTTCTTGAGAGGGGTTTTGACTGGCTTTGTTGATGGGGTTCACAGCTTTCTGCCAAATCGTCAAAAGGGTCCACGACACTGAAAAGGTTGGCAACCACTGCGTTAGGTCTTACAACTTTGTTAGAAAGGTTTAGAGGAATTTCCGACATAAAATGCCAATCACTAACTGCAATATTGAGAATGAGTTTATTTCAAGTTGTGACTATACGACTCAAATTCATTTCATAGATTGTTGAAGTTGTAAACGGAGTTGGCGCATAAGTAAAATCAATAAAGCAATAGATTCGTAGTCTTATGGGAAGCAGGTAATGTTTTCATCCTTTGCTCACAACATTGCTTTTCAAAACATGCTCTTCAACGGTCTTGCGAAATTTTACTTGAACTTAAGAAAGTACGTGTTCTGAGGAATAAAGTACTTACTGCTTCTAATGTGTCTGGCTATGACTTAAACTTTTTAACGGCATTACGTCCAAATAAACTGCTATTGGTTCAGGTAAGTGTTTACAAAATACGGTAAACGTAAACAATAGATTTGCTGATCAGTGATCTGTAATTGTGTTTACATTTGGTATATACTGTATCCTTTGCAGCATGAAATGAATTATACGGAGATATATATTATTTTATGAATATTAAGGCAGTAGTTTCAACGACTCGCTCTAAAAAACAAAAACGTTATTTCACCCTTATAATAAAGGATTTGCAGAATAGCAAATAGGTGAAGGTGCAAGTCCGCAACAAGCAGCTACAAAGGAAAAAACTTGCAGAGAACAAGCGCCATTAAGAAAGCTACGAAGGCAACATACGACTAGCTACAGCATAACTGGTTTTAAACATTTTACTTTAGAACTGGATTGGCATGCCTAGATCGATAAGCAGATAGCAGCCTTAAGTTAAAAAGACATTTGCTACAGTAAATCTCACACATTTCTGAATCTTTTTCATTCTTTGCAGCCACGAAAGCTCAAATTGTGGCTTCAGTACGGTCCTGCAGAGATGAATCTTGCGGATACGTCTTCAATCGAACCCGAAAAGTACGATGTCTTTCTTTAGAGTTTGTGTTCGACGTGATTTAGGACTAGGCAGTCCATGCAATGTTAACGTATCGATAATTATGAACAAGTTTTGGAACATAAAACCATACCAACGCTAAAGAAAACATGGGTACGCCATTTGTGCCAGAAACTTATCTGGCAAAAATGGATTGGGAAACCCTGAGATTGAAAATATTAGCTTTGCCAGTATAAGGACTGCACGGTAGTTAGTAATATGTGGGCTAGAGAAAAATCTCTGAAAAGGCTGGAGAAAAATATTTTGCTTAATCCAAGAAATGCATTATCATTTGCAATCTTTTTCTTTTACACAGCGTTTTCGATCTTGCTGATAACAAACGCCGATTTCTAAACATCTTGACTGAACATGGTAAGAAGAAAGTCAAAGAAAAAGTTTCAGAAAACAATGAACTGATTATTGCTCTTACGCACGGAACAAATCTTTACAACGGCTTTGATGAAGAAGCAAGCTGTATAAGAAAAGCCCAAGTGAAAGCATACATTTTTCCAGAATGTGAAAATCTAGGAGTTAAACTGAAAACAGAGTACCGTTATCTGACTGCTGAAGGGGAAACAAGGTACGTTGAGTAGACTTCATTGTATTGTGATAAGCCTTCGCCAAGTTACAGCAGTTTGCAAACTCCTGTCGGGCAACCTAGTTATGTGATACTATGAGAGTATGGGCGCCCGCACGAGTTTTTCCGAAGGGGGTAGAATCCACGTTTTTTGTAAGCTGTACTTCTCAGGTTGCTGACGATGCAATGCAGCAGAACCTTAATAAAACACTTTACCTTTTATTCCTCACACGGTAGGTGTTCCGTGTTACGCCTACAGCCACAAAGCCTTAGCTTTGTTACCATCAATACCCAGGTCTCTTACGATGGGAGCGGCATTGACTCAATGGTAAAGCGTCCGCCTCTCAATGCAAGGTTGGGTGTTCGATCCACGACCACTGAGTGAATCGCCGTAGCGCTCCTTGGCAAGAACGTTCGTCTCAACCACCCCGGCAAGGAGCTAATTTCAGGCTTCGGCCTGCCGCCAATTGCAGTCACCAAAATCAAATAAATATCTTACGATAATTTGCACATTATGTCATCTGCAGAATTTCAAAGACGGTTTCTGTATTTCTTAACACGAACAGTATATCAACGAAGCATTGCCAATTAGCATGTTCGATAACGAAACCACAAATGATGACTTTGTATTTAGGCCTGTCAGTGTGACTTTGAAAAAAGAGTTGCAAACATCTGGGTTTTTGTCCAAAACGATCAGTCATCCTTTCAGTAAAACGTTAAATGTCTTTGCTGATTTTTCATGGTGAACACTCATCATCATATATAAACCAGACCAGCGTTCATCTGACATTGTCGATCGAAGCCACATTTCACTTTTCTCAAAATACTAAACGATGTCTCTGCGGTGCATCTGACAAATTCTTTGAAACTGAAATATTATTTTATCGAAAAATTTATTTAACAAAAAATTTTTGCCAAAAAAATGTCATAACGCATTTTTTTCTTTATTCCCTTCAACTCCTTCAACGAAGCGCCTTCCATTGAAGTTTGCGAAGAAAAGCATGCTGTAAATTTTTACGTTCCATATAAGTTTTTCAGGACAGTTTCAACGCAACACCTGCACAGTCCAGATTACCGCTGTATGTAATCTCAACAAGACAGTTGCCTTTCAACATTGAGTCACACGTTGTTTGCACTTGGTGCAGAGAAAAAAGACAAGGACGACTGTCGTTTTTAAGGAAGTTGGTGGTTAATTGATAATTATCACCATTTTTATAGGTTCTACTCAAAGTTCCTTATCAAAGGATTCGAAAAAGAAGATCTGCTTAGTAGGTACTGGATACTTCGTGTCGAAGGAAGCAAGGAAGACAAAAAGATATTTATCGGACAAACAGTCATCAGTGGTTCAATCGGTTAGACGTTGCTTTTATTCAAATACTCATAGGTATTTGTAAGGGCAGCTGGGATCAGTGTGACCGTGGTACCTCTATTTTGAAGATAAAATGTAGCAATGTAGAAAACCAAGCAGGTTCTCCAAAATCTTTTTCAAATGCTTTGGAGACATAGGAAGACAGTTGTTTATCTTTTTTTTATCTTTGAACCCTCGTAATGAAAATTCAAGTAGTGAAATCAGCATTTTGCACTAAACCAAAGTGGCATAAAGACAACAAATGTGAGAACTGTGAATGGTTTGCATATTACTGAAAGTTGGTTTTGAAACTCATCTTTTGCCCACCACCAATCAAATATCCTGGCCACCTTTCTGTGGGTATTGATACTCTAACACAATAGGGTTGATGAATATCGTTGGCTGGTTTTGACAAACCAGCCTTGTACACTTACTGTTAACTCCATATTGACATATAAGGGAGATAAGACATTAATTTAATTATTCGAAGAAATAACAAGTTTTATCTTAGACGTACACAGTAGTGTTTTCCTTTTGCTAAACCACAGCATTTTGAGAAGTTATTTAGAAGAGATGTTTGCCATAATTTGCTCGGCGTATGGGTTAAAAAATTTCCTACTTCTATTACTTGAGCATTTGCGCAACTTTTCAAAATACTGCATTACAATTGTCTAATGAGCGTGCCAATTGCGGTGAAGAACATTCCATTTTCATCCTCGCACCCTCCATAAAGATAGTTATTTTCTTACAACGGTAAGCAGGCTACGGATTTTTGTGTAGCCCAAGATATGATGGGTATGAAAACCTTAAAACGTGGCATTTGCCTTCTTTTGATATTCTGATATTTGAACTAGAGAATGTTTTAGTCTCCTTATAACTTTTGCGCAACCAGCGCGGCATATAAGGCTAAAATCATGAAAATGTTTTGCTTCGGGTGACTGTATGTCAAATATATTTAACTGATTTTGCCTCATTTGTTGTTCAATTCTGAAGCTGTACCTCGGCAGCACAGACACTGACAAAATTAAAACTTTCGAATCCAGGACAATGCTTCCCAAACTTTTTCAGCTTGCGACCCACTTTTCTGACAAATTTTGTGTTGTGCTCAATGTGAGATATTGCAGCAAGACCATAACGAAACAATTGAGATATGAGAAAGAAACAAAATATTAACAACGCGTGCAACTTACTGTCCATGCTATTAATGGAAGCTTGAACTTGTTTATCGGATATAATCAATAAAAATTGGCTAATTAAGAAAAGTTTCAGATAAATACGCGAAAATTGTAGCATTTCGAAATGCTTCGTGGATCTCCTGAATGAACTTGGCAGCCCACTGTTTGGGAAGCCCTGGTCTAGGGCACTACTTATACAGGCGATGCATATGTCTTGTTTCTAATTCTTACAACACTACAGCGGCTTTTTTTCAATGCCTGCACTGTATCTTCATTTGTCTCGTGGCATTTGTTATCCAATCGAAACCATTCCAAATCATTGACCGTAAATTCAAGGCTTAAAGCGTTGTGAGGTTTAACGAGTTTTTTTTATCAGTTATAGTTCTCGCTGAATCTCGCAGTTTCCACAGCAAATTTTGAAGGCATTTTTCAGCGCAACGGCATCGTTTCGTGCGACATTGCATGTGGTTCAGTGTGGTTCTCGAAATAACGTTTCTTGACTTGAAACAGATCGGTATTTTTGGCCCAGTGTTGTGCACCAAACAGCATAGCATCTGAAGAGTTGGAAACATTTGCGACTCAAAGAAACTACTTTAGTACAAACAGAATTAAATAATGTAAAAAATGTCATTCAATTGTAGGAAACCGCTGCGATGTTCATATAATGACTTGTCAAGCTTTTGCCTTGCAGCTCGTATCAAAAGCAATTTCAACGGAAACTATCGACGACCAACTGAACAAGAGATTTTTCCACTCCAAGAAGCTCTGGAAAATCCAGGAAAGCAAATCCATGCCGTCTGCGATCTAACTACAGAAGGTATTTTTGTATTGCATTTGGCTACAGGATAGACATATACAAGGACAACTACTGCATTGCCACAGAAAAATAAAAAACAATAAAAAATTAATGATATTATAAGGTCTAGTTGCAGTTTCTCAAAACAAAGACAAACTGCAGCCATGGGACCGAAAAACCATTATATTATCTAGATGAGGTGCCCTAGCAAAATTAAAATTTTAGTAATAATGGAATTCGAGTAAAGATAACAAAGGAACAATACATATGACAGTAAACAGGTCTGCTACCAGGGGGGCCGCAGGGGGGGCGAACCCCCCCTAGAAAACTTTCGCCTCCTCTGGAAAAATGTGCTGGACATATTTCATAACTATTGGACACAGTTCAAAAGATTTGGGACCCTCTCAGAAAACTCTTTGCCCCTCCTGGTGCCATAAGCTGGTTACGGGTCTGACAGTGAATCAAACATCTGAAATAAGCCAGACAACTCAAGACAGTTAGGTAACTTATGGATCTCTCAGCATTTATTTTTGCAACAATGTTTAATTGAATACTAGGAAATGATTTAAATTCAATCTTATAGATTACGATTGACATGTGTCCATTCACCACATTTCGGGCAAATCTAGTTTGGTCCCGTAGTGACGACATGACACCCATAGAATATAAACAAAATGTATTCATAAACCTGGTACAGACCAACTACAAATATATAATAAACACAACGTAATAAACCCAGCAAATACGTAGAAATAATCGCAAAAAAAGATAAGACTTACAATGATAAATGTATATTTTCAGAAAGTGATGTAGAATGTAGTAGGCAGCAATCTCGTCGGTCTTCAATTTATAACATTGCAGGAGCAAAACTACTTAATATTGTTTGCCAAAAACAGTTTGAGTGAGACATATCCTTGAAGTGCTGTTCTACATTAGACTAGAAAGCAGTTCATCTACGTGAAATTGTCTTTGTACTAGCATTTACTGAAACCTATATTATGAAAAAGTTTTGATTTGTTGTATATCTCTTTGAATGACAGTGAACATGAGATGTTTTCGGAAACAGTTCTTCAAATGAGGTAATATTCCAAGGTGGGCTTTACGCATCACCTTAGCTAGTTCAAGTCGATACAGATCACGAAGTTTCAGAACAGGAAGAGATTTATACAAAAGCCTAATTTGACATTTAAAATTATTGAATGTTACAGTTCTTAGTATGTTCTTGTGGAATACCTCTAATGGTTGGAAAATTGCATTACAATCTGTACCACAAGTAACAATGCAATGTTTTAAATGACAATGGATATGACACTTCCCTGAAGAAAGTGACACAGTCCTGTGTTAACAGCATTTCACGTATGAACCGCAGTGAGGAAATTATGTATACAACCTAAACCAGGGATCTCCAAACGTTTTTGTCCGAGGGCCACATAAGCTCTTATACAACAGTTCGAGGGCCGGACATCTTGCGCATGTTTCAAGATGTGTTGCAATGTACCAAGTAAACAAATTTTTCGTAAATATGTTCTTTTTTTCGTTATTCACAAAATGTCTCTGCGGCTGGATGAAATAGCTTCGCGGGCCGGATGAAATGGTTTCGCAGGCCGGATTTGGCCCGCGGGCCGTAGTTTGGAGGCCTGACCTAAACAATAAGAAACAATACGTTGTTAAAACAAATTGGGTTTAGTCTAAAACTCAAACATTCTTGCTGATTGGTTGTGGTGCTTGTATGGAAAATTTTTAAAATAAACACAATTTTCAAAAGACAACTGCATATTCAGAACAGATGTTAGTGGTCTGTGAAAATGTTGAGAAATAGCGAAGTGTGTTAAGTTTCGATCTGTAATTTGTATCGGGGAGACGAGATTATAACTCAAGTACTCATCTCAACACAGCATGACCCAAGTTCGCATGCGTGGCCGCATGGGCGTCTGAAGGATTTTTTCAGCTTCCAGTGGGGGAAAATAGTGGATTTTCCAGAGGTAGCCAAAAAGGTTTTCCAGGGGGACCAAAAGTATCGAAATTTGATTTTACCCACTCGAAACCAATAAAACAACCTTTTTTTGCTAAATTTAATAGAAAAATGTCACATTTCAAAATCCAGGGGGATTTGCCCTTTGCCAATGCCCATGTGCGCGTGCGCGGGTACATCACTAAATAGCACTCTAATTTACAACTAGAAATTGTTCTCACTACAAAACGACACAGTGCACAATTTACAGATCTTCAGTTCAATTAATGCTGTGACAGGCCGGGGATAAATTAAATGGTTCCCGTACAGATCTAAAGGCCGCGGTCACGTTTAAGTGAAGAGTCGGCTGTGTAAATAGGTTTTGCAGGTTTCATCAAAACTTATACCAGTGTGGGAACTCCGTTCACCACCCATGTGCTAGCGTTCTTACAAGACCAATTGTGTGCGTAGCCTAGTGGTCCCGAATACCAAAGTGTAGACCTCTGAAATACCGGTGTACATGTTACTGCATTTAATGGCCAATTTTCTGGGCTCCTTCCAAGACCAACATGAGGGACCAGGCATTAAAACTGAATTTCAGGTTAAAATCCTTTCTATGGGGAATGCTGCTAAGGACTTAGATTTGATGGCAGGAGAATGTTATCTCGTGAATCTCTAAATAACGGTTCCTGAGGTGAGTCCCATTTCAGTGAATGAATGCGTATGCTATTCCTGTGCTACATTAATCCCATGAATAGTTATGCAAACTTCTATTAGACTCAATCCAACTCAGCAGTATAGTTAGGCCAAGAAAAATAAGATGAAACAGCCAGTTGAAGATTATAAATTTAGTCTTAACAACAGTTTTGATGGCTCCATTTATTTTCCGTCCATTTGATGTGGTTCCTAACATTAACACCTTTGGTGCCAACCGGTTTTAGGATATTTTGGCGTTTATTTCCCAGGTTTGTTGATTTAACAAAAGTCAAGTCAAGTCATGTTTGCGCTGTGAGTACACAGCAATAGAACACATTTCAATCAACAAAGCTTAAAACAAGCAGCACAGGTTGGGCGAAAGACGGCCAAAGCAGTCACTCAATCAAGCCCAGCCTACATTTGATGACTGTCAAATTCAACAGCACAGGTG
>JGI24158J21664_10014308_pt1 | contig 10421 bp, 15 predicted proteins | sample Ectturendosymbi3_FD_21664 | JGI IMG/M metagenome (IMG submission 21664) | reverse complement strand
GCCCCTGGTGACAAATTATATAATAATTTGTTCTTGCCCCTGGTGACAAATTATATAATAATTTGTTCTTGCCCCTGGTGACAAATTATATAAAAGTAAGAAGAGTTATAGTTTATTATTCTACGCCGTACTTCTCACTTTCCCGTTGGCGTTCTAAACAAGGCCAATCTCCCTCTCATGTAACACAGACAACAGGAGAGTCATTATTGCAATCAGCAATACATGTAGTAGTTATTCAAGTACTGGGATCACTCATACTAATTTAAACAGAGCAATTTTATTCTTATTTCTTCCAACGACACGCACATCCACTTATAATAACAGCCTTTACAATTCAAACTACGCTCTTATAAAATGAATAAATTGCACTCACAACTTTCACTGTGCAGTTATTACACAACAAACGTTTCAAGAACCGTCTCACAGCCAACCTTGAATTTCAATACGGGCTCCTGGAATTTTATACAAAATGGTTGAACAAGCTTTGTTCAGTATTATTTATGGAAGGGAAATTTCCTCAGCAAATTTCTCCTTCTTCACAGACTGGCTTTAATTTAGTCATATTCTTCTCTGATTGGTGCATGCTACACCTTCGTTTCCAGGGCAACGCACTACGTGTTTTCTGGTTGTCGCAATTTCTTGCAGGGGCATGCAATTTCTTATGCACAATTTAGGAAATGTCACCAGCGAGTCTTCCTCCATCGCTGAACGTAATTTTGGGTTGCACTGCCTGGCACAATTGCATTATTGCTTCCGTTGTGAGACAGTTCCTGCATGCACAAGATCGTAATCCCATAGCAACGCTCCACAACTTGTTCTGTCCAAGGGAACCCGTTTTACCGAGCATCTCCCTCGTGACGCATGACAAAGTATCTCCAACCGACCCCTCTTCCTTCACCGAAGTCCAGGAGCGTAGATCAGTACAACAGACACTGTATCAATGCAACAGAGTATTTATAACTTCTCACAAAACCGTTCCAAGAACAGCTCAGCGAAAATTTCGTTCTGATTCTTTAATCGCTTTTGCACCACTCTTTATAGTCGCAAAGAGCAAAGTTTTCTCTAACTCTTTTCCAGTTAATTCTGGTTAAAACTGTTTTTTTATATAATTCACTTTGCCTAATTCTTTTTAGATTGCGAAATTTCGCCCTTTAAAATTACGTCATTACTCTTTCACTTTTTATTAGAAAACTAACCCTTGTCTCTTTTTTTCACCTTTGCAAACATCACAGTTGTGTCATATGTTATTATCACTGACCCCATATTAGGTTCATACATGCACACGTTTCACATTACGTCATTTACTATTTGCTGACCTTTCCGTCATTTTATCTACACAATTTCGCTTAACACACTTCATTGCACATTAATATTGCAGCACTTCGCAAGAAATCATTTTCGGTTCGTTGTTTACAGAATGAGCTGAGATGGTTGTTTCATAATTTTGGATGGCTTCGCTGTACCCTCTTCAACAGCGGCGTTTGTTGCCTGTCTGACTTCTCTCTGCTCTCGATGGCATTTCAGTTGGTTTGCCACAAATTCATCAATATCTTCTCTCAGTGTTTTCTGGAATTCTTGGATGCCATTCACTGTGTTAGCGCGTCATACGCTGTCTTGTTTCTTCTCAATTGTCAGTGTTTCGTAATTAACTTGAGAGTTCCATTTATGCAGTACTTTCCCATCAACCTTGGCGTAGCATACACATGTTGTGCATACATGATTCCTTTTCTTATGTGTAGCACACACGTATAGACTGTTTGTTCCTCGGGCACCTTCACTCGTAGTCGGATGTTATGCTCTGACTTTGCATTTAGAGCCAACCAGCTTACCATCACCATCAGTGCTTTTTCTGGTTGCATATCTGCCAGTGGTTGTGTAAATTCAGCTTCATTGCTGATTCCATATCGTCTCAACTTTCTTCTCACACTGGTCCTCGTCTTTCGGCCTTCTTTTAAAACGCGTATTATTTCCATATTTTTGTTTACTTAGTGTTCTGTAAAACATAATTCCGTGGGTTATAGCAATTGTTATCTTTTCATTCTTGTTTTTCCCGCTGCCATTCATAAATGTAAGATCTTAAATGCTCTGTTCGTGCCTTAATCCCAACAGCAGCATTTCCGTATTTTATGGTTACATTAGAAGTTACTTTCTCTTGATAAGCGAAGTTACTTAAATCCACAATGTCCCACAACCATTCCATTACTGACTGGAAATTTCGTGAATCGGAATCATTTTTTTGTAATCTTTGACTTCTTGGAAAATGTTACGTTTTTCTAGATATACTGTACTTCATACACGTCAAACAAATTTTTCTATTGTAGTATCTACAATATTCTTGCACCTGTTAATAATAACATAAAGCAATAACAACACACAGCACATATACATTAATAATTCACACATCTTCTTTAACCTTGTCTATTTTGTCCTTTAATTAACTTCTTCAACATCGTCTTCATCTCGGAGTAATTCAGCAAATCGTACAGTTTGTCTTGTCAATGTTACTTCGCTGCTATTTTCACTGTTTGCTGAGTCAGCCATGTTATGGTCACTTGTCTCCATAACATCGACAAAATAGACAATGTTAAAGAAGATGTGTGACTTATACAAGAACAGCACTTTTACGAAATGTCCTCATCTCCTTCTTCTTCATAGTGGTTTAATATGTCCTTGGCCAACCAATTAGCTATTATTGGCATTTTTGAAGTGGACATTTCTTCCCTCAGTATTCGTGATGCTACTTGCTTGTGGAATCTGTAGCATTCTTCTTGCATTTGTCTGTCCAATCGATACCTATCTTTTGGTGGTCCTGCCTGTATACGTTTGGTCACACGTTCAAGTTACTGGTAGACTGGGCCTTGTTGACTTAGCAGACCAATTCTCTCCGGTAATTCTGGGTTTTCAACTCTCATTTATACAGTACATAAAGGATCTCCATCAGTTTATAGAGTTGCTGTTCATCTCCTTCATGTTTCAGTTTTCTTTGCATGCTTTTTCATAAATTTATCTCCGTTTTGTCCCAACAATTTATTTGCCCCGTTCGTAAAAGTGCTGTTCTTATCCAAAGAATGCTCTATAATTGACAAAATTTCCACAATTGCAACAAACTCCATTACGGTATTGGCATCTGTGCTGCTTATATTAAAAGTGTGTGTCTGGGCTTATGCATACGGGTGTTCGACATAGTTGGTCNACGCCTAGTCTGTCAAGGTNTACTGATAAAAATAAGGCTCTCATTTCTTCATCATCCTCACCACTGGGTAATCGTATTTTCATTACCGATTATTTTTCAAACACATAGGCAAATCGTTCCCATTCCGCCGTTGTCAGTGGCCTCGGTAAGTCCTTTGGGCAAACGATGCTGCTCGAAGGAATAAGAGTTGTATTACTTCTGTCAGTCCATTGAAATTCCAATGGACTATGCGACAAATTGTTGCAAACTCTTCTTGTCCTTCTACTAATCCACCCTTCATTTCTACAGGATAGGGTGATTTTAGTTGAATTGCTTTAGTGAGCTCCTTAAATTGACTGATCAATATAGAGTACTGTTGATTTAGTCTTACTTTTAGTTCTTCTTTATGTTCTATTCTGGCTGAGCTTGCTGCTCTTGCCATGTCCAGTACTTTGTCTCCTAGTTTTGTCAGTCTATAGCTATCTAGGGTCAGGTAAGTACCCAAGTGTACTAATATCAGGACCATCGTTATTGTTTGTCCGATTAAAATTAATTCTTCAAGGTTTTGCTTCATCTCCGGTTCTGTTTCACGTGCTTCCCTAGTCGGTCTAGACAGTTGATCTTCGGGGCTTGTCACTTTGTAAGTTCGTGCCTGCAATTGCAGTAAGAGTTGTCCACTCACCGCAGCTGCAGAACGTAAAGCTTTATCAGGGTTTTTCCTGTTTTAGCATATCTCCAGGCGCAGCTCCCAATTACTAAGATTAAAACAATTCCTATAATAGATGAGACGGCTATTATTATTATTTTTATCGGTCCACTAAAATCCCGAAACTGTGTCTTCGGTGTGTTCAATGACATCCGCTCCTTTGTCAACTGCATTGTTTACAACTCCAGCCACGTCATCAACAACATGACTGCCGAATTTAAGTACACTTCTTAAAACTTTTCCAGCTCCCCCAGTCCAGTTGGGATTTCTATAGTAATGTGGTCCCAATGGATCGTGAAGTTAATTTCTGTAAATGGCGGTAAGGTGACATTTGCTAGTTTAGCGATTTCCTATTGTCCCACTATGGTGGCATTAGCTCTATCATTCATCTCTTCGATTTTCTTGGTCAACTTAGTATCTTCCTTTAAATCTTCCCTGAGTGTTTTGACATCATGGGTTTGGTTCCAATATTTTATAAATTCTGTTTCATTTTTCCCGAACCATAGCAGCGCTTTACTTGCTATGATTCCTCTACTTATTTGAGTTTGATAAACCGTATTATTGAGTAACTCGTCTATTGGCTCCAGATGCGCCATTAAATGTAAAAGTCGATTATGTAGATGATGATTTATAATGGCTAATTGAGCCTATTTTTTTCTTCCGGCTAGAATACGTTGTCTATTTTCCAGGCTCACCCTCGTGTTGTAGACCAATTGTTGTATCATCTGTCGACTCATAGCAAGTTCGTTCCACTCTAACGCTTGTTCTCGTCCAGCTAGTTTGGACGTAAACCTTGCCAACATGCTTATTTCGTGTTGAAGTTGTGCTTGTTGACGTCTTATTCCCACTATTTGTCCTTCTATTTTGTTAAATCCGTCGTTCATTTCATGGCTAAGGCCTCCTAATCTTTCGTTCGAAATGTCGTTGTATTTGTCTATCTGAGCGTCTAACGCTGATTTCAAAGAGTTCTCTACTACGGTATCCATTATTGCCGAAAATAAAAGTGCGAAGAAAAACCGCTTATCCCTTCGCGATGTGTGAACACCCTCGTGTCCCCTTGTTTTCCGTAGGGTATAGTTTGAGTGTGAAAAGCATGGCTGTTCATAGGCCAAAAGCGGTTGGTTATTATGGATGTCTGGTATTGTATTTTTTCTTTTTATGGCTACTTCTATAGGTCCCGTAGCGTGTGTACAATACCCATGTCTTTGCGGTTTGGTACATCTCGTGATATCGTAGTAAATGCGTTCGCACTGCTCCGGTTGTTCATGGGCAAGAATTCTAGGCCAAGCTTCCTGCTGATTTCTTGTTCGTGGTCGACTACTGTATGGTATCCTCTGGATCCTTTGTAAGTAGGACGTTCGCTCATACATCGTGCCGCCTATTTAGGTTACTACCTAAATGTGTTGTAATTTACAATGTTCCGGCAGCAAAAAGTTGGCATGGAACCGTAAGTAAGGTATGTCCATTCTAAGCATGGCCCACGTATTGGTTACCCATTTTCGTGGTTCTCCATGAGCAAAGTCAACTCTCAACCAAGCTTGGGCGGCCATCCCAACTCTTGTATACTCCCAATTAATTGTAGAGGTTTGTATCTCCATCTCAAGTTTAGAGTGGACAGTGTTTTTAGGTTCAAAACTTCCTATGGGTAGTATCATAGTAAAATCATTCGGGGTTGCATGAAGCAGGTGCGACTACCAATGCAAATTACATACTGGCCCATCATCATTCGTGACATTCCTATATCTTATTCCTCAAGTTTCATTTTTAAGTAGCTAGCATGGTAGACTTCGATCTATTCTTCCCCAACTATTGCTGAAGTCTGCAAATTCTACAGGGCATAGATCCCATTCCACCCATTCGTATTTTTCATAAAGGACGTTAATTACATAGTCTATCATTTTCTATGGGGTTAGCATATTATATTCGTATATGCATATATATTTAAACGTTATGTTTAAAACGTGATTCGGCGTAACCTATCCTCTCTTGATCGTCATCCCCGAACCATATTTGGTTCCGTGCGACTTTTAAAGCTGTGCTGGCTATGAGCATGTTTGTCGGTTCTATGAACGTTGCCTCACCACTAGTTCGATATTCCACCGTTGTGGAGACATCAAAAATAGTACGTATGTATGTCTTAATGCAGCCGCAATGCTAGTAGTTTCTACTTCCACGTGACCTCCTCTTAATTTTCAACTAAATATTTTGTGTTTTCCATGAAACGGTTTCCACTCAACTTTATACACTGGTGGGCAAATGCATGCTCTATCATAGGCCCCTGCTGTAGGGTAATACCTTCCTGCTGAAAAACGTGCCTCAGTGTAGGTTCTAGTTTTTACTGCGACTCGACCAAAATCTCGCATTTCATGTATTTGCATTTGGGATTCTTCATCGCAAGGCCATGGCATTAAATCTGCCAATGCGGTCTGCTTGGTTTGTTCATCTTCGAGGTCTCTCACCTGATACCCGTGTTCGGCGAGCATCGTGGGAAATCGCGAAGGGTCTGGAGTGTGATACATATCGTTCGGAAATGGCAAGCCACTAGCCACACTTACCAGGCTTATAAACAATACAGCAATTATGGCAATAATACTTTGCTTAGCTAATTCCTGTAACACATAGATACAACACATACAGTTTACCAACGCCGTTTCCCACGCCACGCTGTTACAGGTTGTTTGGTACGACAGTTTACGGGCTTCGTGCCCAGAGCGGTTACAACATGCACAATACAATGACCGCGCCAATTCTTCATGATTGGGCTTTTTGCTCCATTTTTCGGCTACGTGGAAAAATCCCAGGATGTCCCCCCTTTTTAACGCGGGTAATTTGCTAAGTCCCATTAGTACAGGCACCTGCAAAAGGTTGTGTTGCACTTTTATGACTCTGGCATGGAACAATCCCAGAAATTGGAAGTGTAGATCCAAACTACATGTAATTTCGCTTTGTTGAAAATAAAACGGCGCCCCACATACACATGCCAGTCCTTATACCTATCTTCTGGTATATTAAAGGGTATGTGTAGCAGAAATCCGCTATTCTCCTTGTTCCAATTACAACATTCATCATTCATGGTGCTATATATAACGTATACATGCGATCCATTATGTAACGAATATTGCGCTTTGTACGGTGCCGATGCTTTCTTTCTTCTCTGCACCATAGTCCACTTGTTGGTCTGGGGCACATTCTCCTCCTGTTGACTTGTTTGCGGTACTACTTTTCAGTTTCACCGTCCTCAGCTAGGGTCATGTTTTCGTCCACCATGATTTTAAACACTTCCTCACCGTTGTCTACATCGTTACTCATATTTACAGTGAAAGTCCTGCAACATTATTCACATGTATGGTTTTATGGCCCAATTTCCATACTTCATTCCCACAGTCCTGCTTGTCATCTGTTCCAGTCCTGTCTTCCTAAAGGCTTTGTCTTCTCCTTGCCAATTAGGTGTGTACCACCTTTTCGTCATTTCGGTGGGCTGCCATTCTTGAGTTGTCACATTGGTGTCAACCAACCTAGTGTTTGCTCTGTATTTTCCATTAGTTTGGCCCACGTTTGTCTTTTTCACCGTTTAATGATAGGTTCTTCCTCTTCATAACTACTCATTTCTTCTCTCGACTCTAGCCTCCTGAGAAGCAACCAGTTATACAGCAGTGCTTCCTTCCACTTATCCTGACTGAGTTGTTGTGCCGTTGACATGGTCTCCCATTTTGCTCTTTCGTAATTAACATATACGGCGGGGAAGTCTTTTTTTAAAGTAATCGAACGCTGCCACTGGCCATTGTGCTTCCCTCTGTATGCGTGTAAGATGACCAGAGATCATGGCTCTTATTTCCTCCTCTTCGAGTGTTGCGTGCAGGTATGGGCATCCGGGGTACATACAAAGATTTTCTACCCAGGTGCAATCTTCAGGACTCCACCCTCGCGTTTCTCCCCCGCAACTGACAAACCTAGTTCCCAAACCCACTGGTGTTTCTACGCCATGCCATCCTGCCTCCGAAAACTGCTGGGCACTTTTTATGTTTGCCTCCATATCTAGATTCGTGAACGTGGTAACCCGTGACCTTACCGACTTTTGTTCTGGATTATACAGGGGAAATTCACTATCAAGCAACGGCGCTATATTTGTTTGTACATCAGTGCGCCAAATGTGGAGTATACTATGCATTATTTTTCCCTCTTGTCGTTCTGAAAAATCACGTTCTCCTAAATATGCCATGCATCCAGGTTCTAACAACGCTTGAACCAGTGTGGGTGTGCTAAATTTTTTTCACGGGGGCAGTTCATTCAGTGGCATAGGTTGTCATTTGGATTTAGTGTGGGTTATTAGTGACGTCATAATTGGAATGCATATTCCTGTTTCCAAACCATCGTTTTGGCGAATTGGTTGAGATAATATGCATATTTTTCTACACTCACTCCACTTCTTGTATGTGAATATAACTATAAGCACTGAATATAAACTATCAGCCCTCCACGTTAGGATATCAGATAAAAAATAATTCAACGGTACGACACAGCAGTTCATAACTGCAAAAATATCAGGCTGCGCGTTTAAAACAGGAGCGTGAAACACATTCGTCATTGTGTCAGAGCAATTTACAACTGAAAAATGAGGCTGCACTGATGTCTTGTCGAATACGAGCAGTCGAGCATAGAAAGTGTGCGGCTGGACTGGCTGTTGCACTCCCAGGTTTGCAAGATCGAATCTTGGTAAACTGCACTAGAATTGAGAATGCGCATGAAGTATGCAAGAAAACTTTCAATTTTTTGTTATGTACAGAAGTCCAGCAAACGTTTAGTTTTCCTTATACCCTGCTGAGACATCAAACGCCTGAATGCTTCTATGTTAACAACTGCTGTTTTTGAGCTCGTGCAACAGTAACATCACGATAATAACAGAAATTTGTAATGTAGCCAATACGGTTAGCGCTTGTGCTTATCGCCCATCGCAGACAAAAGAAGGACAATTGTTTCGGATAACGTGAACTACCGCGCAACACAATCTTAAACGTGTGTAGTGGGCGAAAGGTCTGCAAAAAGTGGTGAGATGGTTCCTGGATACAGACGATAACCCAGATTGCCACCAAAACCTACAGTAACTATTATTTTTTTCACCATTTTACAATGTTCCTTGAAATTTGCATGCAATTTCATTCCGCGGTATTTGCATTAAGTCGACAAACTAACAAGCAAATGTATGGGGAAACAATAATCTCCTTTGCGCAGGTAATAACGTTTTTGCAAAATATCAAGCTCAAGGGGAGGGTGTTAACCCCAATCCCCCTCTTGCGTTAGGTCTTGCAACCGTGTTCTGATTGCAGGCTACAGACATGCAAAGGAATTGGTGATCGAGCGAAATGTGTGTACACACTGATTTGGTTAAATCAAATCAACCAACACAATTATCAACAATCATGATAATTAAGTTTGCACAGTACATCTGTACACCGTGTCCACAGATAATTCAGTAATAATCTTAATTTTTCTTATTTATTCTCCGCCTTTATGCTGGGTTTTCCAATATTGATGCAATCATGAAATTTGTAGAACTTGTGCAACTACGTATTATTATTCTTCATCAAAAGTATTGGGGTGACAAACGATATTGCGTCCTCCCTGTCAAAATATTGGGGCGTCATGTCTCCCCCTTGAACACGGTTTCTGTATGCGGATGCCAACAAGCACAGCAACAGAATATATGGGTTTTACCAATGCTGCCAGTTGGAGTGCACAAAATGCTGTCACGGCAATTTAGTAGATTTTATTATAGCAGAATACATGGGTTTTACAAGAGCTGTCATTTGGAGTGCCCAAAATGCTGAACCGCAGTGGTCGCACGTGCATATCACTCTTATAGAAGAACACATCAATTTTATAAGTATGGGTTGCAACGCGATCTGATAGCTTGTTCATGTTGCTTAACGTTAAAAAGACGATTAATGTTTTTCTTGCACATTTCCGTTTTTTGAAAAAGCTACAAATCTTTTGTATTTGTATCATTAGAGTATTCTTTTAAATTATTTCCGGACACCAATTTTAAAACCGAAATTCTGGACATGGCCAGAAAATTGCGGACGTGTGGCACCCCAGTCTATTGTATAAATTATCGTAATAGACCTCGCTATTGCTACCAACGAAGCATAGGTTTAGATAGGGGGAGAAAGATTCCACGCACCCCCTAAAATTTCAAGATTATCTTGTGGTTTTGTGCTTCGAGATGCGATGTCCCAAAACAAAATACTGTTGCTCCCTTAGTTTGAAATGTTTAGTACCCCAAAACAATTTGGGCTTACTACGCTACTGCAACAAAGCGCGTTTTTGTGACTGTTTTCGCAACATGGGGTATTGTCTACATGGGGCAGAACAGGGACTCAGCCAGGAATTTTGTTCGGGAGGGGCCAGCTGCCTGACGTACGTTCGATTGTTTCTTCCGTTGATTTTTAAACAGCTGAAATTGATATAAAGCACAAGTTAAAAATCTTAGTAAGTTTGTTTCAGGGGAGGTCATGGTCTCTTCGGCATCATTCTGGCTGCGCTAGA
>JGI24158J21664_10014307_pt1 | contig 10421 bp, 7 predicted proteins | sample Ectturendosymbi3_FD_21664 | JGI IMG/M metagenome (IMG submission 21664) | reverse complement strand
ATACAGATAGTATAAAATGCAGAGGATTTAGGTAAATTATTAATGTACATGATAAACAATAGCAGTCCCAGAACAGACCCTTGAGGCACGCCATTTGAAATGTCACCTAAACCAGATTGCACATTTTCCAACTTTACAAATTGCTTGCGATTGGACAAAAGCTAAGAAATAATTGTAAGGGGATTCCTCTAATGCCGAAGTTTTGATAAAATTTGTCAAATAGTATGTTATGATTTATCGTATCAAATGCTTTAGATAAGATAAATCAAGAAATATTGAGCAAGAATATAACCCATTATCAGCATTACTCAAAAGATTGGAGTGAATATTCTCAACTGCATATGAAGTTGAAGATCTAGGCTGAAACCAAATTGATATTTGGATAATAACTTATGTTCCTGTAAATAAAAGTACACTCTGTCATATAGAATTCTTTCTAAAATTTTCTGAGGTGCTATTTTTTTACTAATTGCAAAAATTGGTGAATGATCTGAAAGATCATGTAATATTATAACCAGAAACAATGCTGGATTTAACATCATTAGTGTAAATGTGATAAATAAGAGTAGTTGAATGTTTAGTTATTCTAGTTGGTTTATGAATAAGCAATTTACAAGATAGACCATGAAGCATATCGACATAACCTGTAACACATTTGACCTTGGAATAATGCATTACATTAATATTGAAGCCACCACAGACAAAGTATGTATGCTTTTTATCATTCAGCTCATGCAAAATACTAAACAGCTCCTCTATTAGGATCAGGATGTCTGTATATGACGCCAACAGCATATTTTTTATGAAGTTTCATCTCGATCCATAGAGTTTCACAATCACAGTTTTTTTATTTGTAACTTATTTAATGAGATTTATGCAGTTTTTCACATAAAGACCAACACCGCCAGCATCCTTTTGAGTACCAACATGTATAAATTTATAACCCTGCAGATTAACATTATATATAATGGGCACAGTGTACTTGATTCTAGNTTCAGTAATAGCTNTTATATCAGGAGCATACCTTACCTGAGCAAGGAAATTCTCTAGCTTATGTAAATTTTTGGACAGACAATGTTTACATGAATAATAGAAAGACTATCTTTGCAATGCTGTTCAAATGTGGCAGTTATGTCTGATAACTTATAATAACTTCATGAAACACACAAATCTAGTGCAGTCTCGAAATAGTCTCTGGTATCACCACTAATTTCCACTTGATCATGCACAGAAAACAAGGAATTATTGAAATCATTACCTTTTTTGATTAGACAATTAAGGCAAACATACGACAAGTCATTTCGCAATACAAAGTCATTTCTAACATCTGAATGATGACAACTAATATCAGACCAACAGTTACACAAACTGCACCAAACAGCATCAGATTGACAGGAATTACGATCATCTTTACACGTCTCACTTAAGCACTGAGACATTGCAGTTGCTGAGAGTAAAAAATTGCATACAAGTTTTAGACAATCTTGTTCTACCTTAAGTCCTGTTCTACTTAAGTAAGTATATGCTAAACCAGGGGTGGGCAAACATTTTCTACGGAAGGCCACATTGAAGATTTTGTTGATACCGAGGGCCGCATGCTCGTATTACATATATTACACCTATAATCCCTTTGAAAACTTAAAAAAAGTTTTACATGAGCTAACACAAAATGAAGGTAACAATAGTCACTTCCGGTTGAGTAAAAATGCGATTTCGAATGAAACGTGTGAAAAAAAACTTGATAATTCTAATCTAATCGATAAAATTACTTTAATATGTACTATCTATGTACGTGTGACTGCTCTGCGGGCCGCACAAAATGCCCCCGCGGNCCGTAGTTTGCCCACCTCTGGGCTAAAGTAATTTCTATGTGTACAGGTTGCGTGTTCAGTGCATGCCCTTAAGACTACTCAAAAACCAAATTTTTGTTTTGACATGCAAAGCATGAAAGAGCAGCCTATCCCTAGCCCATAGTGAAGGCCAGATTTCGCATTGATCGAACACTGACGTAAAGGGTTTGGAAACGCTGTCTTGCTAGGTATACAGTCTTTCAAAGTTTAACAAAGCTTGTGACTTCCATTCCTTTTTTGGATAGCTTGGCTTCAACTGTCCCGAACAAGGTTGCCATGAGCTTTGATTCGTTGCTGATTCGAAGAAAGTTGTTGAGGCAGAGTTCTCGACGGTTATCAGCATAACTGGTCGGCTTCTTGCACGTGAAACTAAAAGTTTTATGCTCTTGGCTAGTGATTTGGACTAGAAGAATAAATGCCCTATACTCATTGTTCCAACCGGAATCATTGCAAATCAAGCCGAAGCAGTCGAAATCAAAGAATTAAAGAACAAAATAGCAAGGCCAAACCTTAAAGAGACAAAGCAAGAATTAGTGTAATAACTCATGCCGTGCGACGAAGGATATGCACCGAACGTGCATTTCAGATTAGAAACATTTTCTCTTCCATCATAGCATATACTTCCTTACGCATTGGCTGACAGGCTGGGCTACTTCTAAAATTCTAGGTGTTCAATTACTGCACTTCGGCACACGATGCGGAGGACCAAGCCTTCCTGCCTGCGTGAAAGCCATTGGCTGAAACTTGTTTTGACAAGTTATATGTTTTGAAAAACCACCAAGTTCAAGATTGGATAAATTATAACTTCTTTTGTTCAAAAAAAACACTTCAAAAATTTAAAATGCTCAAGCTTGTTATATCTAGATAGCAAGAAGAGCGTTGTATGCATTTTTCCACACAATCGATTCCATTCATTTCGTACGTAATAAAATCTAATTACGTCGTAAATCGTGACTGAAACTGAAATTGCTTAAACACAGCAGTGCAAGGTGCAATTAAAAGCCAACCGTTACCGCCGCACGTACGTAGGTAGAACAAACGTTTTGACGAAAGTTTTTACCACTTCAAGGGGCGGCGCAACGAATATCGCTAATTACTCGCAACGCTTGCGATCCATGACTTGGAGCAGGTCCTGCCGCGGCCGTGCGTCTTCTCACCGTGAAGACGGTTTTGAACGAAGCGCCGCCGCGTGTCCGTCGCGGTTCATTGCACGCATCCTGTCCGCAGCAGGCAACGGAAGTGACGATGACCGGCTTTGTTCTTTCGCAGCGTCGACGCAACTTTTCGCGACAAATGCCAGGCCGACTCTGAAAGGCTCTGCTACAACAGCATACCGGTCGGCGCCGGTAATGGCGAAGGCGAGGAAAACGACGCTAATGACCAGGACTATACTATGCCGCTTGGCTTGGTGTTGTCTTGTCTGCATCGGCATGTTGACCAAAACGGTGTTGAAAACGTGAGTATTCTGTACATTCGGCATGGTACTGTAAGAGTTTTGGCAAAGCAGAAGACCTATGACGCTGTTGCATCGACGTTAAGCAGATACCGCTGATTTTTTTTTGTTTTAAAACGTGTTAAGCGGAAATATTGTCGAAGAATCCTATTTCACTTGGATTTTCGTGGAAAAAACAAGAGTGAATAGGAAAATTTGCGACTGGTAACTACAAGCATGTGCGATATGTCGATTTGCAAAATGTAATATTAGCACGGTTCCCTTCAAGCGATTTCGCTGGAATTAAAAAGCTTTATGGTTATTTGAATGCCATAGTCACTTTTTTCATAGTCCGTATCCGTCATTTTTCGCAAACTTCATGGAAATATTTAGAAAAAAGGTGTTTTGTGCCCATTGTAGGCACTTTGACGTTCATATAAAAATCCTGGGAAAATGGTGGGAGACTGCACGCAATAGAACACAACGGGAAAACAGTGCATCGACGGCTAGATCAGCCATGATACCGAACGATAGATCCCATTGTGGAAGTTGTTAGCTGGTTTCTTACTGCCATGCAAGCAACAACTGGCTTCCCAGTTAATTGAGATTGGAAGGAAAGCTGCGATCGGTGCAAGTGGGATTTGAGTCCATTGTCTGTTTGCCTGTCAGTGGCAATCATCGGGGCGCGATTGTGAAATGTTAAAGGCCGGTAAACATTATTGCTGTTCGATTTGCGTGCAATCTGTTGTGGCAATGACTCGGTCATCAGCTGTCAGTTTCTTTTGCGAGACTTCATGAACGAAAGAGTTGCTGCTATTGTTTGTTAGAGACCAGTCTTAACCAAACCTTGCGAAGACGAAGTTCATCGGATTCTGAAAGAGAGAGCGCTCGATTTTAACCTTAATCCGGACCTGGAGAAGAAATGCCGACGAGATCTCGGCCGACTGTGTTCAGATTCAGTGGAGAATGGCGGGGTGAGAAAATCATGTGCTGACGATGCGTGGTTGCGATAGCCTTCCTTGATCTAGACTAGACTATAACAGGATTGCGTCAACCTTAGCACGAGCAGTCTTATGTGGTTGTAGAAGAAATAAATGTTTTTAGGGAAGTTTCGCGAGCTCAAGTTTATAAATTCATGTACGCATTCATTTAGAAGGTGCTTAAGTCTCACACTGTCGATTTTCCCTCTGATGGAGATTTGACGCTTTCTTGATGATGCTCATCACATATCCTCCGTGTAAGGGAGGTGTAAGGGGTTACGACCAACATGAAGTATTGGAAAATTATCTACCGCAGCGTTGTCAGCAGTTAGGTCTACCTTCTTCTTTTCTGAAGAAGTTTTCTGTTTCACAAGTTTTTCAGCACGAACCGAAAATTCCACACAAGTAAACGCATTTCTAAGACCAACCGTTTATAGGCCTGTCCAGACTTGACCGGATATTGTCGCTGACTGCAACCGCGGGCCGCAGCTGCTAACAAGAGCGATGAAAGCGTGTCTAAAACCGTATTTAAGCGTTTGGATGTGAGAGGCCAACTAACTAGTACATTGGACTGCGGCCAAAATTGTGTTGTGGCTGACACCATGACATGTTCAGTTGCGTTTTATTTTAACTAGCATTTAGCTATCATCTCAACCATAAATGCTAGAAACACGTCAATGAGCAGATTGCATTGCTTTTCTCGGACCAAGTAGTGGATATTGGTTTCGGTAAATGTTATCGCCGAGCTCAAGATGGCCATCCGTAATGGAAGATCGGACTTTGGATTTTGTTTGTTTCATGCGTGAAAACAATTGTTCGCACAGGCATGTGTTGCCAAATAGAGAAATCAGCCGTGTTGCGTTTTTCCTCAGGTTGGAAAAGTTTTCTTGGGGCACATACTTTGATAAAAGTCAATCAGTGGTGCTTCGTTGAACTTGCTTTTAATAAGTTGGTTGCACTGCAAATCAATCAGCCTCATTTGCAGCTCAGTTGGGGCATGTTTAGCTTATACTGAACGTCTGTGGGCCACACAAAATGGCTTCGTGGGCAGCCTTAGGTACCTTCCAAAAAGTTCGGTAAATTTTTCAGTGTTGCGAGACGTGCACGTTGGTTATGTTTAGCGTCTACTTCCAGATACATGTCTGTTAACGTTTATTAAAAGCGTGACCACCTACCAGGCAATTCAGCAATTGCGCACGTGTCCAGATTTCCTTAGCGTTAAATCTTCAGAAATGTCTTTACTGCGTGGCGCTCTGCTATGGACCACTGCAGCAAAAGTTGATGTGATGTTAATAAAACTCGATTTTATTCATGAGCCCACGCGTGGTTGGCAATGGAACTGATTTCCTGAAAATTTTTGATGTTTGGCCATTTCTATTCTCACATTTCTTAGGTTAAGAACGTGTTAAACTGGAATCGGATTTTCTGGTGGTGACGTTCCACCCACTCCCATTCGTAGCGTGTGTTGAAAAGCTCGCTCACTGACGTGCAGTGGACGTTGACAAACGATTTTGGCCGCTCATTGCAAAACGAATTCATGTTAAAAATAAACTAGACGTTATAAGTCGCCAACAGACCGAGACCATTTTGTCACGACCTGTTTTTTTTTGGTGAGACACTTCGGTCATTTGTCCCGTACTAGTATTAAAGCTCGCCAAAACGGCATTTACTAGTCCACCTTTTCGGACATTATGTGACCGAATTGACTTAATGTTTTGCGGTCATTTCATAAAAATTTTGGCCTGTGACCGAAAAAAAACAGGTCACGACTGCGGTTGTGCAAGCGAGCGTTTGTCAGGTGCTCCGGACTAACGTCCTCCATCTGCTTTTCGCGTTGCAGGAGCTCGTGTGCCTGCAAGACCATTACGAGAGGCTGGAGAAGAAATGCAGGGATGAGGTGCAGAAGCTGACAAAGCTCGAATCGGAGGACGCGGGGAGTTTGGAAAACACGTTGATCGACGCGTGCGAACCAATGCTGCAACAATACTGCAAGGCACGCGAGCGATTTTATGACTGGCTTGCGACTTTCTCTGCGTTCTGTTTGCCGTTTGCTTGTTCGCGGTTGCAAGTTCCGTTTTGTTGAAGCGTTCTATCGTAAATATGTTGTTATTCGAAAAGAAATGCGCTGCTGCTCTTGCTCCTTGACATAGGGAACGTTTACTTCTGCGAGGTCGGCAACTCGAGGCACTTTATTCCGAAGGCAGGTGATTGTTGGAACGCTGTCGTAGTAACATCAACTTTAAACCTTTAAGTCAGTTTCAAGCGTCTCTGACTATTCATTCCCGGATATCACATATGCTGTTTTGTATCTCTGATTCTTGTAAGCTTTCGGTTATGTCGTCGCACTAAGCGTACGTTGTGTCTGAACTCTGGTCCATGCTGTCTGTCTTGGCATGTCGGTAATTGCAAACCACCTGCTGGCGAAAGTTACTGTGTAGTTCCAAACTCTGATAGTTTCGATGCTCACGACCTGCGATCAAATCAACTCGACAAAGTTCGTTCGAAAACGACCTATACTGTTTTTTCCTCCATGCTATTTAACGGTTTAGTTGGGCAGAGGTTTGCTGTTATTTTTCTGTCGCTATATCCAACGGAATATGTGCTAATGCGTCTTTAATCTTCCAGTAACCAGATACTGAGCGTCGCTCCGGATCGTTCACCGCCCCGCTTTGACGTTTCGCGCGAATATTTGTTGTTTGAACAGGAGTTCCTGGATTCGGAAGACGAGGGTCAGGTCATGCAGTGCCTGATCGAGCACAAGAACGATATGGAGAACGTCAAGTGTTCCGCAGGAATCGAACATTTCCAACTGGTGAGCTTAAAAAGAATCAAAACCTGGCGTGGTGTGGTAGAGAGGATTTTGTTTCGCTCCTGCGCCGTAGTTCCTCACCACTGTATAAACTTTCACTGCTGCGTATGCCATCGCTTCGCTATTTACCGCAGGCTCTTCCTGTTTTGTTGTGTGACGTATAGTTCCTACTTTCCTGTTGATCTGTTATTGCTGTTTATAAAAAGACAAGCGGAACAAGTGTCTGGTGCAACGAAACTGCTTCCTTTCGTGTTTTGCTGGCCGGACAAGTTGAAAATACGAAGCGAAGTTCCGCTGTTGTTCGCCGTGAGGATTTCTTCAACGTTCTCTGTGCCATTCGAATACAAACAAGCGATTCACCAACGATTCTTGCAATTTGCCTTCACGCGACAATCTGTGTCATAGCTGCTTGGCTCGAGCTGGTGAAGCTAGTTTTTCTCAAGTCGGGTTCCTAGATGCATACTCGTTTGTATCGGAATCACTAGCTACGGGCTCAGGAAAGCCGTGTTTTTTCAGACACCCGCATGCACACTGACCCGCAATAACATTTTCTGCAACTATACCTTCCTGCAAGCTGTCACACGTTGATCCTGTTTATATTTTTTGCTGCGTTGCAGATCGAAATGAAGGATTATCACTTCAGCTACAAGTTCCTGAAAGCGTGCAAACACGATGTTGAAGTGAACTGCAATACCTCCCCCGGAGAGACAAAAACAAGAACAAAGTAAGCATCTCGCATGCGGTCTGTCGCGCGGTCTTGGCATGACAGGCAAGCGTCCGTCCAGCAGTTTTGGTGACGTCCTTTTCGCGCTGTCACTCTGGTTTGCACAAGCCATCATATCGTGACGGTGCACTCGTGAACGCTTTCGCATGCCGTGAGCTGGATTTACCTGATGTGATGTTAAGCATCTCTACTCTTCTCTGCTGTTCCATTTAGCCTTGTGACGTTGTCGAACATAATTAGCAACCCCGGCAATGTGTCCTCGGACGATATTCTGCGGCGTGTTTTTGAACACTGCTGCAGCGTTTGCATTCGTGTTGTTTTTAGTTTTTCTATTTCTTCTTTTTAAGTTGATAACACGTTTTTTCTTTCCGATTTTCCTGTCTTAAGCTTTTTTTAATCACTGCTTGTTTTCTGGCAGAGCGGATGTTGTGCAGTGCTTGAGCGAGAAGGTGCGGAACGCCGTGCTTAAAGAAAAAAATCACGTCATATCCGACAAATGCAGGTCTCAGCTTACTGTGGAAAACTTGCAAATGGTACGCTAGCACACAATTTATCTTATATTGTTGTTTCGGGTCAAAAACAGGGAGAATTAGTTCGGTTTTAATTCTTCAGTATACCTTGACTTAGTACGAAAGGAATTGCTCGTTAATTTCTGTGTCGAAACAGGCCTTGTCTGTTTCTATAAAATCGAGTGTTACTGTGCTAGTGTGTTGGTTTTAGCCCTATGTTTTGCTTTTCTCATTTCCGCTTCGCTGTAATTGCTGTAATTTAAGCTGCAGGTTGTTGGTGTATTTGTGTTGGTGGCGGATCTTGCATTATTGATTGTACTCCAGTGGAAAAGAAAGTCCCCGTCGCTTGCTGACGTACCTCATTAATCAGGTCCTCAATTTTAACCAACTAGACTTGCTGTTTACCCAAGAAATGTTGAAAAGATTAGGGGGTGAAAGCACTCTTGCTGAAGATACGTTTCAGCGTCTGTTCTTCGTCTTCATTTGAAAAGCAGCGGCATATTCAATCCATTTTTTCCACGCAGCATGAAAACATCAAACTAAACCCGTCGGTCGACAAAGAATGTGAACAAGACCGGGTTAAGTTTTGTTCCGACGTAAAACCTGGCCAAGCCCGGGTTTTCGAATGTCTCCGTGAGCACCGTTCGGACCTGTCCAAGCAGTGCGAGTCAAAGATTTTCGATCTTCAGGTATTCGTCAGTTTTAACTGCACTGCTCTGTGTTGCTGGCAAGCAAAATCGGTCATGGTTCAACGGCTCCGCTTCTTTGTTTTGGATTTCCGCGTTCGTGCGCTTTGACACCGCTCACGGCGCGAAACCACTCGGCTTCGTCCGCTGCTGAAANCGTTAAACGCNGCTTCGCCAGATGGCGTTTATCTAACGTCCTGTTTGACAATCATCCTGCTTATGGCTTCGTCTATCCTAGTTTTTAAGACTCCTTTTACTGTCATAGATCGTGACGGTAATCGATTCAAACAGGAATGCAACATGAACACGTGTACTGATTGCTCTTACTCATTCGCATCACAATATTGCGCCAACCATCCAGTTCAGTGGTTCTTAACCTCTTCTTTTCCACGTCTCTCTTAAGTAAATTGTCCTTTCTTTCACGCCCCCTGACCTTAAATATGTTGTAAAAACAAATGTATTTCTTGATCCAATTTTCCACGTTGTAGATCCATAGGCGCAGCCAGGGGGGGAAAAGGGGTCATGCCCCCCAAATTTTTAGAAACTATAGTCATTTTGTGCTTTGAGAGGCGCTTTTCTAAAGAAAATAGTATTATTCGTCTGAAATTAAACATTTGCTCCTCCCCAAATTTTTGGGCTGGCTACGCCACTGTGTAGATCGCGTAAGGCCTTGCACCCCCTGCCGATGTATTGACGCCCCTTTGGTAGACGTGCCCCCCCGGTTAGGAACCACTGACCTAGTTCCATCAAATCACCCGCTTGATGATAGCACAGGTCAAATGTTAGCGTCAGCTGACTTTCACCTGTATGAGACGGAAGCTCGCACCAGCCCCGGGTTCAATGCAATGCGACGCTGTCCAAATCGTCCGAAAACAAGTTTCTTGTCTGAAGTGCAGTTTTTTTGCATGTTGCGTGCAATTTTGCTGCAAACTCGCTGCTGAAATATTTTCGTTGAACAGGTCGGCGCTGACGTTGCTAGCCGAGAGGTTACCGTGGAAACTAAGTCCGTTTTTATTTTTCACTTCGATGCACATGTTCTTCAGCGGGAAGAAGCCGTGAATCCAGAACTCGACTTCAGACTGATGCGAACGTGCAAGCGTGAGATCAAGGACAACTGCATGAGTCACTTGGACAGTGGTAACATCGACCACCTCGTAAAGTGTCTCGTAAAGTACAAAGCCAAACTCAGAAATCCGTAAGTCGCTAACGACAAATCTCGAAGAGCTGCGCGCGCGAGAAGATTTTCGCCGAAATCTCGATGTTTGAGGAGCTTCGCCACGCGACGCTGTGACGCGACTGACTCGCTTCGCCACTGACTCGCTTCGCCACGCATGAGCGAACCAAACAACCCCGAGGGAATTCTTTGGCGTTCCAGCAACATGGAACTGCCACATCGACCGTGACGTTGCAAGTTTTATTTCCGCCCTCGCG
>JGI24158J21664_10014304_pt1 | contig 10422 bp, 4 predicted proteins | sample Ectturendosymbi3_FD_21664 | JGI IMG/M metagenome (IMG submission 21664) | reverse complement strand
CGATTTTAATAAATAAGACTTTATAGATTTCAAAAAAATTGTAAATTTGGACCTAATTTGGACCAATTTGTGAATACATTTGGACCTTTCCTCTGTAGAGCATCTGGCAACCCTGACTTGGAGCCTGAATGCGACACGCTGATCTAAAAAATTTCATAATGACGCATTAACATACTGAAGCAAAAAATCACTTTTTCAAAAAACGAGGAACCCTCACGGAAACCTTGAAACTCGCGGAACCCCACTACATGTTCTGCGGAACCCTAGGGTTCCGCGGAACCCCTGTTGAAGAGCACTGATCTAAGCAGTGGTTTTCAACCTTTTTCATGCAGCCATTGGCGTAGCCCCTGGGGACCAAAGTGGCCATGACCCCTAACATTTTTAGAAAATATAGCCATTTTCTGTTTTTAGAGGCGTTTTTTCAAGCAAATCAGTGTTATTCGCGTAAAATTAAACATTTTGGCCCAAACAAAGTGTTTGACTCAGCCCAAATTTTTGGGCTGGCTATGCCACTGCATGTAGCGATGCATTTTTTAACCACAATTAACTTGACGACTTCCTTCCGAAAATCTCCCGTCATGCATATGAAGTGCAGTTGTGTTTGCGCAATAGAAAATCACCTTGACTAAATAATAACGTACGAAATCACTGTGTTGAACAAAGACTCATTTTAAATCCATGCATATAGCAGCATCAGCGAGAGAGACCCGTGCTGTAAACAGATCAACCCACAGCACAACCCATCAAAAACTAAAATAATTCCCAAGGTACCTACCGCAATCAGATATCTAATTTACAAACACAGCACATTCGTACCTCACCAAGTTATTGGCGCGTTGGCCAACCCAACAGTACTCTAATGGTCATTAACATTTCTGATTGACGAAGTAGGCTATCAATTTTGCCAGGCGGTCCAATTATTTCGGCTACGACAAAAAGTACTTTCATTTACGAAATATGAATTATGGAATTAGTCATGACTACTTTTGCTCGAAGCTCTCGCTGCCCCTAGAAAAAACACAAACGTGGTTCGCGACCCTAGGATGACAACCATTGATGTAAGGTAACAACCCTTTAAACAACAAGATTTTGGTGGGAGTAACTGAATGTTTTTTTGCACATTTAGAAGAAGTTTTCCAACATTTCTTAAATGTTATTTCATTGCAAACTGCTTCCCGGTGAAACCCTTGAAGATGCCAAGCTTCACAAACAACAACAGTTTTTTCAAAGCTTCTCTCCTGTTCTTTGCCGACTGACCGCGTCATACAACCTGGTCACGCCTCATTTAACCTGGTCACGCCTCAGTAAATTTGACTCGACACTTCAGTCATGATTGCAATTCTATTTTAAAATCATTCAATGTATTGGTAAGTTTTCCGGACAGAGGATTTGTATATTTACGTGAAATCGATTTGGCAATAAACTTTTTTTCTAATATTGATGCCTTTGCATTATCTTTGTAAAGACAAGTTACTTCAACTCAGTCGTGATTGGCTACATTTCACAGAGACGAATCAGTGAAATGAACAACAAACAATGAGATCGAAAAATCGTGTTGCTAAAGAGGTAGCGATAATAACGATATAGTCGACGTTGCTGCTGACAACTGTTTTGAAATAAACGAGCGAATTATTCAGACGTCAAGTCCGGTCACGACATCACGCGTTTACGCCGTCACGACAGCTGCGAGAAATAATCTTCCGACGTTCAATTTGTTCTCCTGCACAAAGATTCAAGACTTGCAAACGTGCAAAACGTTTCCACAAATCTGCGCGACATTGAAATTCGAAACAAAAGCGTTGACCGAACTGTTTTCTCGTAAACAATCTCTTCTTAGCGCAACGACGTGCACCTCCCACTTCGACCTTATTTAACTGTTACGGCCACTCGACAAACCAAGGTTAGCTAGAACCGTCTTCTACGTTTGCACATCAACTTTATGAAAAGTAAGATGTCCATTCAGCACTAAAGACGATTCGATTTTTCACCAACTACGGTCCTTCATGTAACGCGATTTCAAAACGTATGGAAAAAACGAGGCGGAAACAATGATATGATAACTTTTGAGTATATACAAAAACAAGCTCTTTACAATATTGAAATGCTAGTTTGCTTGCTGCATTTGTGAAGAGCTGATTTGTTGACTGCACAATTCGATAAAACGATGGTTGCTTTCTGCAAAAAACAAACGTAGAGCAGCTTTACTTCAGAGAACGCAGTGGGTTTCGTTTAGTTTGCTGACTTGAATAATAAGAAAGCAAAACACCTTAAAGGTTTCTATAAATCTTTCACGTTCCACGAGTTTTAACAGCTGCAGAAAAACAGTTTAGACTGTCGGTTTCTTTGTGACAAAGATGATGCAGGAGAATTCGCCTACAACGACTTCACGTATAACGACTTCGACTGTAACAACGCATTTTCGATGATCCCAGCAGAATTACCATCTTTTACGTGCATTGCAGTTCAGCTATAATGACTTCGGCTACATTGTCACTTTACAATTTGCGACGCTTTTTGTCGGTCCCGCAGAATATTTTGTTTGTAAAAGGACTTCTTAAGTCATACAAACACCCGAACCCTTAGTAATTTTCCAAGCTTTTGTTGAATCCATTTTTACCCAATATAACAAAAAGTAAAGTGGGTTGTTGGAAAGAAATCAATGAACAGTTTGTGTTTAATAAAACAGTAATTCCCGCTTATTAAGACAACGGCTAATAAGTTTGGAAATATTCTATTTACGACAATGTTTAGCTTGTTGTGACATAACCACGCGTTTATTCATGTTTCAGAAGATCTTCGTCGAAACTCTGAAACGGCTGCGTCGAACCCAGGGTAAGAATCACAGGTTTATGACGACAGTTGCGAGCTTTTTTCCAGTTTAAAAGTCTTAAGCTCGGCTCTGCGAAGCCCACCACACAAATCTGTTACCGATCAGAAACGCATTTGAGTTTAGCAGTCAATTGTTGATTCGTGACCAGTGCTCACTTTTAGGATTTTGTCCTTAAATTTGAACTTTCGACTCTTTTTTGGAAAAAGTACGAAAATGTGTAAAATGAACCATTTCAGTTTATTTTGCAAATCATATTTGGTTCTATTTTTTATACTATCATTGGCACCCCGATTTTGTGCTGCACCACCAAAGATTTATGGATAGGTTCGACATTTAGCGAACTGGCTGCTAAATTTAGGATGTTTTCACTTCTAGCGGTAAACGTTTTTCAATCCAGCACTTAGGTGATTTTCTAGCAGGATTTTCAAAACAGCTTGATAGATTTAGCGGGTAAGAAACTCGTGTACTGCTGACTTCTTTATGACACTTTAGACTGGATAACACCAGGCACAACCAGTTGCTTTCAGTCAAATGGAATTTTTTCTTTCAACGCAACGAGGCTGCTATAACTAGACCAGCTATGTCCAACCCAAATTGTCAATATCTTAAACCAGGACTGAACTTTTATTAAATGAGGGCAGCACATTCAATGGCTTAATTTAATCTTAGCAAAGTAAATTTAGCTTAGTAATGTACTGAAACCTATCGAATCCTAGCAGTGGTAACAGACGTGATAAAGCGGCACTCAATCAAGACCACCCGCATCAACAAAGTCAAATTCAAGATTATCAAAATAAGGACAGATTGTCAATGTACAGGATACTTTTACTACAGCGGAAACCTACCCAAACTGGGCCGCACGGTCCGCGGGTTGGATATTGCCGAAGTAGATAACGGCGTCATAATAACCAAACTGGGTGGCTTGCTGAATTGAAGCTTAAATGATTTGTTTCGGTGCACACTGCATCGTGAGAACGTTGGGGTTAAGACTGCTACAACATTGGTATAATGCTTTTATCCCACGAGAATTGTTTTTTCCAACTGGTTCAGTTGCGCCAGTGAGAACACCTACTTGTAGCCAGACATTACTCTGTAATGTTTGGTAGAAAATCGCCTTGTCAAACCTGAGCAGCAGCCTATTGCTAAAAGTTTCGACACCATATACGGTTGCAACTGCAAGTAAATTGGATCGGTGCCAATCCTGCTGATTCGGGTAAGGTTTATTGCAAATTTTCCAACAATACAATCATAACGAAACATGGTGAACTCAAAAAAAACATGCTTGAAGCAAAACGCGCTCAGAAAGACTGAAGCCTTGTTGGTGAGCTCCCAGATGCAAATAACAAAGTTTTAAGGTACAAACAAGACTTGAAAAAATGTAGTCCAGGCCCGCAACCAAGAGGGAACGAACAACTGGGCAATAGACCCCACGAAAGTGTCTAAAAATTTTAGCTGTTAGGCCAAACAAGTTATAAATCGTTAACATGTCACTGTCGTCAGTCTGGTCGACAGTTTGTGAAGCAGTGCGTGAAGCTGCGAAACCAGACACAGTAAGCGGCAATCCCAATCAAAGAACACTTTTGACCCTTGCCACGCTTTGGCATTGATCTGAAGCAGGGATTCTCAAACTGTAGCTCGCGACTCCACTTGGGGTCGTGAAATGCAATTTTTGGGGTCCGGATCAGGCATACAGGATTATGTACACTTTGCAAGAAAACTAGAAGTAGGTCTGCAGTGAATCTATTTCTACTGCATATTCAGGAGCAATATCGTACTTTGTACTGTCCGTTGTTTGCTACAGGGTGTCTACCTGAGCTATAAAATGGTAATATTGAGTATTGATCTCACTGCATTAATTCCGACACGAACGAATGCTTCGGTTTAGAACTAAGCCGTGACTAGGCTAACTGCATTGATACCACGCCCAGTGGTTTCTACATACAGTTTTAGGAAGTAGTTTGTACTTTAGCTGAATTATTAACGACAACAATTTGTAACAGGAATTTTCAACGCAAAGTTTTTCGTTTTTGGATAAGAAAAGGAAATGAATGTCCGGTCATTTCGAAAAATATTTGCCTGTTCTTGTATAAATCTTTGAATGAATAATACTTGTGTAAAAATCATCAAGTGCATCTATCACAAAAGATCTTGCTGTATAGCTACTTTTTGTGGACTGTGTGATTTGTATGATTGCGTCATAAAATTGCCCTTTGAGACTTGTACCTGGACGTTGACACGGATCATTACAATTAAGGGTCGCGTACAAAACGTGCTTTAAAATGGGATGCAGAACAAAAAGTTTGAGAAGCCCAGATCTGAAAAGCCACTTCAGGAACGATTTACTGTAGTTCGGCCATAACGACTGTTCGCATATAACGCTTTTTTCTCCGGTCCAATGAAATAACGTTGCAGAGTAATTTTACTGCACTTCAAGTAGCATTAACCTTAAAGTTATGAAGTTTTACCAACATATCCTGGAAACGTTGACGCTGATGATTGGCACACGACGTTCAAAAAACATTAGGCAAGAGCTTCGCTGGAATGAAATGCTTTATTACTCGATACTAAAGCTTGAAACGACGATACGAATCCGTAAAACTTTGCCAAGTTTATACGAATGGGAAAATCAACAGTGAATAATATCAAAAACGGATAAAAACAAACTATTTTTAAAATAAAATAGAATCCTCCTCCGCGGTATAAAAATTCCACCCCAAAAATTGATACTCACATATGAAAAAGATCAATCCGAGATTCCTCGAAATTTGTCTTATTTGCTGCCATCTTGAGGAAATTGTTTCAGGAATTGCGGGACCCTCCCGACGGTCGTCTTCGGAGGTTGGTTGCAATAATCGTAGCCGCAGCAGGTGGCTCTACAGTGGTTAACGTTGAAACTCATTCCAAGGCCTGCGGTTTGCGAAGCCATTGCTTCACGGACCGAGTCACAAACGTTATTGCCATGGCACATGCTGGCAATCCCGCAATCGGCAACAACCGTTGTAACCGGCATCGTTCCTGAAAGAAAAAAACTTTCATTAAGGACTGCACTCCCTGCCGTTTCGCTCTCAATGCATGAAATGTTTTTATGCCGCTTTGGTCTTAGAAGTTTGGCAACAGCAAATCGCTGCGATCTGCTGCCTGTTTGTAAGTTGAAATCTGTTTTGAGGGGGAAGGAAGTCATTTAATAATCGTATTGCTTACGAACACCACTGCCATACCTCAAAAAACATATTTCACCCAACACCTTCCTCTTTTGGGATAAAAAACTTGGCACGAATGGCAAGAACCGACTTGGATGCCCTTATCAACTACGGTTACAGCTGGAAATGCAATTCAGGAAAATTGGACAATCAGATCTATTTTCGGATGGAAAGCCTCAATTGTTACTGTCATGCCAAACAAGCAGCAGTTATTCTTGGTAGCATTGTTGTGTTCAGTAACCGCGGTTTTTTGTACCCTTTCAAGAGATTGTGATACAGATCGAACTGTTGGTCTTGGCAAATGTTTTTCGAAATCTGTCGAATGTCACTGGTTATCCCGGCTTAGTCTTGCATAACGTTTATTAACATTTTTAGTTATTCAGAGTCTGCATTTTTTCAATTCAGACACTACATTCTTTTTCAGCATTTTTACGCAACGTCTTATAAAAACTATGATTGAGTGGTAGTTGCAATACCAACGCTGCCAAGTGGAGCCAAAAATCAATAGCTTAAACTAAAAAGTAAACGTGATCGAAAATAATGCCACCGCTGAAGACTTTTGGATAAATGAAAAAGACCAGGCATTATAGGCTCGGAATGAACACTTTAACGAGACTGTTGTGCGTCTCTTGGTGTTCACCACTTAGCGCTGCGTGAGATCCACAAAGATGGTATTGACACTTTATGGGGGGAAATTTCGATCAACTGCATCAAAAATGCTGCAAACCGGGAAAAGTTCTCTTCATGGTGAACTGCTTCTTCACAATGCTAGATTTTGCTAACGTTCACTTTCATATTCATTTAAAAGTTTGGTAAGCACTTGTACGTACATTTGGAAAATTTGAAAACAAATGCGGAAACATCAAAAATCGATATGGTAATACCAAACTGTGAATTCAGTGAATTTTTTACGAGATTTAACCAAACGAATAGAGTTTATGCACTTTGGTAAGGAAAAGTTCCTGCTGTAATCAAGCATGTTCTGGCAAAGGAAGTCTTGTGACAACTGGTGAAACAATTTTCTTCCGCGCAAAATCATACCTTGCAGTTGGAATATAGACGAAAGTCTACACATTTGCAACTCATGGCCTTCATTCTCGCACTTCCTTTTTCCCAAAAGAGGTGGCGATAGTCACAAAGATTGTCACAAAATGCCTGAGTTGTCAGGAACTCTCCACTTCTTACACTAAAAACTTTAGCACTTACCCATGCCAACGCTGTTCATCTGCATAGACATCGTGCTGGTGGTTAACATGCACGACTCTCCAGGGCATTCCACTGTCGATGCGGTGTTGAATAAACTCTTTCCGAACATGCTTGATCGCACGATTTTGTTGCACCGTATTCCTAAACAAACCAATCCTCATTGCAAAGGGACCATATTTCGAGTTTAACGTACAAAAACATCGTTTGTACAAACAAATCCTGGATATGCAGTGTGTCCATCAATGCTTGAGACATTTTATTAAATTTCAAAAGCTTTAGGAATGGTTATAGCTGCGTTGGCTGTAGGTCTCAAACATCCAGGTAAAGAATTAAAATATGTTTCGTTTCTCAATGAAATAAAATTAAGGTATTAGGCAACTGAGAGATTTGAATATAAGGACTGAAGATGTGTAATACACAAAACTAGTTTCCTCACGCAAGAAATTGCGATCGATTCGCTTGGCGTGGGTCACTGCTGTGGCTTTACAAACATTGCAAAATGAGAGATTAATGTTACTGCGGATTTTGATGTGCTTTATGAACGGCCAGTGTTTCCTGCATCACTGCGTCCGAGCAGCATGTCACCCTTTCATGGACCACAAGGTCATTGAAGGCCATTATAGTGCAAGTGACTTTTTGTCGAGTCGTAAGTCGCCAGTCGGTTGAACTGAAGAGCTGATCGAACCCTCGTGCATTAGGGATAGTCTTAGGCTCTTTGGCCCAGCTTTCCGGGCCTGGGCCCTAAATCCCTATTCCCACAAATTTGTGCTTTTTTAAAAACAACTAGGCAAAAATCCGCGTCTCTACAACACTTGATTGACCAACGTTTGTTATTACGAAGTTATGGTCTACAAACAAGAAATCAATTATGTTGTTTAAAAGCCAGAATTTTCAAACCACAAACGTTTGAAAACCAATTAAGGGTTTGAAAAATCCGGATTTTCGCCTAGTTTCTTTTGAAAGAAAATAAAAAATTGCCCCCTAGAGTTGGGGCTCAGTGGAGGGGGCCATAAAAGCCTGAACGTAACCCTAATATGACGTCTCCCACAAAAACAGTTTTAAATCCCTAACTTAGCTTGGTGGACCAAAAAAGTTAAAGCATCTTTGCATCAGAACTAGATTAAACCGAACCGAATTTTCTGAACTTGACTTTCGAAGAATTGCAAAAGCCAGAATTGTAGTTTTGCCTATGTGGAAAAAATGTTGGATTTTTATTAAATTTATCGAGGACCCTAAACGTTGCCCTGAAACACAATAGTGCAATAAAAATATTTTTACGCGCGCCGAAACAGCAATAAACCTCTAGTATGAGCCAAAAAACGTGTCAACCGGCAGAAACGCAAAATTGAAGCACTTAGTGCTTTATTAATCAGCAATGCACCTCGCATAAAGAGGCAAGTGCAAGATGGTGATCACGTGTGTACGCGAAACAGTTCGCATACCGCTGGTAAAGCGAAATCCGGATCCCAACAAGAAACAAGTTTGTATCAATGAGCATCTCGTTACAGGGACTTTATCTTGTCTCAGGACTACCGATTGCAACCATCCTGTCCTTTTGCGTGAGAAAATGTAATAAAACAATAGTTTTACATTTTTCTTGGTTGTAACAACAATTGTGAAATGGTTTTGCATTTGTTTTAAAATCAAACAATTTTCTTGGATTTGCAACAATCAATTGTTGTATAACCATTAGCAATGGTTTAACAAGCTTGTTTCGTTTAGTATCTCGTCACAGTGACTTTTTCTCGGTACTTAAGATTGAGAACAACTTAAACAATGGCATTACATTCTTCTTCAAACTTACTGCACTTACCTTGAGTGCGAGGAGCAAAACATANGACAAGCAACGTTGCGAAGATTGCAAGTTTTTCCATTTCTGCTGTCAGGGCTGGTTGGCTTATAAAAGCAATATTATAATTTCGGCAGCTTTTTTCTACAAAATAAACAGTCATACAAGCAAGGAAGCTTTTGAATTTTTTGGGATAAGCCACAAGTGCGCTGCCAAACAAAACAACATTTTATTTAATATCCACCGTGCTGACGAAACAACAAAATCTTCTGCTTTATTAACACAGTTTGTTCGAATACAGTGCTTCCAACATTTGTTCTAGCCCCGGCCACACTTTGCAACCCGCTTCATTAACACGACACAGCAAGGAAACCGACCGAAACGCAATTCACGTTAGCACATTTGATTATTACGCAATAATGCTGCAGGATGATAAAAGATACCTTCGCACAAGAGAGGTCTGAACAAACGTTCTTCGCTAGAGTACTTATAGTAGACCGGGAACAGACTTATTGATTTAAACAAGCATGGTTGGTCGTGTACAGTACAAAAATTCGTTCTCAGTTTCAAAAATTTCGCGAAAAAACTGCTCCAACCTACCTAATCAACGTTGACTATCTGTCACAGCTATCGTCCTTTGTTTTCGCTGCCTGATTTTGCTTCTAACAGCGTTTTTGCCCGTGGCTGATCCGCAGCTATTTGACTCATTTGCGATTGAAGTGCCAAGCGACAATGCGGCTACAATGCCGAACTTCTGGTCATTTGTTGAGTCAAAAATCTGGCAATGCAAGATCTCTTGGCAATCTTTTTCGGAGGGCGAAGCAAGTACTTCCTGAAATCGGCCCCCCTCTTTTCGTTTACTTCTCTTCGGAAACACTTGAAGGTAATCAACGTTGAGCGGAAAAACCTTGGACAGCAGTAAGTCACGTGACCCATATGCTTTGCAGCTTGCACGCGGTGTAAAGTTTGTTGCAGAAATTTAGCCTCCACGATTTTTGCTTTTGATTGAAAATCACTTATTATATTATAACCTGGAACGTGCAGCACATTAAATGTAGAAAATGGTAAAGCGTTTAACTTATCGACCCGAACGGTTGACTGCGGCCGCTGGAGCATCCCTACCAGCAGTGGAGAACGCAAGCGATTAGTAAAATCTCGACACATCAAAGTTGCTATTTGGAATGTACGAACCCTGATGGGTGCAGACAACTGCAGCCCTCTTCGCCGACGGACTGCTCTCATAGCTTCCGAACTGTCGCGTCTTAACACTGATACTGCAGCATCGAGCGAGACTAGGCTCGCACATGAAGGCTCACTGAACGAGATGGCCAGTGGCTATACTTTTTTCTGAAAGGGGCTTCCAGCGAATTCCCGGCGTATTCACGGTGTCGGGTTTG
>JGI24158J21664_10014302_pt1 | contig 10422 bp, 4 predicted proteins | sample Ectturendosymbi3_FD_21664 | JGI IMG/M metagenome (IMG submission 21664) | reverse complement strand
TGGCACATTGACTTTTCCTGGAACAAGGTGGTACGTGATGTCAGTTCGGGGGCCACAAACGGTACGCGATCAGAAAAAGTTTGAGAACCACTGATCTAGACATAGGGGCCCAAGCCATGTGTTATGAATAAACTGGGGGAATATTGACACCCGTAAATACCACAACATTACCAAGATAACCAAGGTCACTAAGATTTCAAAGATTACTACTTAAATTGCCAAGATTATTAAGACTGCCAAGATCACTAAGAATGCCAAGATCATTAGGATTGATAAGATTACTAAAATAGCCAATATTGCTAAGATTGCCAACATCAGAGATGAACATTCAATTGTACTAATTCTAAAATCAAACATTTTTGGTTGGATCCATTAAATCTTTTTTGTTAAATTTTCGATGTTAAATTTTTTTAAAGAATACAGAATGAGAACCGGATTTGACTAAATTCATGGAGATAAATTGTTGCGTTTTTGTTGGTAAAGAGCTGTGACTTATTAAAATTTTGGACTCAAATTGGACTTGCAATTTACATTTAAATTTTTTTGACTGTTGTTTAGACTTGCATTGGGATTCAAAAACTCTGGATTTGACATGGATCATCAAAACTACTGAGCTAGGCCAGTGATTAAATAACCCTTTCATGAATACCAGCAGAATAAGTGCGGATTTAATCTAAAAAACATTTTATTTTAGATCCAGTAGAGTTACTGTTGATGTTTAAACTAAGCAATCTTACTGATCTTGGCAGTCTTAGTGATCTTGCTAATCTTAGTCATCTTGGCCATCTTAGTGATCTTGGTGATCATAGAAGGCCTAATCTTAGTGATCTTAGCAATCTTAGTAATTTTGGCAGTCTTAGTAATTTTGCTAATCTTAGTGATCTTAGCAATTTTAGTGATCTTGGTGATCTTGGCGATCTTAGTGATCTTGGTGGTCTTAGTGATCTTGTGGTATTTACAATGCGTCCTGAAAATATTAGGTTATCCTAGTCTAACAACTTTACTTCTTGCTACTATCATTTAAAAAAATTGAAAAGTGTACATTATAGTAACCAACAGATATTCATTATGGTCAAAAATGTAAAATATTTGTGATAATGTTTTCAGAGTAAAGAAACAACCTTCCACAATAAATAGAGCTGGATATATTATGGTAAAAATGACTTTTCATTGGAATTTAATATTATTTTCTGCAAACATGTAATATAGTACTTAACAGTTTTTGATGCTTCATATTTTCTAGTTTTGCAACAGTTCCAACAATTTCATAAAAATGTTCCCACGATTATGAAACTCACTTGGTCAAGCTTTTTCAAACTTATGAATATGTACATTTTTCAATATTGTAATAACATTTTCTGCGATAACATTAGTCTTACTACAATAACAGTGTCACTATATCTGTTTTGGTGACTCTGGTTGGGTATTTATCCACTAACTAGATCTGCTGCTAACTGACATCTATTTTTTAAAAAGGGTACCTTTTCAAGGATGATACATACACATTATTAACTACAGCCAGTCAAAAGAGAAAAAATGAAAGGTAGCAACTTGAACTATACCAATATATTTTAATGACTTACATCACATCATGGTGTTAAAATAAAGTGTTTCAACTAAAATGTAAATGGTTTAACTATGTAACCTTGAACCATTGAGGCTTGTTTATTTGTTTTGATTTTCCTTGTAAGTTTGCCAAATAAATTGAACTATGGGTTAATCTCCTAATATTTGTTTTAATGGGTGCCTGACTTCAAGTTATTTTGCTGTAGAACCTTTTTGAAATACAAATTTTGATATATCAGCTTATTGGACTGTTTTTGCAATGTTGAGTCAATGTTAAGAAAAAATGTGCATTGAAAAGATCCTCTGGATGCAGTTTTATCAGCTTGTTTATACTGAAAAGTGTAGATAGCTGGATAAGTTTGCTTATTCAGAATAATAGCAATGTTATTTCTACATGTTTCAAAAGCCTTGGGATTTTCGATGTTGAACTGTGATGAGTGAACAGTAAAAGTATGTTAATTTTTGCACCTTCTGTATGTTAGGTAACAATTTGTAAATATTTCATACATTTTTAATATACTCAGAATGATGTTAGTTTCAAACTCAGCTTAGAAATGATGTTAGTTTTGTTGAAATATTTTTGTATTGTTTTGATTTTGTATGTGATGACACTTTCTTTTAGTAGTTATATAAATCCTTAAATCATTTTAATCCATCCGTAGGTCTAAGCTTACATTTGTTGTACCAATCTTTAAAATATGGCTTGTGCACATAATTTTATAAAGGCATGTTCGCTTCAAAAAAATCATACAATAGCATAAGGAACAGCCATGATTTTTCCAGTTGTATTTACTGAAATCAAGACAGACCAAGATTGAGTATCGTATCTGCCAGCATGTTATGGCTGCATAGTACATAAAATATTAATGAGCCCAAAAACCACTTTACTCCCTCTAATTAGATTGCAGAATGAGGCTATACAAATCCTTCAGTATCACAAAACTCAAACAATTATACTATATTCTAAGCACAAAATTTTGAATATGCCAGACTTCTTTAAATTGTCAGTTGGCAAAGTCATGTACTCTTTTGATAATGGTAAAATACCTAATCACTTTGATAACTACTCTGATATTGTATCAGTCCACAACTATCAAACAGGCCTTCTTTACAAAAATATCATTTACCCAGATTGAAAAAGTCTTTTGGGTCGGCTTTCTTTGAAGCATATTGGTCCTAAAATTTGGTCTGATATTCCTGAAAATTTAAAATCTTTTCCACCTTAATCATTTGGAAAATATTTACAAACGTCCTGCTATCTTGCAAAAATTCCTGTTGGTTTTTGTTTCATATTCTTGTTACTTTTCTGTAATATTGTTTTGATGCCCCTCTACAGTTGCTCATAACGTTACACCGCTGTACGTAGGCATGCTTTTCTCCCTCTGTTTTTTATTGTTGTTTTGGTCACATACTTTGTTTGATGTTGATTGAATGCATTTTGTTACTTTTTTTACTATATGCAAGGTTTTTTTAAGGTGTTTTAGGTAGAGGTCGACCGATATGGCGTTTTTGAGCTGATATTGATATCAATATATCAGTCATTCATGGACCGATAGCTGATACTAATATTTCCAAAATTTTAAATCTTGTTTTCTGCTTCATTATCATAAATATAATGTATTCTATGCCCTACCTTTTTTTCAAAAACTTCAAAAGTCACAATTTATGAGCTAAAGTTTTTCAAATTGCAGCAATTTCAATACATGGCTATGATTTTTAATTAATCTGATTAATGATGATGCATTTGTTTTAGCTTCGATGGCTGCTGTATGCTGCATGGTTCATCTTGTCTACTTGTGTATGAAAACACATTGCTAGCATTGCTGCAAGATAACCTTCTTGACTTGCTTTGTTGTGCTTTCTTGCACAAGTTGTCTAAATGCATGAGGAAAATAGGGTTTTGTCAACAACTACTAAGGCTAATAAAATCGGCCTTTTCGGCCGATACCGATATACGTGAAACCCAAATATCAGCCTGGTATATCGGCCAGGCTGATATATTGGTCTATCTCTAGTTTTAGGGACCCAATTCGGGTCCCTAGAATTGAAAATCTGGTCCCTAGTATCAGAGAAAATTATCATCAGGTCCCTAGAATCAGAAAAATCAGGTCCCTACTGGTACATTCCAGGTACCTAACATTTTCCTTAAAAAAACGTGCTATATCTGCAATGTCTTTAATTAAAAACTGGATTTTGCTAACAATAAGTCTGTGTGATAACTTGACCCATATAGTCTTTAGCCAACCCTTTGTCATTCAAACATGCTAGAACACAATCATCTATTTGCTAAATCTGGTGTTTCTGATGTTTTATATTTTCATCCATACGAAATTAATTTCTGCTTTTTGAAATTGTTGTTTTTCCTATACTACATTCATTTTATTCTGTGATTTGAGTCACAAAAATGCATAAATAAACCATAAACATGCAGTAAATATACAACACCTAAAATTTGCTTGCATAAGATCATGTCCTTTAATGGCATGTTTCTAGACAATGTATTCTTCTCAGTTTTGTATTACTTTATTCCATGTATGTAACTCAAAACTTGTTGGAATTGCAGAGCTTTGAACTCTTGATCAGTTGCTGCTATGCTTTTATGCACATGTATCTATAGCACGTTGTTGAGTAGAATGTCAACATTTCCCACTAGTGGGCTACAGTCCAAGTTCTTTCAGGAGAGTTTCAAAGTATTTCAAAATGTTACAATTTTCTAGTATTCAACGGAAACTTCGCTTGAAAATCAGCTGATTTTCTATTGATTAGATCTAACAATAAAGCTCAAGCTTCGCATTATGAGCAATAAATTGCATGTGTTATAAAAATAGTTTTTTTGTCATATCTCAATTTTATTTGTTATTGTTTTGTTGTAATATCACATAATGGGCCCCATGAAAAATTGTCAATAAAGGTAAGTTGCAAGATGAAAAAGGTTGGGAAGCACTGGCGTAGAATGTGCTTATTTTTGTGTGTATTGGGTTGATGATGTATCTTCTTTGCATGTGTTATTTTATGAGTAGACGATTAGTATCAACCTCATATTTCCAAACTTTCGAAACCACATCTTTTTCATCATTTCAGCTGCATCTAGATTAAAAAACTAAACAACTCTTTGTTACATATATGTAGCTTGAAAATGCTGTTTACAATTTTGAACTAAGTTGCATGCTTTACCATGCAGAGATAAAATTAAGATGAAACGAAGCCAACTGGGTAGATTTATTTTTAATTAGAAATAGTTATATATTGTAATGTACTTTGGACTAGAAGCAGCATTCTAAGATGTGTCTTTCAATAGGATTTAAAACCAATGGCACTTGCATATTTTTAGTCCCTAGTTTTAATTTTCTTGTTCATGGTCTATTGTGAAGTATCTGCTTTGAATATGACATCACTATATCGTGTTTATAATCTTGGTTTCCATTCAGTTATTGTACTTGTAATACTTGTTCAGTTCAGAGAAAGCTGTTGTGGTGGAGCATATGATGCTTATTAGCAGAGTTTCTGCCACATTTTTCTGCTTGAGTGACATGTTAGTGATAAGTATGCATATCTAGCTAGTCACCTGAATTCAAAGCCTGGTTCATATAAAATGTGTTACACTCTTAATATTATTTTCTATGATGATATGCCTCATCAATTTAGCAATTACAATATAGTAATTACACTCCTTTAAATGTTGCATGAATGAATGTTAGTGGTGTCACCTATTGCACTCAAGATTTATTAAACTTTGTTGGTGAGTTGGGGACAGCAATAGCTTAGTGGTAGAATCTCTGTATCTCAATCGAAAGGTTGGATATTCAACCCAAGGCCACTGAGTGTATCACCATAGCAGTTAGCACTCCTGGGGCAAGAGCAATAACCTCAACTGTCCCAGCAAGAAGCAAATTTCAGGTTTAGGCCTGCTGTCACATAATATCAAATCAGTATGAAGTTCTGCCAAAACATTTTGCTGTTATATCAGCTTTTTTTAAGGAAAATGTTAGGTACCTGGTAGGGACCCGATTTCTCTGATTCTAGGAACCTGATTTTCTCTCATTCTGGGACCCGATGATAATTTTCTCTAATTCTAGGGATCCAAATCGGGTCCCTAAAACACCTTAAAAAAAACTGGTTATATATAGCAGCAACATTAAAAAGGCTTGAAAACATGCAGCATCAAAGTCAGCTTTTGATACAGATTTGTGTTTAAAGAAATGGCCAAATTCATGTAAGATCTTATATTCAAACCAGTGTGGTAAAGTTCATTTTTTCCATGGTGAATGTGAACAGCATGGAACACAAGGTACACGACAGGGAAACATTCAGCTGACAATGCAATTTATTCAGCAATCAGCATTCTGAGTTCTACATAAGTAACCTGAGTAGGCTGTGAATGTAGAATGAATCATGATCTGTCTCAAATTCAACAGAAATGTTTATTTAACCTCTTTTATGCACAGCATGCAGCACTATAATCAAATGGCATATGCATTTACAAATCATAATGAATTTGTAAATCATGTCCTTCTCACATTTGAACTAAGTTTGTTACTTGATTCATAGGCTTGGTATTACAGGTCTATATATTCATCTAGTTAAAAGATGTGACTTGCAAACGTTTGTGAAAAACATCTTCAAAAGCTTTTGTTAGTGTAAGCTGAGGGTTGAAACCTTGGTTACACCATGTATTTTTTGTCGTGCACTAGGTATTGTTTTGTAATCAAGGAAAAAAGTTTTTACACAACGTTTTGTTTTTTATTTGTCAAAATATGAATAGGATATGGAAAGCTTGTTTTTAGTATACAATCTGTCTATTTTGTAAAATTTAACTTTGATAATGTTTGATTCTAAGAAGCACTCTGGATGCAGTGAAATAAACTACTTTCGAAGACATATACTTTATAAATATGAAGACATATACTTTATAAATTTTGTATACATACTTACAAATAAACATACTTACAAAGGCTGTGATGTTTTCTTCTGGAAATAATCATAAATGCGCAATTTTTTTAAAATGTCTTTAGAAATTCTTTTACAAAAAATCATAATTTATCGAGCTAGTTTTAAGAAAGGACCAGAAACAATGGGAAAGCATGATTTCAGAGACAGCAGTTTACTCAAGATTGTTACACCTTTAATGTTTGCATTACAGTTAGTATTTGCTATCACTTTTTCATGTGTTTTTCCAACCATGAATGTTTTGGGGGTTGTACCCCAATGGAGCAATCTGGCTTAACCTAAAATGCCATTAATATTTTGCAAAATGTACCTTGAAAGTTTTTATCACATTTGTGTTTTAAACTGTTTTTCTAGTTTTTGATTGCCTTTTCTAAAGATGTGTGCCACTGTGTATAATTTTTTCTTGTGTGGCTTATATATTCTATGCTAGCATAACAAACTGCTTTTGATAAACTTGTTCTAAAGCAATGTTTCTCAACCATTTTCCACTCACAAGACTTTTATTGAATTTGTTTTTTGAGGCCCACTGTAGAATATTATAGAAATATTTCAATAAAACATTAAAATATATTTGTGAGAAAAAAATAAAATATTGTTGCAGATGTTACAGAGAAACTAATAGCGTATTGTTCAAGCATCAAATTCCACTCAATAATATTCAATACAGGTTGATAAAAGCAATCGTTTATATGGTGCGCCAAGTTGGCCTGTTTTGTACCTACCTGAAATAGTTTCACTGCTCACTAGCTGAGAAGTGCTCTTCTGAAATATGGTGTTTTAGGTTCAATTGTTCTTGAAAAACATGGATTACTTACTAATAAATGAAATTGCATTCAGATAAATAGTTGATATTATCACCTAGCTTCCATATCCTTACAAGTCAATGGAGATGTATTTGAGGATATATGCAGTTACATGCAAATAAGTTTTCTTAAAACCTTTAAATCAATCCATACCTAAATAAAACATGCTTTCTAAAGCTGTTGCTCAATCACATGTTGACAGTATGTCATCCTAAAATGTTTCCAAACATGTTCCTATAATTTTCAGTACAGTCATTTTTTCTTGTATGAGAAAGTCCTTTAAATTTGAGTAACATTAGCATTTCTATTGTGTTGTGTAGCAGTAGTTTGTAAATATACATGTTCATCTTAAAAATTATGACAATTTTTGGGTGGAGTTAATACAGTACCCCCTTAACAATATAGTTATTTTGAAAAAAACAGTGACTTTTATTGTGTTGATGTTTTGCTTGCTTTCAATTTCTATGCACACTGTAATTTTTGGAGTTATTACCTGTTGTAAGTCTTTTGAAAAGTATTTCCATGTTTCATCAACAAATTTCTTCAATGTGTCAGAATGCTTTTGGTGGGTAAGTGACAATCTTGTCTCCATTTGAAACCCAATTTCTTATTTCATCACAAGTAAGAGATCATATTACAAACACAAACAAATCAAATTTCATACATTTTTGTGGATTGTAAGTGAAACTTCAGAAGCTCTTGTTAAATTCCTAGCTCCACACAAATATGAGATGAGAAAATTTCTAACTATTTTTTCAGATACAAGCTTTTTAAGGTTGACTGTTCGCTTTGTTGAAATTTATGCTTTATCATGATGCTTTCTGCGGCTGATGATGAAGAAGATAATGGCCCTTCAGTTGAGTCTATCAACCCAGAAGAACGAATACAAGCTCGTAGATTACGCATACAAAAGAGAATTGAGCTGCAGAAACGGTAATATTACTAGTCCAGTTTTGGTAGATTATAATAAAAAAACATAAAATGATGTTGGTTTACTAAGGTTGTATGATTAATTTTAGTTTGTTTGGTTAAAAATGAGAACAGCAGTTTTAAATCCTTACAGGTGATGTACTGTATCTCTTATCAGGTAGGTAGGTAGATTTATTCGTTCATTATTGTGACTCAAACCAGAAAGTAACAGATATGCAAGAGCAAAATAACAAAGAGCAGAAATGTTAGTTGAATGTTAATAAAATACGAAAATGAGTAAAACAATCGAGGACTTGGAAATCAACAAATTGGTGTGAATTACATATTTTTGGCACAAAATGGTTGGCAAAAGACCTAGTGGTTTACTATGCAGAGCAGATGTAGCAGCCTGGAGGTAGTGCCACATCTGAAATAAAGTGGTCACTGCTAAATGGTGCCCATGAGTGAGAAGTTACTGTGGTAGACACCACAAGTGGAAGCTCAAAATTCAGTTATCCCAATGTATGAATAGTGTGACCAAGCAATACTAGAGTGACCTCATGGGTAAACTCTATTATTTCTGGTTGATTTCCTGGTAGATTAATGCCTTGAATCAATATCTTCCCCTTATGCTTGCCTCAGTAGTTCAAGGCAATGCAGATAACTGTTACACAGCACTGTTGTTTCCTTAAATCAATATCAAATTGAAGACATTTCAAGTAAATAGGAAAAACGAAGTTGCTAAATGCAATAAGTTAGACATTAGACAAAAATTAGTAGCAAAGCACAACATCAAAGGCAAACAAAAGTCACAGGCTGTAAAGCATGGATATGTACAGATAGGATCAGAGTGAGTGAGCACTAGGGGGAGTTTGGACATCTATAATTTTTACTATATGGACAACAGATATACCGGTATTTGTATTTTAGCTAACCGCTTAACCGTATAATAAATGCTAATTGTTAGACAATTGAATCACAAGATTTGTATCATGAATTTATTGTAAAATCAAGACACAGTTTTATTTTAAGCATGCAAACATGCACTGTACAAGCGTATATGAAGAAAATTAATGCATTTTTAACATTTATTGCTTCTACGATGCAGACTTCACCTTATAATGCACAAGCACTCTTCTGTAAAAATAATAATTTGGGGGTTATGGTAGAACTTACATCACCCATATCTAGAGGCAAAGGACATCCAAACTTACTAAAAAAGCATATGACACAATAGTTAACATTACTTTTTTATCTGGTTAACCGACAGAATTATATCCAGATATCGGATAGCAAAACAACTCTTGGTTAACTGTCATCTGAATAATCCAGCCTTAGTGAGCACTATGAAGGGTTATACAGAAAGAAGAGGCACTGTATACGAACTTACAGCAAAGGTTATTGCAGACTTAAATTACACAGATAACTGAAATTAAGAGAAAAATTGCATATAGCCTATGATGCAACTCCACAAAATCATTTTTGGACGCAACGTTATGTCCAACTGCTCATTTGAACTAAGTATGTATGTGGTCTCATTAACATGTCTAGTTGGACTCAAATAAGTCTGGGGATCCAGTAAAAAATGTCTGCCTAACAAAGAATTTTGATTAGTGACAACATTGGCAATAATGTCATTAGAGTTGAAAAAGTATGTTCATCAAATCTTGCTTAGAAAGTATTGTTATGTGCTTACAGACAATATGGCCAGTGGGTAGTCAGTGGTGTTGCTTCCCTCCATTCCGGGCTCTCACAAATGCAACTCCAAAAATCCTAAGAACAGTGCCAAAAAATCCCTATTTTACATAAAAATTCCCTAAATCTGTGGTGGTGCATCATAAAATTGGAACACCACGATAAGTGTTAAAAAAAGAACCAAACATAGACCTACCATATGTCCTGGTTTGGCCGGTACTGTCCCGGTTAGCAAAATGTCCCAGAATTTCACTTCAGTGAAATTTTCAAAATGAACTCCAGCCTGATAATGTATTGCTATGAAATAATTCCGCTCAATGGCCATTTGTAAAATTGGGGGCTTATTCTTGCGTCATTTTTCCAGTGTCTTCAGTGTTCTCAGACAATCTTAGCACAAATAAATACGGTATAAAATTTGCCAAGCTCAGGCCTTCGGCCGCTCGTCAGGTTATTTCATTCATGGTTTTGAATTTGTCCCGGTTTAAGCCTAAGAAATTATGGT
>JGI24158J21664_10014300_pt1 | contig 10423 bp, 10 predicted proteins | sample Ectturendosymbi3_FD_21664 | JGI IMG/M metagenome (IMG submission 21664) | reverse complement strand
CCATCATTATCACAGTTTGTGGTTGCGCGCAGCGACCTAAAAATGTTATATAATGAAACGTAGCGTGATCATAATATCTGTTGATGAATTGATCATAATATCTGTTGATGAATTGGTTTCATCCGTAATTTGTTCAGGATGAAGAGCACTTTGCCGAGTTGAGAGGTTAGAAAAAAATCAGTTTGAGTAGATTTTTTCTAATGTGCGTGTGTTAAAAAAAGTGCTTTCCCCTTTTTGTGAATGTCCAACGGCACACATTCAACCATGGTTGGTTCTTTTCGAAAACTTCAAGTCGAAGTCAACCCCAATGTTTTGTTTTACTAACGAGCCTGTGCTTTACATATAACAGTTTAAGCAACATTCGCTGTTTCTGAATTCTGATCATTGACGAAAACGTCGCGCGCTATGTTGACAGTGGCTCTGTTGACGTAAGGAATACGGAAGATAGCACAAAGGTGTTGATATTGCTGTGAAAAAGTGCACGCGTCTTCCACCAGAACGCCCGGTAGTTTGCTCCAGTGATGTGCAAGAATTTGTTTCACGACTCTAATAAATCTTTTCCAGGGCAGGTCAAGATGCACTTTACTGGAAAGATGTTCGCTTTCAATTTGCTTTTGTTTCGTTGAACAGGTATCCAAGGATAAACAAGGAGACTCTCCTACCTGTTCCACAAACCTGCAACGACCCCCTGGAAGCGTGGTACCCCCCTGGCCACGGTGATGTTTACGAGTGCTTTGCGAAGTGTGGTCTGCTTGATAAGTTCGTCAAGGAAGGCAAAGAATTCATGTTCGTGTCGAACATAGACAACCTTGGAGCGACTGTCGATCTACGTATCCTTTTCTGTTGAATAATTAACGGATCGCCTGGTTTTTATACTATCACAATTCTTAACACTTCCTGCAGCATTCTCACCCACCGGTCAACGCAACTGAAGCCAACGACACAATGCAAAATGTCGCAGATCAGCTTCCAGTCCCATCCATCACTTCACTGATAACATTTTGTGTTACATTTTTAAGCGCATAGCTGTGAAAGCATACGTTATGTTTGATGATAAAAATGCCATGCTGATGTTGTACATTTGTCCTTAATGGGATTTCTGAAGATATATTAAACATGCTTGTCCACCCGGCCGACAAAACTAAGCCATGTGACTTCGTCATGGAAGTCACTGACAAAACCCGCGCTGACGTCAAGGTTGGTGGTGTGTTGCGTCATAGTTGGTGGTGTGTTGCGTCATATATTGCGTCAGGTGTTTGTCCCGTTTGAAACAGTTGAGTGGCTGTGAACCCCCAGAGATTCTTCTGTGGTGATGCGAAAGTGGTCGATTCTTATCAAGACATCTTCCCCACAAAGCTGATTTTGATTCTTTATTCAACACATTGTTCGCCCTGGGCTTCAGCCACGAGTTCTTTGTTGTAGTTCTACTGAAGCGATTCCCTGTCGTTCGTTCGATCGCTGCAGACCATATTGTTTTTAAGAAACGAGAAAACAATACGATGTAAATATCTGTTATGGCTAAAGTATGTGGATAGCAGGGAGTAGTCTGTCCCAGAATGAACTTTTTCAAGATCATTCCGGAAGTTACTTGCTTTCCACTAAAGTTGCCAAAGGTAGCATCGTGCGCTTATATTAAATATTTCGATCTACACATTTGCCATCATCAGGGAGGGACTTTAATCGAATACGAGAATAAGCTGAGGCTGCTGGAGATCGCCCAGGTCCCGAAAGAGAACGTGGACGAGTTTAAAAGTGTTTCCAAGTTCAAAATCTTCAACACAAACAATCTGTGGATGCACATGCCCACCGTGGCCCGACTGACTGAAAGCGGCCAAATGGACATGGAGGTCATCGTCAACAACAAGGTTTGTGTCNAAAGCGCAGACAGGCACTGGCCTGGTGGCCTGGTTGGTAGCATTCATTCAATTTGGTTAAGACAGNGCGGCTGGNGGCGTTTGCTGCTCGGCTCATCAATCAGCGACCCTCCCCCGCGCATGTCCAGTGNAATGTGCTTTTCAAGTGATCGCAATCACTCAATTCTTATCATGCANTGCCGCCCTATTAACGTCTGCATGCNACTCATATCTAACCTGGGTTTGACAATCGCATGTGAGTTGACCTCCACTTCGCATGAAAATCGTTCATGTCTTCAATAAAANCTGACGCACGTTTTTCANTTTGTACCCATAGTTCCTTTTTTGGTGATCTATCGTAAATTTGTTCGTGATCTATTGTNAATTTTAAATTTTTGGTGATCTATCGTAAATTTTTTGGTGATCTATCGTGGATTTTGACGAAAAGATAAAAACTTCCAGGAAAAAGTTAGCAGACGAAGGAAAAGCATCCTTTGTTTCTTCCCTTTTTGGAAAATCGCCTTTTTAAGGCAAACAAAAATCTACCCACCTCTTTCCATCGCCAGCTGCCCCCTCCTGTCATTCCAACACTTCGTGCGAGACGCGCGGGTCGTTTCGATTGTGATGTATGTTGCGTAAGCTTTTGTAGTTCCGAGCATGGCCGTGTACATCGCATGTCCGCTCCTTGGGTTCACCCCTGTGTGACCTTTGACCTTGACCCGAGGCGCATGAGTGAAGCGACCAGGGCTGCAGGACGTTCTGCATCATATGCAGCAGCTTGTCTTGCACCGTGGTTTGTGTTGTTTATCAAACCTTCGCTAGGATTGTGTCCACGACAGTGACCCAACTGTTAGATCGGCTCAATTCTTCATAATAACATGCGGAGAAAAGAACACGGGTTTCGTACGATCCGATTCAGGGAAAAGAATTTTGTATTCCTGACAGAGCGAAATAACTACATGTATCGAAAAGTACAGGGCATCGTGTATCAGTCATGCTCCTCATATTGAAGGCGCTCCAGCACAAACCATGAAAACACGTTGAGCTTATGAATGTTGCATGGCTGCAAGCAGCGGTTCCCAGTGTTTTTCAAAACGTGGCTAATCACAGAAGATTTCTTCTTATACTGGTTGAAATTAACTGGTTCGTGACCATTTTCCGACACGTGCAGCTCTTATCACACTACCGCAAGTTAATGGGTCGCACGTGATGTGAGCTTGAAGCTGACCGACACCTCGTGAACGCTTGAACACGTGCTCCGGTCTGACTTACCTGGCGTTCGTGACTGCTTCTGATGCCGAAGCACCTTTGTTGGGAACTTTGAAGTAAATCGTTTCCTGACTCAATTCACGCGATGGGCGATGTCTCGTTGAGGCAGTCGCATGATTCAATGATTGTATTTATTTTAGATTGCTCTCACTGTAACTTTTTTTTCTTCAAACTAGAGATTGCAAAACGGAACAAACGTCATTCAGTTGGAGACTGCATGCGGGGCTGGCATCAAGAACTTCCTGAACGCCGTTGGTGAGTCTCTGTGTGTCTTGCAATGTTTCAGTGGCGTGGCGATGGAGTTTGCTTTATTTTGTCTTCCCTTTGAGCTGCTTCAACTTCAAAGCAAGCGCACGGGCGCAGCGACATATCATCAGATTGCGAAATCCAATCGAACGGTATTACATATTTCCAACACCTCCCTCCGTGACAAGAACCTCAAACCATTCTTTGATACGCTGTTCTCCTTGCAAGTGTGGGTGGCTCTGTAGGTTGGTTGCTATGGGCGTGTGCAGGATGGACATCTGCCCCCTGTCCTGTTAGTCCACCGTTCTTCGAGCTTCCAGCGAAGTTTTACTTCTACCCCCCCCCTGTCAACATGCGGCTTTCCAGAGCGATGCACGATGTGACGTCATTGACACGCCTGAGCGCGTTTCCCTCGCTTGACCTCATAACTGTATGAATTAATGAACTGAGATTAAGCGTTGGCGCTGTCGCGGGTTGCTGTGTAAAGCTCGTGATGCATCAAATACTTGCTCGGCAACTTTCGTCAGGCACAAGCAAAAGACATCGTGACTTTATTTCAACGCCCCAAGGGCGCGTGTAAGACTGCTTGGTCAATCCGCCATACACGAAGACCAGGCGTTCCGACCACGTGTGTTGGCGTCGACTCTGGACGCTTTTATTGCTCGTAAAGATAATTTCTAAGATAGTTTTTAGTTTGTGATCGCGCAAAGTGTATTGACGGTGCAGCAGAATTTCACGGTGTAGCAAGATTTCACGCTGTAGCAAGATTTCACGGTGTAGCAAGATTTCACGGTGTAGCAAGATTTCACGGTGTAGCAAGATTTCACGTAACACACTTAGGTTTAGAAAACCGCATTTTTCTGTTGCTGACGTCAAACCGCGAGCTTGTGCGGTCGCAAACATCTCGGCAATGATTATGTTTCGTAAACTTCCACTGCACGTGAAGCTATTGGGGGGTGTTGCGGTGTTGCGCTGTTTAGTTTCTGAAAACGACGTCCGGCTGACTGACCCCCTGCATTTCAGCAGAAAAACGTGCGTGTCATTAATTATTGTTGATTCCTGACTCAATGTTCATATCGCGCGGGGCAATGTACACAAAAAGCATCGCAGGGATACGCGGGCGCGTATCCACCAAGCAACATTGGGTGGGTGCGAGCGGTACGAAAACACATCAGCGACTGCAGCCATCTCTCATCACCACACAGAACGCAGCAGGTGAAAACGGAAGATCTTTGAAAGGCGTTGAGTGGATAGAAAGGTTAAATGAAGATGCACATTGTTGAAAAAAAATGTTTCTGATCTGGAAACCAGATGTCCTGGCAGAATAACCAACCTGAAGTTCCTGGTGATGTAATGCAAAAATTCTATAGGCGTTGTTGTAGACAACCCATAGGCGTGTTATACCAGACTGTGTGTACTTGCACTATAATTGACAGACATACATTGGCATGGAATAACCAGGAAACAGTGCTTTTAACTGCAGTAGATCACTGAGTAAAGGCACCTCGGAGTTTGTTTATTGCGCAATAAAGTGATTTCACTTGTCTTTGAATGTCATTGTAATTCTTCAATGAGGCATGAAATAAATAGTTATATAATTTGTTCAGAAAACTAAACGAGCTGTTCAGACGCACATTCCCGGTTTATTTATTCTTTTAAGGGAGGAACCAAACCGACTGTTATTTAGCAGTTAATTACAATTTCATGTTCGCAGGCATAGCCACGTGCACTGGCCAAAAGTAATTGAGCCTTTTTCTGTTGGGGCTAAATACAAAAATGTCATCATCAAAACAGATCGTTCGCATATTTCTAATAGAACATTCTTTTGTTGGACTTGAGTTCAAAACCAGATATGGTCTCAGGGAAAACCCCTTGTGGGCCCCAGTGGTCAAACTGAATGGCACCGAGAGGAAATTGTCCCACTTCACTTGCCTGGTTCGGTTCTTGTACCGATCCAATAAATTCCTGCCACGACCAGATGTACAGCAATAATGCTGCAATCAACGTTTTGAACAGAAGATTATGGCGAAAAATGCACAGCTGTGGAATTCGTTAAACCCTGTGAATGTCGAAGCACTTCTCCATGTGGAGAACTGTCAGCTACGTTGGTTCGGTCACGTGACCAGAAAGCCCCAGGAAAGATTTGGGAAGCAAGTCCTGCTGGCTCCACCCGCGGGAAAGCGGCCCAGAGGTCGCCCAAGGACCAGGTGGCGCGACTACATCTCCGACTTAGCTTGGTTCCGTGTTGGTGTGGAACCAGCAGAACTATCTGAAATTTCTGTTGACCTTGAGGTATTTCGAGACCTCCCGGGGCTGCTGCCCCCTGCGGTCCTCCCCAGAGGAAAGGCGGGTATGAAAAGTGAAAGCAGCAGCTCTAAACGCAGCGAATAAATGCAGTCGTGGTCGACGTTGCGAAAAACAATTGACGTCATCGTCAGGTGAGGTTTCAATGTACGGAGCGCGAAACGTTCGACTTGATTTTGACATATACCGATCCCGCCAACACACAAACTTGGAGACAGCAATTAGATTTCAATTATTATCATAAACGGCAGCGAGATTTACGCGGGGGATATAAAGAGAAATTTTATATTGGTAGTGGTGTAGAACAGGGGTCTACAAACTACGGCCCGCGAAGCCATTTTGTCAAAGATGAAAAAATATATTTACGAAAAAATTTTTCGTTGTCAGAATGTAAAATATTCCGAAACAATCACATTATATAAGATGTCCGGCCCTCGACATGTTGTGTAACAACGTATGTGACCCTCGGGTAAAAAGTTTGGAGATCCTGGTGTAGATCAACGACTGCTTAAATGCTTGTGGCTCCTTAAACAAAGGCCGTCAAAAATAAGCTTGTTTAGATATTTTGCTTGATCTTTTTCTTGAATGATCATGTAGGAGGCTGTTCGTGCGTCTTGTCTTGGTCCCAGTGGTGTTGACCTCTCATTTACGATTGGTTCTGCAAAGCGAGTGAGGACCTTTTGTTTAGTCATTCGCTGACTGTGACCCCATTTTTGAGCCCCAATCACCCAAAACCTGGCAACGCGTCTGGACTCGTTCACTTCAACTGCTATAGGGTCCCGAATTTCGGAAGCACACGTCCCCGATTTTGCCTCTTGCAGCAGTTTCATGCTCGGAACAGTGGATTATAGGTTTTTGTTGATAATGCCGGAAAAGAAGACGTTGGCAGTAGCAATCGGTTTTGTTTCAAGTACGCATTACCCCAATTATTTGTTCTTCGACACGTTTTCTCGCACTTCAGGCTTGTGAAACAACGTAACTGGAAGTATTTTGCGCTGTGGACTCTCCTATAATGCACTATGTTATCTTTGATCTACAACTGCAGTGCAAACTTTGCAAATCGTGCATCTACCGAGCAATAAACTAAACTTCCGTTCCCATGTGTGAAACATCGCATGGGCTGAAAATACACTTCCTGTGCAAGGGATTGCCTGCCTCACTCTCAGCATGCTTGAATTTTGCGACACACGTTGCAGCGCTCCACTATAGTTCACAAGTATCATGATGCGATCCCATCTCCAGCTGTCACCCACTGTTTACAATATACGCGAAAACTGCTAATGTTGTATGTGGCAAAGTTATATCAATTCCTTCAGGCGGCTTAAATTTGCACGCATCGCATTTCGTTAAAATCACTACTCCCTTTATTGTATGAACCAAGGTCACCAAACTTTTTGGTCCGAGGGCCACGTAACCTATTACTCAAAAGTTCGAGGGCCGGACATCATATACGTAATGTGAGTGTTTCGGGATAAGCTACATTCTACCAATCGACATGTTTTTCGTAAATATATAATTTTTTCATTATTGACAAAATGTATTCGCGAGCCGTATGAAACGGCTTCGCGTGCCAGATTTGGCCTCAGGCTGCAGTTTGGAGATCCCTGATTATAAAGAATCAAGCATCTCAGATTTTTCCATTCGAGCGAAAGACTTTTCCGTATTTTCAACTGTTCCCTTTCAATTGCAAGTAGCTTAGGGGGAGGAGACTGATGGCCAAATAAACCCTGGTCTTTCGCAATCTCCTACTCGCACGTATATGTTACTATTTGTTCTCCAGCTTTGCCCAACCGAAACGCCTGGGCCAACAATTATGTCACTATCTTCTTGAGGGCCGCACAGTGAATGGATTACTTTCATCTTAGCAAACCAAAGTTTCCTCTAAAGCCACAGAGAGCATTTAAATACAAAGCGCATTGGTAACGACTGTGTGTTACTTTTACTCCCAAACTGTGATGTCATTGGCAAATTTAGTACTAATGGAAGAACAAGGGTAGCTAGAAAGCAGTTGACTAAAGGAACGCATGAGTAGAACTCAGGAAACTGAACACATTTTGCACCGAGATGTCATTGGGCACGTGGAAAGACCATTGCATCGAAAATATCGTATTTGAGATTACAAAATAAGGACAGGCTGTCGTTGTCTTGTACATACACAATAAAGAAAAGCTTACTGGGCTGCATAAAACCTTCGATTAGCCCGCATGAGGTCCGCAGGCCACGGGTTGGACGCTGCTGACTTAGAGNCTGTCGCAGCAATGTGCAGCTGTAGCTATAGCATCAAAGCTAGCTTAATAGCGCCATCTGTGGGTCTTTGCTGTATTTCGTCGTGCGTAGATTTGAATTAAGACATTACAAAATACTGTCCATCTTGTACAACCACATCGCCAGTTTCTGATTTGCGCTGTGCTCCCAGTTTTTATACCGGAAAGCATTTGTTGTAGCGGGTCATGATGTCGACAGCTATGTTCATTGTTGTAAGCGTCAGCTGTGAACCATCGCAGGTATAAACGTTCCTCGGAGTCGTTTCCTTCCAGTGAAGAAAACATCGGATCTTCTGTTGGTCATGAGCAACTTATATGACCTCAAGCAGGGCTCCATGGCCATGAGCAAGGACCGGCAGTTCCCCACCACACCCCTAGTCAAACTGGGCGACGAGCACTTCTCAAAGGTGAGTTGGATTTCTTTATTCCGGCCAGCGACCTCAGCCAATCGATTTTAGTCAAAGAGAAACACTGGGCCGAAAATTTTGTGCGTGACGTTACGTACGTTATGCGGTTTGTATGACCGCACGATGTTGACGATTCGTGCAAAACGTTGAAGGACAGCGAATGAGAATGTTATGTGTCCGTTTGAATGAAATGCATCCGTTTGAATGACGTACATCCGTTTGAATGAAATGCATCCGTTGCGAAAGCAGTTCCACTGTTTTCTTACTCGGGATGTTTCGCTAGTTTATCAAATCGTTCATCCTGCGCGAAACAGTGATTGGCTGATTCTGAAAGTGTAACTGAGTATTCATTGATGAAGGGCTAAGCAGCAAATGTTGCAGAAGATACCAGTCAATAGTTGATCGCTAGTGGGGGGTCGAGCGTCTTCACTCAACATCAGAGGCGTAACGGGGTCAGATGGCGCCCGGGGCAAGAAGCAAGTGTGGCACCCCCATGCTCTAACCTGAGGTCTTTTTGGAGTGAATGAACTGTATTGAGGAAAGTACTTGTGGTTGTGACATTGTTGGAACTTTCCGGCGCCACCCAGTGTTCGGCGCCCGGGCATTGTTCCCCTCTTGCCCCCCCTCGGTACTAGAGATAGACCGATATTTGGGTTTTACCAGTATATCGGTATCGGCCAAAACGGCCGATATTATCGGCCTCAGTAGGTGTTGACAAAACGCTGTTATATTCCTCACGCATCCAGACAACATGCGCAAGAAAGCGCAACGAAGCAAGTCAAGACAGTTATCTTACAGCAACGCCAGCAGGTGCGGTTTCATAAACAAACAGACAAGATTAACCATGGAGCATAGGTCGGCCGGCGCAGCCGAAACAAAAACATCATTAATCAGATTAATTAAAAATCATAGCAAAATATTTAAATTGCTGCAATTTGAAAAATTTCAGCTCATAAATCCTGATTTTTGAAATTTTTGAAAAAAGGTAAGGCATAAAATACATTATATTTTTGATAATGAAGCAGAAAACATGATTTAAAAATTTTCGAAATATCGGTATCGGTCCATGAATGGCCGATATATCGGCATCGGCCCCAAAAAATTCACATCGGCCAATCTCTATTAAAGCGGTCTGTTGGACAAAAGCGATCGTTGCGACGTCGCTGCCTGAAACAAATAAATTTGAAATTCGGGTTTTTCACCGTCAAACTGGTGCACAGCAAACAAAGACTAAGTTTATGACGAACATAATTGGCATTGTCGCAGACCAGGACGTTTAACGAAAATGATGAAAACCGTAAAAGCGCATCCAATCTCGGACGGCCGGCAAAACAAGGTCTTCGGTTTTTCGTGAACATAAAACATGAAAACACATTAAAATCACCCCCCCACCATTCCACCACCACTCGATGTTGCCATGTCCTGATTGTTTTGATCTGTTGCCATGCCAACCGGACAGGCAGAGAAGCTTGTGGCCCGCGGTCTGTACTTGTCCACGTCTGGTGGGCCTCGTCCAGGACAAGCGAGACGCAAAGCGAAGCACCAGGACACGAAACAGGGTCAGGTGAAACTGGGACGTGTGGTCACCATGGCCTGTGACAGAGAATGAGCCACGGCCCGGCCATGCAACGGGCCCCGTACGTCCCCCTGTGCTGTTTGATGACATCGTCATTTCGTCACAGGCGAAAAACACCAACAGGACCTGTTGTTCATGTTCTACCAGCAAATACGCGTTAACGTTTGCCTGATGTATGGCTGTCGTGACTTAGCGGAGGTTTATTTTGAACACGTTTCAAATGTAGAGATTATAGCACCAGCTTTTAGAAGTGCGAAAATGAAGCTGGCTTCCTTTGAGTTATGGATCGTTTTGAAAGTCTGTCTTATGCTCCAACAGAAGCAAATCTAATCAAAACCAATGTTGAGATGATATGTTTGTGACAGATGCACAAGTTCACCGCAAGATTCGAGAACATTCCAGACATGCTTGAATTAGATCATCTGACTGTCAGCGGTGACGTCACCTTCGGCAAAGACGTAACGTTGAAGGTGAATCTGAGAACATGATTTAAAAGTGCCAAAA
>JGI24158J21664_10014299_pt1 | contig 10423 bp, 5 predicted proteins | sample Ectturendosymbi3_FD_21664 | JGI IMG/M metagenome (IMG submission 21664) | reverse complement strand
TCTCGCTGCTAGTAGTGTGTCCGTGATTTTTCGCTTATTGCATGGATGCCTGGCGATAACCCTGGCCAACATAACCTGTATCTGTGATCGCTAGTGCTTTGTACTATACGCTTTCAGGATACGAAGCCCTGTGGCATTTTGCGTTCTGCCAGTGTGTTAGGCTCTCTCTTTATGTGCTCAATGCGATCCATTGTGCTATATACCGCTGTGTCCAAAAGTGTGGAAGTAATTTGTCCTTAATTCTGTGAAAAACGTTCGTGGTCACTCGCGTTTTTGGGGGGAGTATGTTGCGGACAAATTGTGCAGTATCTTGTTGATCGTACCCGGATATAAGTTGTACTATGACGAAACAGTGGTTTGCGTCCTCTGTGTCTTGAGTAGAAATATCAGATGGAGAAAATCTGTAGCGTACGGACAAAAACCTTGGTAAATTGTGGCTCTGTAATTTGTAGCTCTGCTCTGTGGCTCTGTAGTCTGTGGATCTATAGTTTGTGGATCTTGGCTGTGTGCTACTGTGGTGTTACGTTGTACGTGAGCTTGCCGACTCCTAGTTACTTAGCAGCGAATTTAGTGCTTTGGCTCTGTTCTCCGACTCCGCTTAGTTCTTAATCTGCATTAAATTCTCTGTGTGTTTCTTTGATTAAACTGCTATCGTTCCACGAGGTGTGGACAGCGGTTCAGCAGGATTAGACAGAGTTACGGTTGGGTGCTGAGTTAGAAGAGTTCTGCCGTTATTTTGTTAGCTACGTCTCTAGCTGGGTTTTTCCTAGCGTAACCAGGCACCAATCCAGTATAGTCTCGAACAGGGTCACGATCTGCGAACCCGTTGACACGCTCGATCCTTCTTCACGTCAGTGATCTGACAGGTGGTACGCGTTGACAGTACGGGACCAACAAATGGTACGCGATCAGAAAAAGTTTGGGAACCACTGTTGTAAAGGAAGCTCTGCAATGGAGGTGCGAGCGTAAGTGCAAGGTTAGGTCAATCAAACCGCACTGACAAGCGAATTGAACTTAAAATGCAGTTATTTCTCTATTTTTGAACGGCACTTCGTTTCGAAGAACGACTGACTTGGAGAAAACTTCTAACATGTACTGATTGCCTTTCTCGCTTTCGCTAACCACAAACGCAGGCATGTTCTTGTATAGAATTGACGTCTGGACGCACGATCAACTATCTGGTTTATGACGCAATACACGAAAATAAACAGACCTCACAAGAGACCAACCCATGCATTTTCCCAATGTTCCCCCTAAGGCCCAATTTTTTAGTTTTCTTGGTGTATGGACTTTGACACCAAACTCTTCTTTATGAATTGGAAATTTAATATAGGCTGCAAAGATTTTTCAACTTCCACGTCACAGATGCAGAAACAACTCATCAAAAGCAGTTTATAATGCGCATGTACGATTAATGAAATCGAAGCATATAGCCTCCCGATATGATGATAAACAGTAACGGGTGTGCTGGATGATATTCACAATTTTTGCTTTGCGTAGTTAAGCTGCAATGCGGCTTTGTGACCTTCAAGTAGTGGTTTTTCTGCCTATTTACGCTCGCAAACAGGCAACACACATGAAATTGCGGTGGAGTGGCAAATGATAAAATTACTTGCACGACCGACAAATGACCTGGAACAATTTTGTGGACAAAGGAAAGGAGGCAAATTTAAGTGCGCATACTTCACAAAGATTAGCGCTGGTTTACATAAAATTTTTAGCTAACATGTAGCTGCGTATTACCGAGTGAAAAAAACTAATCATTTATTCATTTGAAGATTTCTTGCCAGCCGAAAAAAGCATTACAAACCTAGAGACAACTAAAATTAATGGCACCCGTACGAGACATAGTTTGTCTCGTTGGGTTTTGTATCAGTTTTGATTCGCGTTTGAAGGCATTTAATATCATTTGCGATTTGATGGGATTGCAAGCTTTGTCTTGGCAACTTCCTACGAGCTATAGTTTTGGACCACGGGGTAATATTGCCCCCAGCAGTAATCGACAGAGCCATAACAACCGTTTTCTCTGGATTACGAATTAAAAGAGTTTTGGCCTGTCACAAATGACGACGTTTTGGGGCACAGTGAATATAAAGTCTATAATCAAATGGCGGCACACTATAGCCTGTATTTTCTTTAAAGCGAAGGCCAAAGCTTCCGATTGTTTCAAAACAGGGATGTGCAACCATGCAGCACTACCGAGCCAAACTCACATAACCAGATTGGTCCAAAGGCCACAGCGGCATGTGTCAAGCTCTGCGGGATAAACAACTCGCTGGCCATCCATGGAAGATTGACAATACCCTTTCAAAAACTGGACCTTGCCCCGGGTCGCAAAACTTCAGCTTCCAGGCCGTTTTTGGCCCGCTGGCCATGGTTTGCACACTTCTGGGTTCAGAAGAACGGCCAACAATAGTTTTGGCACAACTTGCGTTGCTGCTCAGCAACTATTGACTGACTGCCCAGACAAGCTGACACGCTTCAATATCAAGTACAAAATAAACCAAGCCAAAAAATCCAAAATAGAACACTTATTGCTGTTGGTTGAATGGCCAACTGTTGAAGCATTTGGACTCCAATAGGAGGTCTATATCTACGGGTTCAACTTTTCATCTTTTGTCATTTGTGTCAATGTCGTCGAGTTTTGTCAAAATATGAAAATATGTAATCTATCTTGAAATTTGCCATGAAGCGAAATTTCAGGCCTTGGTCAAAATGCGGATCACCCACAACCAACCAAAAACTTTTCAAAAGAGGATCTTTTGAGAACTGAACAAAGTTACGTTAGCAGAACTGCCATCAAGGTTCCCTTAGGACCGCAAAGCCACAATAGTGGCTATGGGTTTGTCCAGTCACAACCTGCCGACCGATAGAGCCAGAGAGATCTTCAAACCCTCTATTGATTCGTACAAGTCTTGTATTTTAGATTTGAAAAAAATTGGAAAGTTTCATATTTATATTTTTTGTGGGTGGCGTCACAATAGGCTAAATTATTTTGGAAAATAGGCTACAATCCGAGTTTGTAGAGCCTTCGATCGGCTTCTAGTATTTTTGATACCAAAATTATGATTCAAAAAATGAATTTTGCTTTTCAATAAAATCCCACAAAAGTTATATGGCCACTTTGGGCAAATCTCATAACTCGTCAGCCGATTGAGCTAGAGAGCTGTTCAAACCCTCGAAAGACTCAGAAAGTCTTCCTTCTAATTTCGACTAAAAATGTTAGGAAGTTTTGGATTTCAGGTTTCTATTAGGGATAGGTTTAGGCTTTTGTTGGCTTATGTCATCGGGCCAGGTGCCCCAACCCCAAGGGGCAATTTTTTGTGTCTTTTTTCAAAGGAAAACTAGGCGACAATCCGCATCTTCAGAGCACTTGGTTGGCCTTCCAGTGTTTGTGGGTAACAAGTGTGACCTAAAAACCACAAAATAAATAAACAAAAAATTAATTATATAATTTGTTGTTTTCAGACCATAACTTCCAAACCACATCGCTAGAAATCCGATCAAGAGCTCTAAAGAAGTGGATTTTCATGTAGTTTGTAATTTTAAAAAAGAAACAGAAAATGCCCCTAGGGGTTGGGGGCCCAGGGCCCGATGATTGTGGGCCAACTAACAACATAAACCTACCCCTTATGCGACGTCACCCACAAAAAAACTAAAATCCTTCCCATTTTTTAATCGAAACTGGATGACTTCCCGAATCCGCAGAGGGTTTGAAGAGCTCTCAATCTCTATCGGTCGGCAAGTTATGACTGGAAAAAGTCATAGCCATTGTTGTGGTTTTACGATCCTTATACGACAGACACTCTTCTCGACATGTTGCGAGTTGAATCACTATGCACCTCGTTTGCAATAGCTGTAGCCCTACTGCAGTCTGAACTGGCACTACTAACTACCAAATCCCAACGTTGTTGGGTTTTGTCCCATCGTTTGTCCCAAACCATAAAGAAATAGACATGGTGGAGCGCAGATATAACACCCTGCCATGAGAATGAGCACGTTTGATAACGTTCGATTAAGAGGAAATTAAATTATCCTTTACTGTAAACAAGAGCATAACCCGCTTCTACTGAATGCTCGAGCGCAAGGAGTATATCTGGCAGAAATGAACAACCTGCCCAAACACCATGACACGGGGCTCCCAGAGGGGGGAACAATGCAGTTGCATCGGATTAAAGCCGGTCCTAGTTATGACGTGTAGCCACCAAAAACATAAATTTCTTAAACACAAGCTGGTCTGCGTCTATACCCGTTCTGTTTCTTTTCGTTTAGCTGGAGTAAAGATTCTGACTTTCTTAAAAGCAACGTGGCTATACTTACTTCAACCTGATTCACTGCTGACCAAACCACCTGTGTATTTGTGCGATGAACACACTTCACTGAGTATTTGTCCAGTCCAGACCAGTAGTTGCGAGGGCATTCGGGGCAGTGCCTCGGATTTTTGTTGTGCCCCCAAAATTTTGTTGTGCCCAGAAAATTGATTATACATTTCGTTTTAAACAAGTAATAAAAACAAAAATCTTTACGCCCCAAAAATATATTTCCCTTCAAAGCTTAAAACCTGGCTACCAGCCTGGTCCAGTAGTGAGTCGCCTTTCATCAAAAGGTCTATTGAGTCAGAGAATCAGAGAGATTGCAAGATTTAATTTTCTGCAGTCTCTTTTTGTACAATAGACATCACGGTCGTTGAAGCAACCCTAGCTATGTGTTGTTTTCTTCAGCCCTTTCCTTTACTTTCTTCAAGTTATGACGAAATGCTAGATTCGTTATTTGCTCGAAATTTCGTCGTGAGCAAATTGCTTCAATTCTCGAAAAAAATTATAAGGGTATAAGCAGCATGCTCAGTGACAGAGCGGCATGTTAGCACTAGCCGTCCATTTGCACTTGGTCCCCTTTTCTATACTTCGTGGTTTATGTACAACAATTCATTTAGGCGAAATGTGAGATTGAACATGACGATGAACAGTCATTCTCTGGAGGTTCGAAAGGAATTTAGGAAGCATTTGCATAATTTACTTGTTTTTTGTTTCTCTTTTTAGTTTTCCGTTAAGACTGCATTGATGAATGTGGCGCTTATGTTCAATGTTTAGCATTTCTAACAACAAAAAACTGGCGATACGCCTGCAGCCACGTTCTTTTATGTCAAATAGGCTATACGAAAGTCAAAACATGGTGACTTATCCTCTAAAACTGAAAACTCTATAAAAAATTTTACGGAAATCTGCCTGTTGTTTTCGTAGTTTGTTTAAATTTTGTCTTCAAAACAGGAGGGGCAATGGACCTATTGGTCATCACTTATGAGCAGAGGTTCCTAATCCTTAGACATATTTATTACAACCAAGGTATTTATTACAACTGAGGTATTTGTTTAGTGGCGATCCTGAGCTTTCGTTTACAATTGTGTTCATCAGGCTCCAATTTGTGAAACACAAACTTAATATAATTTTCATCGAGCTGGGATTACAGAAAAGATGAAATGCGTGGTGCCGGAGAAAAATATCACTCTCCACCTCGCTGTTCAATTCCCTACGGTCTTTTGTACAAATGTGGCTCACAAGGCGCGACCTGTGTCATCTAGAAAAAAGTGCGACTGTTCCATCCCAACCTTGCAAAGGTATTGACGCCAGTTTTAAACACCAGGTGGTGAATGGTCGGTAGTTCTACACTTCTTTTGATACGCACATCGAACGCTGATTAGAACATTCAGCTGAACCTATGCAGAAATCAATGAGTGACAGTTGACCCAACAAACCTGCGCAGCAGATGTACGTGTGCAAATGTCTGTGTTGGACGAAAAGTGTGTTTTTACAGCACTGTTGCAGCAGACGTCATACGTTATCATTTACAGCATATCAGCATCACCATGTTGGCCAACTGCCCTCTTTCATACACCGGCATCGTTCTCAACGTGTGCATTGATGTCTCCCAAAAGCATCGTGGGTCAGTGAGCTTTAACCCCTCACATGGCATCGCTAAATTATTCCACAATTCCAGGACAGTGTATATGAGTTTGGGGCACATGCCTGTATCAAGTAACAGAAGTGTCCCAATAGCTTCAACCTCAACATGCACACCTTTCCTCCTAGTGCAGTGGTTCTTAACCGGTGGGAAATTCTTTCTAGTTTGGTGCATTAGAGAAATTGTTTCAAGTTTTTCTTCAATCTCCAATACTTAAGATAGGAAATCTGATTATTTAAACACAAAATTAGTTTTTTCTAACAAAACCCACTTGTCAATCAGTGCATTGCTTTGCAATTGTTACGGTTTTAGCGTTGAGCGATATTGAGACTCGAGAGTCACAATGGACTAACGACCATTGTCGTTAAAGTTAGCCAAGGTAGCTAAAGATGGGCAGTTTGGCTAACTGGTGGAAAANGATATTTGAAAAAGCTGATTTTAGTTGATGGTGAAATTGAAATTAGATTTCGGTGAAGATTAGGTTATATTATATTGCAGCAANTTGTTAGGTGAACAAGGAACTGAGAAAAATGGCTTCGAACGTATTAATGCTTGCGGTGCAATATGCCAGCCTACTTTTTAATGAATCATTTTTGTCGCAGACATCTAGTGTAATGCAAAAATGTGAATTGCGAAGGCTAATACGCAAAAATACATGGAAAACTACATCATGTAATGACATTACTTGCCTCCACAAAGTATGGAGTGTTNTGCATCAAANTAAGCTGTCCAACAGCTATTTTAATACCATTCCAGCTCAAGAGCATTTGAACAATGCGTACAAGGACCAAGCTAGCAAGTTGATTGAATACTTAAGTCTAAAGAAAGTTGTCTAAAAGGTGTCAGGCTGGACAAGTCGAAACAACTTGCAACAAGTCGAAACAAGTTTCCCTTTCTCATGAAACAATCGAGAGCAGAATCGTGGAAATGTCTAGCGATACAGCAGTAATATCTTCAGCATTACCATTTGCGATTCAGCTGCATGAGCCAACAGATGTTGTCAACTTGTCACAACTACTCGTCTATATTCGCTATGTGTCCAGCGGCAGTATCAATGAAGATTTTATATTTTGTCATCTTTTGTTTATTTTTTTGTATTCATTTTAATTTTTTTGTTGGTGACGGAGCGGTCGATGCATTTCATAATCTGAGCGTCACTTTCGGTGACGGAGAACTACATACCGAATCAGACGTGACAATGCTGAGCGCCTGTGCTGTGTTGAGGAAGAATTACAAAATATATTCATGATCTTTCGGCGACGGTGCTTGAATAAAACTGGAAATCCTTTTCTACATCAAGTATGTAACATTCAAACAGAAGCACAAAAATTTCTTGAAGTTTTGAATGACCGTTCGGAAAAACATTGCTCTTTGACAGTATAGATCTGGGGTCTTTTTGGCGCAAGTGAAGCATACGTATCCTCTCTTGAGCAAACAAGCTTAAGGCTACTGATAGGCCTACTGCTTTCAACAACGTATTTATACGAAGCAGGTTTTTCTTTGTCTGCTGTTACTAAGGCAAAACCGCGCAACAAACAGGAATTGGAGGGTGAATTACCCTGCGGGCTTTCTACTATTAATCCTCGCATCGATGTGTCAATGAAGAGAAAGGAAGAAAAACAACATAAAAATGAGCACTTCACTTTTCTCTTTGACGCGACATGATGCAGGCGCGTAGCCAAAAATGTTGATCGGGAGAGGCAAACAAAAACCGGGTCTCAACATTTAAATATTTATTGACTTTTATTTATTTTTAAACCTTCATCCACAGAATGTGCCTTTTTCTGGCGCTTTTTTCTGAATAGTTACAGTGTATTCACATTTAAGCGGGCATTAAGAAAGCCTGCTTTCATTGAAATGACAAGTTTTAAAAGTTTGTTTTAAGTGAAGTTCCAAGCCTTTGCTTTGGATGAAAGCCACCATTTGCTCGTAAAATATTTTTTGCGAAAGCGCTTGTGAAAATCTCGGTGCTATAAGTGCATGTTCTGCATTAGGCTTTTTGCAGCCAACATTGCAGTTGAGCCAGAAATGATCGTGGCCGCCATTATGATAGCCATGTTTATATTTACACGCTTTGCACGCCACATCAACATACGTTCGATCGAAGCCGAGTAGCGTCTTTGCTCTACGACACCGACTCCCGAGGTAGGTCTGNACAACTTGCACATGTGTAAGACTTGGATCTTATCCAATTCTTAAGTGNGGGGTTGACNTATGCCGTTGCTTTAGTTCCATATCGCCCTTGAAAAATGCATGGATTTTATGTCAGTACACGTTGTATGCAACTTGCACTACGCAGGGTTCCCAAAATTTATTAGGTATTTATAAGAATATTATAAGTAAAAATACATTCTTAACTGGATATAGAGTTAACAATAAAAAGCTCTACGTTTTCTATAGGCTTTAGAGGAATCAGCCGACTGGGCTCTGCATTCATCGTTTTGCGATGATTCAAACTTGCGCATATCTGTATTCAAGTCACTGCACTCCACACGTGAAAGAAGCAAGGAATCAATCACAAATTTTTAAAAGAAAATCAATTTCACGTGACACTGCGCATCATCAGTCCTATCATCTGCAAGCAATGCTAACAAGTGTGAAACGTAGAAAGGTTAACACAAAGTCAGAAAAAGTAAGCAACCTCAAGACTGCAATGAAATAACCGCGCGTACCCAACCGCGACAAATAAAACAAAACCAAAACGTCTTGCTAAACTACATGCAAAGGCTGAAGCCTCAAAACTTACAGCATAAATGACAAAAACTTACTAAAACTCAACGCCAGCTAGAGATTAACACCAAAGAAAAAGTCGCTTTCTGATGAAAGTTACTATTCGCAGAGCGAGGCTTCCGAAGTGTTTTGACACAACAAGCATTATGAATCAGTCAACGTGGATTTTGGTCGCTGTAGCAACCACGTCTCTGCGGGCACGATGGAAACGCTCTGACTGACACGAACAAAAACACCTGCATACTGGCCGCGAAAGGTGAAACGCAAAAACGGTCTGTAGAATTGAAGTACATCACCGTTCAGCGGCTGAGAAACAAAATGATTATCTTACGCGTGGGAGGATCCGCTCAAATTTCCCTTTGGACATGATTAATGACATGATAGCAACGGCATCAAATTGGGAGGAAAGACTACGGGCCCCAAAAGGCGAAACGGAAGATGTCCCAAAAGTTTGGGCTACATCTTTTTCCCACCTGATAACCCACACAAAGAGAGAGTAAAACTTAAACCCAAAAGAAATGATGACCTACAAAAGACCTACTACAATTGCACAATTGCTTACTAACTACAAGCAACTTGCTTTAAGCAAGACGAGAGAGCATGTCAAAGGGATGTCGGGCCCTTGTGGCCACTGCGCACTTTGTGGTAACCATGGAAAGCACAACAAATCAATGGTGCCATGTGTTTCACAAATAATGGGCAAAAATAAAACCTTCCAACTCAACCAAAAATTGACATGCGCAAACCATGGTATTTATGTAGCGACTTGTGTTATTTGCCACGAACAACATGTCGGGCAAACCAAGAACATATTTTCTATGAGATGGTCACCGCACCGCAGTAATTGGAACAGACCCAATTGTGAAATTGATGAAAATAACAAAGACAAAGTGGTCTTGTTGCGGCACTTTTCAGAGTTCCATGGCGACGTAAACAGACCGCCGACACATGAGGCTTACACCTTTTCTTTGGTTGAAGAACCTAATTCCCTTTCTTTAGATTTCTGTAAAGGTAAGTGGTATCACAAACTTAACGCACAAATAAATATTCAAAACATGATCCTCCCATGCGTAAGATAATCATTTTGTTTCTCAGCTGCTGAACGCTGATGTACTTCCATTCTACAGATCGTTTTTGTGTTTCACTTTTCGCGGCCAGTGTGCAGGTGTTTTTGTTCGTGTCAGTCAGAGCTTTTCCATCGTGCCCGCAGTGACGTGGTTGCTACAGCGACCAAAATGCACGTTGACTGATTCATAACGCTTGTTGTAGGGAGGGGTTGAAAAATGAATGTCGGAAGAAGAGCCGTGTGAAAGGCTGTTGGGGCCCCCCAAAAAAATCCAGAGGGGACCTTTCATATCAGCAAGCATTTAGGCAGATGGGTGCTTTTTCGAACCAGTTGCAAATTCGCCCCTTGAGCAGCGCTATTTAATAACCTAATCAAGCTAAACTAATAATGTACAACTTAGGAGAAAATAACTTTTATGAATTGCCAATTCAAAAGAAGTGAAACCTAAGTTCGTTTTTAGCCCTGATGAAGATAGTTGTATCAACTATCGAAACGTTGGCAAGTTTTTGACATGTTTTTATGTTTTTAGCGCCAGTAGAGCCTGATTAAAGTTTAAGTGAAAGCTAACTTTATCATTTGTTAGTTGTTATCATCAATAAAGCGAAACAAATATCTCTTCTTGTGATGTGATAGGAAATTATTTATGATGTAATTTACCTGTTTGATGTA
>JGI24158J21664_10014298_pt1 | contig 10423 bp, 9 predicted proteins | sample Ectturendosymbi3_FD_21664 | JGI IMG/M metagenome (IMG submission 21664) | reverse complement strand
GATCAGTGTTCTCACTTTCTTCCCAGGACAGTCCTTGAAACTCAAGGCATTCACGGCGGCCATACTGCTCAAGGTTGTTAATATCCTCTTGCATTTGTCCAGACTCAGCCTCAAGCTTGCGGACACGATCTTTAAGGTCCTGGTTCTCAATGCGCAGTGTCTTTACCTCCTCATCTGTAGAGCGAAGATGAGTTTTCGACATCTTGTCAAGTTTGCCATTGATGTTTTTGACATCAACTTTCGTTGCAGGAGCACCCATGCTTCTCAGCAGCATTCAGGTTGAGATGAACATTATTATAAATCAGAAACCAACGGAAGCCAGCCAGTTCAACCCCATGACGGAAGCAGGTGTTTTTGGATAGAAAATCAGTATAGAACAGACAGAGCAGTGAAAGCAATACTAATACGTCACTTTACAAATTACAACACACTTACACAGCCTTATTCAAATAGAATAGAGGAGTCTTTGGTGAACTGGATCACTAAAGCCGCGGCAGCTCCTCACGTCGCTTCTTTTTAAGAAAGATCCTATTTGCGTTTGTTGGTTGCGTGAACCCACAATTCATTGCAGCCTGCCATCAACAAAACTTAAAAGCCGAGAGAAAACATTGTTCAGCGCTTGTCGACATGTCTGTTCATGTGCAGTTCTTTTTTCAAACCCAGCTGCTAGTGAGAAAGATGTGATGACGATCGATTGCTTAGCTGCTAAGTGAAAAAATTGGAGGGCAAGCAAAGTAACTGGTCACATCTACAGCCTTTCACCATCTTCTAAACCGAGCACCAAAATGCGACTCCATAGCTGCAATATCGAAAATTAAGAATTATATATACTAAGAATCCATGTACAAGTGTTTGTCCTTTTGATTCAATTTAATTATCAAATTTATACATGGCGGATAGTTTTCCTTCATCTTGTTGAAATTCTTATTGGTCGCATCATGTTTCACTGTCTTGTCCTGGACGTCTTTGTAGCGTCCAACGTCTTTTTTTATTCTTGCGGTAGTTAAATTTTATTTCTTTAACTTTTACTGGCGAGAAACCTTTGAACTCAAGCTCTGGCAATGACTTTGATTGCATATTAAATGTCGTGGAAAGAGTTACCGGTGTTTCTTTTTGTCCATTGTTATTTCAAGAGCGTGCTTTGCTGCGAAGCTTCATTCGCCTTTTCACCTTCTTCAATATTGGCTGCCATCGCAGTCAGTACCGTGCAGCGGATGAAGTAGCCGTCAAGTATTTCAGTAATGTTGAACCGCAGTGGAATTGTCTGTTTAAGTGCAGCATAGATTCTTCTTACGTTTTCTCTTTTTTCTCGAAGGAGTTTGTTTCTTAGAAAGATTTTCGGAAGGCTTACACTTTGTCTTTCGAACTTTGGCAGGATACTCTACAGATACAGCCAATTACTTCGGCCAGATCTGTATTAATCTGCTGTTATTTTATTCTCGCTTCTCACTTTGTTATGATGAAAGCAGGATACCAACAGTAGGAAGCCATGTGTTTTTTGCATTTAGGAAAAAATCCGTCGATTTTCCATTGAATATTCGGCTTAACATTGCAGATAGACATGGCAATAAATGACAACAGCAGATGTATGATGTTATTTGTAAATGTTTTGTTGTTACACATTTGTATATTGGGTTATAAAGCTAGTGATTTCGTCAGATGTTGGGAATTGTTTGCTACTTTGTTTTGATGATTTGCGATTGATTTGCCACAACCGTCAATCGGACGTTGACTCAAGATCATTGCGTGAAAAAGTCGAAGGGGAAAAAATCGCTGCTGCTTACCAGCGACGTAGCAACCCACTCGCTACTCTGGCTATAGCCAGGGGCGGCTCGTTCCAGAGGGCGGAAAAATCTAGTCGCCTTTTGTAAGCAGAGATTATTCAAAAGAGGTGAGGAAATTGTTCAGACTGATTAAAATTTAAGCTTTCTTAACTTCATCAGCTAAGTCATCAGATAAGAGCCGTAGCCCATACCTAAGTTCAACAGGTGATTACTTTGTATGACGTGACACTTAGGTTATGCAATATCACGGCAAAGCTACCTAGTGAAGGCCTCTGCTCGTGGCCCCCAGAGAACCTCTCCGTGGCGCCAAGGGGGCCGAGGCTCCGTTTGAGAAACCCTGGTCCAGCCACTACAGTTGCAGCAGATTTTTTAAACTAGTTGCCGCATTTATTTAGAAAGCTCTGCAGTAGTTAAGCTATAGTTCTGTACTTTACTCAGAACCGGCCCAAGCAGATGCGGGACCCAAAGCAAGACCTGGGCGCGGGGTCCCTGTGAGCAGTGATTTTATGACGTCATCGTGTTCAGTCAACCATGTTGCGATCGTGGTAGAGCGCAAATGTGCTGTGTAGCACTAACACGAGAATTGAGCACGTTTGCTAACGTTCGAGAGGGAATGCGTTAGTCCTGACGAAAGCTTTCTTTGTTAACAATGAAATTTATATGTCGTTTCTGCTGAATTATCAAGCGCAAGGTGTATCTGGCAAATGAATAATCTACCCAAATCCCATGGCGCGGGGCCCCCAGAGGTGCGGGGCCCCCAGAGGTGCGGGGCCCAACGCAGTTGCATCGGTTGCATCGGCTTAAGGCCGTCCCTGGCTTCACTGACAGGAAAGGGAAGTTGCTTATTTGATTAATAATTTGGCTCATCCGGTGGAGAATGTTTCAATAGATCGTTAAAAGGCTGTTATCTTAGGGCGTTAATGTACGCAGGTTTTGCTGAGAAAATGTGAGCGCTGTGTTGCAATGCTGGGCATCCAGTAATGGAAAACATTGTGTACCGATTGTTTTTAGTCTTATGTCGTTCCAATCAGCTAAATTTTATCCAGTTAATCGCAGTAACGTTCACTACAGTCAGGCCCGTCGCCAGGATTTCGCAGCAGGGAGCGAAAAATCACAAGGGGGAGAACATTTTTAAAATACAATATTGAAGTATGCACCAACCACCACGAAAAAGTCGCTTGCGACATGCAAACTTTATTCACATTTACCTCGACCCAGAAAGTTGCACAGATATGAACGCCGAACCGGGCGAGCACCGTCATTTGCTCTTCTGCAACTTGGGCAAGAGAAGAAACAAGAAATAGCATATTTTCCAAGTCGTTAAAACTTCTATCTCCTTGTAGATTGTCCTCGCTTTTCACCTTTGCCCCGCCTCGTCTTTCATGTCGCACAAGCTACAGCATATCAGACCGTTCGCTAAGCAGCAAAAAAAGCAAATAGACGATACAACGTGGCAATTGAGGCACAAAAACAGAAACAGTGTCATCCTCTAAAGCTCGCGGCCTGATGCGATAGTGATAGATCATAGCTTGAGAGTTAAATTAGTCAAAGCAGGTCCAGAGAAGTATCAAAGCAAAGGTCCTTTTGTAGCCCCACCAGTTGCTGATAGCACGAAGAAATTGCGAAGAAGTCTTTCTGAAGAAAAGGTTCTACAAAACACTTAAAAATGGGGATAGCATTTTGAGATCTTGGTTGTCATACTCACAATTGTAGTGTGGACTGTGTTGTTTTTGCAGACAGTTGTTTCGATTGGGTAATGATCATTCTTCATTTGTTGCACAAACTTCGATAACTTTTTTGAATTTGTTTGGCTTGGGACTGGGGTAGCCTACTGCATTTCTTGTCTAATAACAAAAGCGCGAAAATAATTTCTATTTTGCAACACGATTAAGACTAGAGTTGTTGTGGTCAAATATATCGGTCAATTGTCTCAGTGTAGATTAATTATTGTTGGTGATTTTCTCCACGATACACTTGCAATTTGCATTTCCTCTTCGTTTATTTCTTCTTTTTTTGCGTTTCGGTTTCCTGTCATTCATTTTGAAAATTTTTGTTTGGTTGTTAATCGTCTTGTGAGTTGATTAATGGTGACTTCGGTCATACCAACTCCCGCACATTACAAATCCTGTGTTTGATCGAAAATACTAATTGTTGAATAAATACTACAAAATCGTTGTTTTTTACGTTCGTGTTTCTTAATTTGTTGTTGCCTTATAATCTTTTGTTGGTTTGGAAACAGTCCAACTTAAGGTTTTCTGTTTATAATAGCTGTTGCTTGTTCGAATACTCTGCTGATATCATCATGCTGTAGCTATTACCAGCTGCAGCTGTGCGTTGGGCCCCGTGGCATGGTGTTCGGGGAGGTTAAGCAGTCAATAATTTACGCTAAATTTGACGAAAGTTCTTGCAAAAAGGTCTTCAAAAAACAAAAGATAATACCATGTTTCACTGAGCACGATGACGTCATAAATATAACATCACTGCCCCAACCAGGGGGCCTCATTTTCTGCTAGGGTCAGTGGTGGCAGATTGTGCTTCTACGCCACTGCTGCTTATTGCTGGTGAATTACCAGGACTGAACAAACACTTGTGTGACTTGCTGTGGTTTCAGGGTGCAACTCGTATTTCACCGAAAAGCAAAACATAGTTCAAAGAATCTTGATGAGAACGAAGGGTTCATACTAGATCTCTGGGCAGGTGTTCAGCAGCCGTTCGATTGTCTCATCGTCCAGGACCGTCAGGCCATGCAGTCCATGGGGAGGTCGACGGATTGGACATTAGAGGACAACATGGTCGACGGTTTGTTCTTCTGTTCTTCTGCTCCACACTCACAAGGGGAGGCCATACCCCATTTGTACCAGCACGAGGAGGCCAAACTCCATTTGCACAAGCAGCCCGATACCTGTGCGGAGGCGGTTGAGCAGGACCCAGGCTCCTTCCGGAGGGGCGGGTGTTGGCGATGAAAATGCGGAGTCTAGTGGGGTTGTCCGCCCAATCCGCATTCCATTGGTGATCCGCCCAGTGCGCCGCACGTATGCTGTTGTTGTCAGATGAACTGATGAGATGTTGTGCGGCGGGTACAAATGGGTGTCTCAGTTTGATGCTCCGTGCGTCTGCACTCGATGGACGGGTGAGCGCTGACTGGAGCAGATGTCCAGGCTCCATGGAACGGGGTGCTAGAGACAGTGCAGCTCCATTACGACGAAGCTCAGTAGGTTGGATGCCTGCGAGGATGGGAAGGTTTTCCGCTGGTGTAGGACGAAGGCATCCAATCACAATTCGCAAGGCGTCGTTGATGGCGGGGTCAATGAGGCGGGTATGAGCACTGTGGCACCAGACAGGAGCACAGTACTCTGCGCTCTCTGACCCAGAAATTCCTTGAAAACACACGTTGGCGTTTCGTTCAAAGCACTGAAGCGCAAATGGATCTACTTGAATAGCATTTTTTCCTGTGTTTCTAAGCGGAAGACCACATGCGCTCACTTTAGCCAACACTTGTGCAGCACGCTTTCAAAGCGCGTTTTTCTTTTGCAGTGATTTTGCAGCAGCACAGAACCAAGCTAGTTAGCAGTTTGGGTCCGATACAGCTGTTGTTTGTTTTCTACATTGCGTCGTAATCATGAGCTCATCTGAAATTCTTGAGGGTGAAGACACGGGCTACACCCATGGCCTGACATACGACTCTGCCGAAGAAATGGGCTCCATCACTGGACATAAACGGCGGAAAGGATCAATCAGCTCCGACGACGATTCTTTTTACAATGTGGACGTCATCATGAAAGATCCCCAACTGAAAAAGTGGGTCTTCTGGCGCAGCGCACTGTGTCGGTTTGAGACCCTCTGGGTGTTTTATCAAAATACTGTGTATTTGTTGCCTACTTGTTCGTTATTTTAAGTAAGTGTTGTATTTGTTACAAGACTGTGTGGGCGAGACCTTCTTGTTTTCCCAAACTACATCAAACGCAGCAAAAGGCCAAATATATAATTGTCAAGTAAAGTAGGACATTCTAGGAATTGTCCTGCCATGTTTTGTTTCATGAATCTGCAAGGATTCTTACTGCACGTATCAATGTCCAAGTTTCGAAGTACCACAGAGGTGAGACGAAATCAGCTGAATCTTCTCGCAAAGCATTTTCCTAAAGGAGATCGAATTCGCGTCAAGTACGCTTTTTCAATCATGCAGTTGTAAGATAAAACCTACATGAGAAATGATGAAAAGCTAGAGTAAGATTCCCGCAGTTTCAAACACATGCTAAGAATTTTGAAAAAATACTGATTTTTATTATAGCATACGCCAAGACTATTACACTGTCATTATCGAAACAAAAGATCTGCATTTTTATAACCAAACTAAAAGTCCAAGCAATCGCGGATAATGGCTAACAAGTCCACTTTGTCTACAAGAGTTTTAAAAAAGGTGGAGATTGACCTAATCAAGATGCACAAGCAAGAGTTTAATAAGAGTGCCAAATGGAATTGGGGGGAGCGCTGATTAAATACTAAATGAATGTAATGCACAAAAACTGTGTGTTGAATAAATTGCTATATTAAAGTTAGAAAAATCATGGCTACATACTGAACCATATGTCACCGTTTCATGAAATATAATAAAATCCTGAGTGCATATTATTGGTAAAATAGCTTCATGTATTGTTACAGTGCGCACTTTCTGAATGTCAGAACTGCGTCCGTTTTAACAAAAACAACTAAGATTTCCTCTGTGTTTAAAGTCATGCGTGAGAAATGTCGATGGTTTATTGCATTAGTTAACGGACAAGGCGGTAAAATATTTCGATCAGATAAAAACATGTTTGTGATTCTTTCGCGTTTTTTTGCTTTTTTTCCTAAATTTATTTTTTCAGGAAAGAGAAATTGCGAATATGGAAAAACCTGCTCTTGATCTGTGTCGCATTTGTTGGGAACTTCACGGCGTTTAACGGAGCATCAGTGTTGCAGTCCAGCCTTAACGACGAAGCTGGCTTGGGCACAGCTTCTCTGGCAGTCATCTACGGTTCGCTCATCCTTTCCGCCATGTTCCTACCAACCTACGGTACGAAAACATCGATAAATTTGTCAAAGTTTAATCAGATGTGTTGTAAATCATACTTGTTAGAGTTTGTCCTGATTCGCTTGATCTCAGTAAATATTATGCAGTTCTACTACTATCGTGATCGGGTAAGACGCTCTTCTACGCGGTTTCGCTTATATAGGCTCGAGGCACATTCCGGATGACTCAAAGACAAACAAATTAAAGAAAGGTTTGGAATCTTGCTCCTTTGATAGTCGATTACGCTAGTTTAAAATTACAACCGCGTGAAAATTGGAATTCATGAATTTTCCCACTTGCTTGGGAATTCCGCAAAGACGACAGCATCAGAGTACTGCGAATTCTGGGCTGTAACTGTTGTGCTGTTCTTGACCTTCTATCCTTTTCCGGGTGCACTCCTTACTCATGGTTGGCTAAACATCCACTCACTTTTTGTAAAGATTCTAATTGTTTTAAAGCATCGTTTTGCAATGAAAATTCGTTTGCACCGCTAACTTCGTACACTGCACGTGATAGTATTTTTAACACCAAGCTTGTTCAGCAAATAGTTGTGCACATTGGCTTCGCACATGACGCAGGCTGGTGGTGTTGCTTGAGTTGTTTCTCTCACTCAGGGTTGCCAACAGCTGTCTTAAGACATATGCACTTGAAGCATGCATAACCAAGCACAAAATAAACATTAAATCTCGTCAGAAACATCGATATAAAACAATTCCATTCTTTAGAAGCATTTTCTTTCCCCGCATTTACACTGTCTGATTAAATTCCTCATTTCACTGCATAGACAGTGGGACTGATACACACAAATACTGCAGCCTATATGATCAATTACCAAGGAATGTGTACAAATACACATTTCCAATGACAAATAACTTACAACCTCAACAAGAATATTTTATAAAAGTAGCAGTGCTTCACTGGACTGCAGTGGTATAAGTGAATTATGCATTGCTATAAATAGTGCAGTTGCTACATTTCATGAAAACTTCACTTAATAGCACTGAATGGAAAGATTAAAATTTGGCAGGATGCAACGTATAAAATTCATTGCATACAACACACGGAAAATATGAAAACCTAAACAGTATAAAATCACAGCTATATTACTACCGCGCAACATATTACAGCTGCAGTTACGTAGATAAGTCTGTTTTTGAGTACTTCATGGAAACAGATTACCACTTGTAAATCTCACAACATCAAGCAAGTTTGAAACATGAAAACTTCACACTATCACATCACAGCTACACCACATTTTGCGGTATACCACAAAACATTTTGCAGCTACAGCTACATTTTATTTGTACACTTTACAGCAGCAACAGTTTGAGGTTTACAAAAATTAGCGTTAGCTGGAATAGTGAGTTACCACCACATGTTCCTAATTTTAAATATTTCAACTCTACCCAAATTTGAATGAGGTTGTTTCAATTGGCCTAAATTTGATTTAGGCTCTTGTAATTTGCCCAAATGTTTATAATATATGAGAGTCTGAATGAAACTCTTCCAATTTGCCCAGATGGTTCCAATCGTACCCAAGTTTGAATGAAGATGTTTCAATCACCCAAATATGGTTAAGGCTGTTGGAATTTGTACAATTGCTTCTAATTGCATGCAATTTTAAATGAAGCGCTTCTATATTATTACCCAAATTAGAATGAAGCTGTTTGAAAGTTCCCCAAAATTGAATAAAGCTGTTTGAAGTTCTCTTATAGTTCACCTACTTATTAGTTCTTATAGATCACCCAAAAAAGCTCTAATAGTTCACCTAGGCATTTATAAATGTACTAAAATTTCAATGGAGCTATTCTATACAGCCCACCTTTGAACAAGACTGTTTGAAGTTGCCCACAATTGAATGACGCTGTTGAAAATTGCCAAAATTTGATTTGACTGACGGTCTTCACCCAAATATTCCCAGTTTATGTAAATATTTTTATTTTCACCCAAAATTCAATGAAGGTTTTCTCATTTGCCCAGATTTAATTGGTGTTGGGCCGTATCCAAATGCTCTTTAACTCAAAATGATTCTAATTTTACACAAAACTTGAACAAAGTAATTTAGTTGGCCCAAATTTGATGAAGGCTGTTGGACTTACCACGAGATTCCAGTTCAATCAAGAGAAGTGTCTATTTTGCCACCAGGGACAAAAGAGAATGGTAAAATAGGATCTGATTATTTTGCCATTTTGGCCATTATTTTACCATTTATTTGGCTGTTGTTTTGTCTTAATTGGGATAACAGACACTACTTCACTTACATGTGAATGTAGCTGTGGACTTTGTCCAAATGTTAAAAATTTTTGCCCTAATAATGGCCAATTTTTCAGCGTTGGGGCTGCGACCGCATCCCCTGCTTCCCCATGCCGTACGCTTATGACCTCGCAGGAGAGTGTCTCGATGCATAAGCGAACTCCACTCCACGCTCGTGAATCATTGCAATGGCGTTATATGTGAAAAGAGGTTGATTTCGTTTTTGTTTTTTATTAGCAACCGCAGCATCAAGGTGAAAACAAATTTTTGAACTGTAGGGTTGGCATTATTCAGCATGTGACGTCACATCTGTTTTGTTCAAAAACAAGAGTGAACTTATACCGCCGCCAACCCATACAGCTGAATTAAGCTTCAAATCAAAATCAGCTTTACCACTCGATCGTAAATAGGGATAATACGGCCAAAAACGTTTCGTTTGGCTGAAGATAAGCGTCGGGAAATTTATCGACGTCCGATGGAAGTTATCATCAGATTTACTATGTTTTTTCAAGCATTCCTCTCGTGCAGTAAATGCAATGAATCGCTTTCATCCCAAGCAAAACATTTATGTCTCATTTGACTCAAGACTTCCAGCCAGCGCAGTTTTGAAAACTGCTTGAGTCCTTTCCTGTTTACCTGCGTCCATAGCAACATCGGTTTTACAGTTTCTTCAATTGCTTTGGACAGTGCGGCCTTTCAAAAACGACATTGTTCGTCGTTTTTATAGGCTCCTTTAGACTTACAACCACTACCCCTTCGTCCCTGGAGAAAATCAAATTAATTTTTTTCTTTTGCTGAATCAGTAAAAGATCCCTTTGACCGAAGGTTTTGCCCAAAGTGGTAAATTTAATGATCATTTTAAAGCCTGGAAGACTTTTTGTTCAACAGAAAGTAGTAATCGTTGTTATTATTTCACTCAAAAGGTTTTATCTATTAGACAAACTCTTGCAAGCGACTGCCATCGTGTGCGAGAAGTTTGCATTCCAATCAGGTTGGTGTATTTCTTGTTCAAGTAACCTCAGACGGCGAACTGAGCAAACTTAGTTTGTTTTATCGTCGATTTTAACGCATTGTAATAATTGACCAACTTCGGCGAGAAGGAATTTTTCACACGTTTTCCTTATGTACCAACCGCTTGTCCTTTACTAAGCTTGATAGTTTAAATATTCATTTAATCATTGTTTGCAGTCATCAAATTTCTGGGATGCAAGTGGACTCTGGTCGTCGCCATTTGCTGTTACGTCACCTATCCCCTCGCCAATTTCTACCCCCACTTTGGAACTTTGATTCCTAGTTCAATATTTGTTGGTTTGGGTGCCGCTCCTCTATGGTCGGCGAA